>PPYE01171593.1_pt1 | contig 10473 bp, 8 predicted proteins | sample 1559881 | NCBI WGS metagenome assembly PPYE01 (sample SAMN08240022, study PRJNA423297) | Human gut metagenome, whole genome shotgun sequencing project.
AAGCCGATGCTGATTTTATCAGTGAAATGATAAAGGCACGACTTGACCCTGTGCCGGAAGTTCAACTTATTCCGATAGAGCACGAAGGACATACCTTACTTGAAGTGAAAGTAAAAGCTGGAACACTTACACCTTATTATTACTATCAAGATGGAACACGTACCGCATATGTACGAGTTGGCAATGAAAGCGTGGAGTGCAATTCGCAACAACTTCTTTCATTGGTGTTGAAAGGCACACACATGACATGGGATTCATTGCCTACCCAAGTGAATGCCAGCAAACATTCTTTCATCATCCTTGCCAATACTTTCCATGAGCAAACTCATCAGGAATGGAATGACAAATATTTGGAATCATTCGGACTGGTTACTCCTGACGGTAAACTAACCAATGCCGGACTATTGTTTGTAGATAATTGCACCGTATTCCAATCTCGCATCTTCTGTACCCGTTGGACAGGACTCTACAAGGATGATGCTATCAGTTCCGTGGAACATCGGGCTAATCTTGTGTTGCTCTTAAAATATGGTATGGACTTCTTCAAGAACTATACTATGAGTGGCTGGGTGAAGATGCCCAACTATCGCCTTAATCTACCCGACTACTCTGACCGTGCCATCTTTGAAGGATTGGTAAATCACCTTATTCATAGAGATTATACCGTTATGGGTGGTGAAGTACACATTGACATCTATGATGACCGAGTAGAATTAGTATCACCCGGTGCGATGCTTGACGGTACGCAAATCCAAGACCGTGACATATACAAAGTGCCGTCCATGCGTCGTAACCCTGTTATTGCGGATATGTTTACGCAATTGGACTATATGGAGAAACGTGGCTCTGGTTTACGAAAAATGCGGGAACTCACAGAGAAACTGCCCAATTTCCTGCCTGGCAAAGAACCACAATATCAAACGGAAGCGACTTCTTTCTACACCACGTTCTATAATTTGAACTGGGATGAGAACGGAAAAATACCTGTTGAGGAAGTAGCCGACAGAGTAAATGGTTCGGTCGAAAAGTTCGGTGTAAACGAAGAAAGTTCGGTCGAAAAGTTCGGTGTAAATGCAGATAAGTTAGGAAACACATCGAAAACGCCGAAGAAGATCAATAAAACCGCACAAAAAATTATTGATCTTGTTATTTCCGACCCATCAATCACAGCCGATAATATGGCTAATAAGGTTGGTGTAACTAAACGCGCTATAGAGAAAAACATCAAGAGCCTTAGGGATATGGGAATTTTGGCTCATGAAGGTTCTGATAAGGCTGGCTATTGGCGTATTGTTATTAATCCTCAAACTGAGCAATAAACCTATGGGAACACCTTTCATACCACTCGGTGCAATAATTGCCGTTTTGATTATCGCCTTTTTGTTTGCCTCTTTACCGCAGGTAAACCATAAAACACGATACAGAGTACTTTATGCAATAGCCATTATTATGCTATTAGCTGTTATCCCTATTAGTGAGTATATGGCTGGTGACACACAAAACTCAAGTAACAATTATCTGCTTGTCCTAATATTCGATATTGCAGTAGGATATTTCTGTATGTACATTGCTGCTACAAGAAAAAGTATCTATTTTACTGGAACACCAAAATGAAAAACAACAAGCACTTCAAAGAGAAGAACTTGAATGGTTAGCTGAAAAAATCAAAATGTTCACTGAAGAAGAACAGAAATCCATTCTTGCAAGCGCTTACGCATTTGCAGAACATGACCTAATAGTAGCTCCTTCAATAGTCATACAACAAGACACTTGTAGCCAACAAGAGCTTATGTATTTTATCTGCTCTGCTTTTTTCAACATGGGCAAGAAGCGCAATGACATTGTCAGTTTCTTATTTCAAGTCTTTCCTCTCTATTTTCCTGCTGGAGAAAGTGCATTGGCTAAAAAGATGCCGGGATTGGAAAAAGTTAAGGAAAGAAGGGAAAAGGAAAATCAATCTAAGTAAATTTTCCAACATACATCATTGAAGTATATTCCAATATAAAGTTGCTTTTCAACACATATTTGTTAGAAAACTATTATGAATAGAAAAAAGTCTCGATTATAATGATTACCTTTGTATTTAAAACATGTCATAGAACGTATGAATAAAGACATAAATCGTTTAAAGGTGGTTCTTGCAGAAAAGAAACGCACCAATAAATGGCTAGCAGAGCAGTTGGGAAAAGATCCGGGGACTGTTTCGAAATGGTGTACTAACACCATGCAGCCGAACTTGGAAACATTGGTCAAGATTGCTGAATGTTTAGATGTAGATGTGAAAGATTTACTTTGGTCAATAAAAGAATAAAATAACTAATGAACATATTTTCATTTTTTGCAGGTGCTGGTTTTTTGGATTTAGGATTCGAATTACAAGGTGATTATAATATTGTTTTCGTAAATGAATTTCACGAAGCTTTTGATCGTATTTATCGTTATGCAAGACAAAATATGGGATTGCAGGAACCCAAATACGGTCATCATATAGAAGATATAACTGAATATATTGATGGAGAGCATGGAGACAGGCTTCAAAGACTTATAGATTGGGTAGAAGAATCGAAAGAAGAAGAACTTACCGGTTTTATTGGAGGCCCTCCATGTCCCGATTTTTCTGTAGCAGGAAAAAATAGAGGACGTGATGGAGAAAATGGTAAGCTATCTGGAACGTATGCGCAACTAATTTGTACAGCACTCCCGGATTTTTTCCTTTTTGAAAATGTTAAAGGACTATATAGAACTGCAAGACATAGACAGTTTTTTGAAGAATTGAAACAGCAATTTAGAGCACATGGATATTCTCTAACAGAACAACTTGTCAACTCCTTGGAATTTGGAGCGGCACAAGATAGAGATAGAATTATATTAATAGGATTTCACCAAGATGCTGTTAATAGGCTACATCTTCAAGCGGATAACGGGGTCTTAATGAATTTTCCTTGGGAAGCGCATAAAAGATATAACTTGAAAGAAATAAAGAATCTTCCCTGGCCCAATAAATCTCCCTATCAAGAAAATACTCCTATGCTTATGCCTAATGGTATTATAGAAGACTTGACCATACAACATTGGTGGACGGAAAATGATGTGACACATCATCCCAATGCCAATATGTATTTCCAACCACGTGCGGGAATCGTAAGATTTAGGACAAAAGAAGAAGGCGATGTGGAAAAGAAATGTTATAAACGCCTACACAGATGGCGATATTCACCAACAGCCGCTTATGGGAATAATGAGGTTCATATACATCCTTTCCTGCCTCGAAGAATATCTGTAGCGGAATCATTGGCTATTCAATCATTGCCCGCAAATTTTATTCTACCACAAGATGTATCACTAACAGATGCCTTTAAAACAGTTGGGAACGGAGTTCCTTTCGTTTTAGCTAACGGCATAGCAAACTCTATTAATGACTATATTAATCACATAAATAATTAGTTTATGGCTTTGACTTTAGAACACTTCTTAAACTTAATCGATGAATTACCCAAAGGGGTTAATTTGGATTATGTAAAAGCTGGAACAAACAAAATCCAGCTTGACAGTGTTGATCATGTTGAAAAATACATATCAGCAACAAAAGTTGATACGGAAAAAGGTTCTACAAAAAGTGCCAATATAACAACGGAAAATCTCCGCATGTTTGTAAATAAGGTTGTTGAAAACAAGCCTTTACATATAGAATCTGTTTGGAATGGTTCAGGAAGTGCCCGTTCTGCATGGGAGGGCTTATTTGCTCACACATCGGAATTTTATACTCATTTTTCCAAAGGAAGAAAACATTTGGTATGGATTCCGACACATCCTCACACAGCAGGAGAAATAACACCTTTAACAAAAGAATTACTTGAATATCTATCTACCAATAAGAGTTCAACAGACGAGCGAGTATATAAATATATAGACATCATTACCGCCATCAAGACCAAGCCTTTCCTTTTGTTAGCTGGCATATCCGGTACAGGTAAAAGCCGTATTGTCCGTGAACTAGCCCGTGCATATTGGTACGAAAATTCCGCTGAATACAAGGCTCAGAAGCCAAAAAACTTTGAGATGATTCAGGTAAAACCTAATTGGCATGACTCTACGGAATTAATGGGATATGTGAGTCGTGTCAGCGGAAGTCCCATATATGTAATTGGCGATTTCTTAAGATTCATCACACGGGCTTGGGAAAACCTGGACACTCCTTATTTCCTTTGCTTGGATGAGATGAACCTTGCTCCTGTGGAACAATACTTTGCGGAATTTCTCAGCATAATAGAATCTCGTAAAAGCAGTGAAGACGGTACGATTGTAACAGACCCTATACTGAAGAAAAGCACAGAAGATTGGTATCGAGTATTGACTGCCGAACTGACAGGAGATAATGAAGCATTAAGGAATCGCTTTTTGGAAGAAGGCATCACCATTCCACAAAATCTAATTGTAGTGGGTACGGTAAATATGGATGAAACAACCTTCTCTTTCTCCCGAAAGGTACTCGACCGCGCTATGACAATAGAAATGAATGAAGTGGATTTGTATGCTGGTCTAGACAGCAGGTACGAACGAATTGGCAAACTGAGTAGCGACATGCTGATCGGTACAGCCGTAGAAGGTGTGGATGTGTACGCAGACAACGAAGAAGTCTGCAATAAGGTATTGACCTATTTACAAGCTGTGAATGACGTCCTCAATGGCACACCATTCAAAATCGCCTACCGTACGCGAAACGAATTCTTACTTTATGTGGTAAACAATTTGCCATACAACATGGATGAAAACGGAAATGAGTTCAGTGAGGATGAAGTCATAGCAACAGCATTGGATGAAATAACCAGTATGAAAATATTGTCGCGTATTGAAGGAGACGATACAAAAGTCAAGCATTCACTTCTTGAAAAATTGATTACCACTATCGAAACGCAGTTGCTGGTATTGACTGGAGAAGATAAGAAAATAGAATCTATTTCCATAGCCAAACTGAAAGAAATGCAAGGACGACTGTCATCCGGTTATACAAGTTTCTGGAGCTAAAAACTATCAGACATCTGCAAGAAACGATGGAACTGCTTACCATAAGACATCAGGATTTTGAAATGATTGTCGAATGTACAAAGTTCGATGATATTTGGCGCAAGGCTAAGAATAATGTGGGAGAAGAAGGCTTACACTCTACTTACTCTTGGTCAGAGGGAGTAGCATCTGTTACTTTAAGCAACCATATCGGAGAAAGAGTTGCGATTGAGGACAACCAACAAGCCCCTGCCGTGTTTTTTGATAATGTCGATTATCCTATTTGGATTGAATTCAAGGACTATGTGAAAAAAGCACAGTTCGGTTCCATTCTTCAAAATGAAAATGAGAAATTTACTTTTCGCAGACAGATATTAGCCGGTTTCTTGAACTATAGCAATGAGGTTGGGCGCAGTGAAATACAGTTCATATATCAAGTAGGGGCAGAGACCCGTGAGTTTGTTTTCTCTTTTGAAGTGTTAAGCACAAAACTCAATTATCACGAGCATTGGAGAACTATTATCGAGGATATTGAACAGGAATACAGGATGCTTTCACTTGATTATATGCGAAGAACCTTTCATGGTTTTTCGCCCGATACAAACGGAGAAACCCCTGAAATAATCTGGTGGAGCGTATTTGCCAATGAACAACAGAAATTCATAAAGGCTTGTAAAAATATCATTGACCGCCCACGGCATCGGCTACATGGAAAGGATGCTTACAAACGTGCTGACAAGCTGACATTTATTCCCTCTTACATAGAAAACGAATTGGCAGAACACAGAAATGACTGCGCTCATTTATACCGTGTAGAGGAACATGTATGGACAAACGATACACAGGAAAACAGGTTTCTGAAATTTGCTCTTGGACAAATTGCTGACAAATATGAAGTCTTGAAGAAGCATATAGAAGCTGTGAAGAATGCTTCCGATGTGATGAAGGATGATATGCAAGCCACATTAACGGCACTTAAACATCTGCAACGAAATTCCTTTTTCCGCACTGTAGGAAATTACAAAGGAATGAATCAAGAGAGTTTGGTTCTGCAAAAAGCTACCGGATATAGTCAAGTATATCGCACATGGAATCTACTTCAACGCTCCTATTCACTGAATGATGGCATATATCGCTTGCAGACCAAAGATATAGCAACGCTTTATGAAATTTGGTGCTTTATAGAAGTAAGCCATATAGTAAAAGAAAAACTGCATTTGTCCAATGAAGACATAGACCACAGAAACCGTATGGAAATGAATGGTCTGTTTACATGGGATTTGGGCAAGGGAGAACATTCGCGCATCCTTTTCAAAAAAGATGATGTAGAACTGGCGGAGCTAATCTATAATCCAAAAAGTTCGGAACGCGAAAATAATTCTGTCGGTATAACTGACCTAGTAGTACCAACTGTTCCCCAAAAACCGGATATTGTATTGCAGCTTACAAAAAACGATTTGCAAGAAGGAATGAAAATGACTTACCTGTTTGATGCGAAATATCGTATTGATGGAAAGGATAAAAATGGAGTAGATGTTCCACCCGAAGATGCAATCAACCAAATGCATAGATACCGTGATGCCATCTATTATAAAGATTGTCAATCAAACGCTTTGAAAAAAGAAGTGATAGGTGGTTATATCCTGTTCCCAGGTGATGGTGAGCCTACTGATGTTGCCGTATCTAAGTTCCGTAAGACTATAGATGAGGTAAATATTGGAGCATTCCCACTTCGTCCCAAGGACACACATAACCGATTGCTTTTAGAGCAATTCATAGAAGAACTTATTCAAAATAAATCGCATGAAACCATATCGAAAGTGATACCACAGAAGGGCGCGTTATTGCAAGTGCCTAATCGCCTTCTTGTAGGTTTGGTTGGAAATAGTTCACGACCCGAATATACACAAAGTTTCCTTGACGGTAATGCCATTTTGTACTATACAGGACCAAAGTTCCCGACAACCATTTCATTGCATGACCTTCATTACTTTGTACCTTATATAAAAGGTGAAGGTGTTCGTGATTTATATGAAATCATCCGTATAAGAACCATAACGAGTAAAGAGGCAAAACAAGCCGAAGGTGAAGATATAACAGATGATATGCGTTTAGCATTCGAATTGCGTTTCAGCCGTAAGCTATTTGAGGATTATCGACAGATAGATACTCATAAGATGATTAATTATACTTTTATTGACACTACATTTGACGAGACAGAAAAGTGGTTGATAGTAAATGAGTCATAGCTATCTTTCACTAACAAATGTAATGGCATATTATACAGTTAACAAATAGATATTTACATAAATACAAAATCCTATTATTGCAATTTATGATACAAAAAATAAAAATTGATTGGAGAAATTGTTATGGTATTAAGGAGCTCAACCAAGAATTCAAGTTTACTCCTGGTAAACAAATACATTTAATCTATGCTCCAAATGGTTCAATGAAAACATCTTTTGCTAAAACTATGCGCTATTTATCAGGGCAGTCCAAAGAGAAACCATGTGACAAGCTACACGATAAAGACAAATCGAGTTTCATCCTAAAAGTGGACGGTTTAGATGTGTCTAAGGAAAATATATTCGTAGTTAATGGAGATGATGATATTGATTGTTCAAAGTCGTTTGTGAATTTCCTTGCAAGCTCAGAATTAAAAAACAGGTATGATTCTATATATCAACAATTGTCAGAGAAGAAGGAACTCCTCATAAGTAAATTAAAAAGTGCCTCTTTAAGTTCCGACTGTGAAAAAGAGATATTCGGTACTTTCAAACAAAATGATGCAGACACTATCTTTAGCATACTTGAGCGTTTAAACAGTGAAGTCAAATCAGGTTTACCAAAGTTTGAATTTAAGTATAATGATGTATTTGACACCAAAGAGAATGTTAAGAAATTTATAGAATCTAATAAAGATAACCTGAATATATATATCGACAATTACAATAGACTTTTAGGGAATTCCAAACTATTCCGAACTGTGACCGGTCATACATTTGGAACGTATCATGTTACGCAATTACAACAGTATGTTTCTGATGGTTCATTTTTCGGTGTTAATCATAAAATTGTACTTCAGGACGATACGGAATTATCGTCCGAGACAGAGTTGCAAGAACTTATTAATAGTGAACAACAACGTCTTTTAAAGGATGAAAATTTAAAGAAAGCTTTTGATAAAATCACAAAAGCAATTGACAAAAATGTCGAATTGAGAGGTTTTAAATCTGTTTTGAACAATCATCCTGAATGGATACCTGAAATCATCAACTACGAAGTATTCCGAAAAAAAGTTTGGTTAGGGTATTTATCAGACAATGAGATAAAACCTCTGTTTGATGCTTATATACAAGTTTATAATGAAAATAAAGAGGCACTACAGCAAGTCTTAGAAGAGGCCAGCTCGCAGCAAGAAAGATGGGAACAAATTATAGCCCTTTATAATGCACGTTTTCATGTACCAATAAAAGTTTCTATAGCCAATCAAAAGGATATTATACTAAAACAAGAAGCAGCGAAACTACAGTTTTCTTACGTTGAAACTTCAAGTGCAGAAACAACTGTGGAGAAAGACGTGCTGGAGAAAATCCTTAGTCGAGGCGAAAAACGCGCTTTCATTATCCTGCAATTTCTCTTTGAAATGGAAGCACGTAAGACTATGGATCATGATACAATTTTAGTTATGGATGATATAGCTGATTCATTTGATTATCAAAACAAATATGCGATAGTAGAATATATTAAAGACATTGCTGCAGACAATAGCAATAAGTTCTATATGCTCGTGTTGACTCATAACTATGATTTCTATAGAACATTGTCGTCCCGTCTTAGTCTATTCCAACCAAATCTATGGATGGCAGAACGCTTAGCTAATGGAAAGGTAATCATCAACCAAGGTCAGTATAAAGGTAATATATATACTAATGCTTTTATCGAGCATGATAATGATGATAAAATATTTATAAGCATGATTCCTTTTGTTAGAAATCTGATAGAATATACTAAAGGGGAAAATGATGATTACAAAACATTAACAGAATGCCTTCATAAAAAAGCAAATACACGAACTATTACAATTGAGCAGTTGATAAATATTATGACTGATTTTACACAAGGTAAAGGTATGAAACGCCCTAAATCAACAGATAAAATTTACGACTTGATTATGCAAACCGCAGATAGCATCATAACCGAAGCCAATCCTAATCAAGTGCTAATTGAAAATAAAGTGTGCTTATCTATTGCCATAAGACACCTGGCGGAAAATTATATGTACGACAAAATGATAGCAAAAGGTAAAAGTGAAGAAGATTTAGCTGTAACAGGTAGTCAAACGGGGAGGTGGACAAGTCTATTTAAAAAAGTCTGTCCGAGAGATGCTCATTATGGTATTATAGAGCGTGTTAATATGATGACTCCTGAACTAATTCATGTAAACAGTTTTATGTTTGAGCCTCTCATAGATATGTCTATATATCATTTAATTCAACTGTATAAAGACTGTAAAGAACAACTCAAATAAACGAAATGGCTGATGTACTGACCAAAGAACAACGACGCCGTAACATGGCTGCTATACATGGAAAGAATACGAAACCCGAAATATTGGTACGGAAATTTCTTTTTAGCCGTGGTTTTCGCTATCGGCTGAATCATCCACGTCTTCCCGGTCATCCTGATATAGTACTTCGCAAATACCGAACTGTTATTTTTGTGAATGGCTGTTTTTGGCATGGTCATGATAATTGCAGATACTTTCGCCTACCTAAAACAAACATTGACTTTTGGCAAAAGAAAATAGAACGAAACAAAGAGCGTGATAAAAAAGAGCAATGCCAGCTTGCTGCTATGGGCTGGCATTGCATTACAATTTGGGAATGTCAACTAAAACCTAAAGTCCGCATACAAACACTTGAATCATTAGCATATACATTGAATCATATTTTTCTTGAAGACCGAAAAATCAAAACATATCAAATAGTAGAAAATGACAATAATTTCATGGTCGCTGAACCGGAAGTGTCATATGGTAAAATAGACAAATAATAATCTATAAAAACTTCTTATTCCGCATCAGGCTTAGATTTTACATAAGTAATTTCCACTAAATGCTGATATTGTTCCTTCATTGCCCGATACATCGAATAATACGCAAAGCCCTCTTCTTTATACTTCATGCTACTAGCAGAAACAGCAACAGCCCATATAATAATGACGGCAATAATGGACACTATATGCCGGAGTTTTATATGATAGCCACATATAAACAACCCACTGATATTAGGCGGAATAATAGTTACAGGGCTTTTCAATGCATTGATTTTTGCCAATATCTCATCCTGCCGTTTCAATATACACCTAATATTAGTTTCGATAGCCATACGATTCTGATTGTAATCGCAAACGTGCCGATAAAGATATTCAAGAAGTTTGGACTTCTGCTTGAATAAATCAATG
>PPYE01759614.1_pt1 | contig 10473 bp, 9 predicted proteins | sample 1559881 | NCBI WGS metagenome assembly PPYE01 (sample SAMN08240022, study PRJNA423297) | Human gut metagenome, whole genome shotgun sequencing project.
TTTTGTACACTAAATGTCTTATTATCAAATAGAAAATAGTATCTCCAACCTCCCCTCTGGAGAGGGGTCGGGGGTGTGTTACGCCTGCGCACAGTCACCTAAAACGAAAATAGACACTGAAGCCTCGAAAACAATAGTATCAAAACGTTTCAGAGTATGTCGATAATGCTTGTCTTGTTTTTTTCATATAAATTCTTTTTACCGCATTGCCGTTTATACTCTTTCGGGGATATGCCGGCATGCGTCTTGAAATACTTGCGAAAAGTGAACTGTTCGGGAAAATTTAATTCCTGGGCAATTTCCTTGACAGGCTTATCGCTCTCCTCAAGTAAGAATTTAGCATAGGTAACTGTAATCGTCGCAATCCATTCGGATGGGGTTTTGCCTGTGGTATGTCTGATAATCGTGGAAAAATGCCCTGGAGAAAGCTTTGCACGTGCAGCATACCACGCCACGCTCCGTTGAGACCGGTAGTTTTCATGAACTTCGAGGATGAAGCGGTAAGCGGTCAATTCATGTCCGAACGTACAGTTCGCAACCTGTTCGTTCCGGCGGATATTATCAATCAGAATTTCCAGCATGACCTCCTGCTCGATCAGATGAATTTGCCGGCTCAATAAGGTACGCTCGCTGGAATCTTCCGTGTCGTTCAGAGCCTTCCGCTGTTTTTCGATGTGCTTGCACTGTACAGTGACGTAGGCAGCCTCACTTTCCGGCAATTGCCAGCACGGGCGCTTCCGTACTCGAAGTGGAATATCCGCATCGGAGATGAATTTGAAAATCGGATAGAATACCTTCAGGTCGTCCGCGAAAGAGACCGACTCGAAATCGTCCGACGGAATCAAATCCCGAATCTGTATCAGAGGGGACATAACGAAGAGCATCCCTCGTGACAACCCGAAATTTTGCCCATTTATGGACACCTGGGCCGAACCGTTCGTGCATAAGAGTATACCGACCTTATTCCAGTGTCTTGCCAACTTATCTTTTTGTAATTCACTATACATAGTATTGTTATTCTCTACGACACAAATGAAAATGCAAAAATAATAAAATGATATCAAATCGTATATATTGCTCAATTTATCATACATGTTGCCATTGATTGCATTTCGTATACGGGCTACCTTTACTTTCAATAAAAGAGACGATATGTTATTCGGTCAAGAACGGGCGTTGTGTGGACGAGCATATCCTCTTGCAGAAAGAGCCTTCTGCGCACACACAAATGAGCAGGCATAAAACCTTTTATCGGAGAAGCCGGATACTTGGCATACGATGTTCGTCTGATTTTTGGACAGGCAGGCGATGCCTTCATCAAGGCAGGCGCGGAGTACAAGATTCGTGACTGCGCCCCACAGATGAGCGAGGCTCTGAAATCGGGGCTTCATTACCAGGCAATAGACATCGCCGGAACAGGAAAGATTATCGGACACAAGGCAAGAACGAAAGCGGAAATTAAATAAAAAGCAAAATCATGAAAACTACAAACAAAGCAATGCAATGGCTGTATGACCATTGGATGAAGGCGACACCCTTTCTCGCCTTCTACACAACCATCCTTATTTGGCTCTACGTCAAGGAACAGAACTACGCACTTTTTCTCATTTGGATGCAGACACCGATTTATTGGTTGCACGAGTTCGAAGAGTACATTTGCCCTGGAGGCTTTCTCGATTTTTTCAACCGCAAACCGCTTGGGTCGGTTCGGGGAGACTATCCGCTGACGAAGGCGGGTTCTTTCTGGATCAATATTCCGCTGGTTTATATCTTGTTGCCGTTGTCAGGTGTCATTTCACACTTTTACGGTGTCGAATGGGGACTCTGGACAGCCTATTTCTCTGCATTGAACGCATTGGCGCATGTAGTGATGTTCTTCATCTTCGGGTGTAAATACAATCCGGGGCTGTTGGCAAGTGCCGTTGTAAATATTCCGTTCGGCATCTACACCGTGTGGTATTTCCTCGACAACGATCTCGTATCGGCGGGGGTGAATGTGGCCAGCATACTGTTCGGTATCGTAGCACAAGCCTCTATGATGGTTTACGGATTCGCCTACCTTGTACCGAAAATCAAACGGGAAGGTCTGAAAGCGTAGAAGCTACTGCCACGAAACATGAAAAGGTATCCAGCTTTTTTCTGTTGGATACCTTTTTATGTTTAGAATTATTTCCCCGAATGTAGCCCCAGAAAAAATTTCCCTAAAAATGCAGAGCCGGTCTGGATATCGCCCATGCTCTGGTTGGAAATTGTTCCTGTAAAACCAGGCTGCCGGCCGTTACTCCTTGGACAACAAGCCCGTCGCAGCCCTCAACTTAGGCAACTTGACGAAGAACCATACCCCCGAAAAGACAGTAGCAGCAACACCGATACCCCATGCCACAGGGTAGGGCAGGCTCATACCCACCGGGTCATAACAAATATACGTCACCACCACCGATGTCATAAAGAGGGCAGGGACGAGAGTAACCCAGTACTGTTTGCGCTTCTGGGTAAGATATACCGTCACAGCCCATAAAGTAAATACAGCCAGCGTCTGGTTGCACCACGCAAAATATCGCCAAATCATTTCAAAACCATCCTTGTCCGCCAGGCTGTACACCAGAATCGCAATCGCCACGACAAACAGAGGTACGCAGATGGTCAGCCTCTTGGCGATAGACTTCTGCTCATAGTGCATAAAGTCCGCAATGATAAGCCTTGCCGAGCGGAAAGCCGTATCGCCCGAAGTAATAGGAGCAGCCACGACACCCAGTATGGCGAGTACGCCGCCCACGACACCCAGCCAACCTTCCGAAATCTTCTGTACGATAATCGCCGCACTGCCGTTTACCTCGGCCTCATGACCGATGACACCGAATTCCTGTTGCCCTTCCGGACTGAAAAAGTAAGTCGCTGCCGCCGCCCAAATCAGAGCCACGATACCTTCGGTGACCATAGACCCGTAGAAGATAGAACGCCCCTGTTTCTCATTGGTCATGCAACGGGCCATCAATGGCGACTGCGTAGCATGGAAGCCCGATATGGCACCGCATGCGATACTGATAAACAACATCGGGAAAATAGGAGAAGTAGCGGCATTGGGATGCATATTCTGCAAACCGTCGGTAATCTCGGGAATACCCGGAAACTTTATCAGCAGCACACACAGTATGCCGACGGCCATGAACAGCAAAGTTGCCGCGAAGAACGGATATATGCGCCCGATAATCTTGTCTATCGGGAACAAAGTAGCCACGATGTAATAAATAAAAATGACATAAATCCAGAAAGTCGTATCGAGATGCTTTGGCGTCAACATCGCCAACAGCTCGGCAGGCCCTGCAACGAAGACCGCCCCCACGAGAATCATCAATATAACGGTAAAGCCCCGCATAATCTGTTTGGTCGTAAGCCCCAGATAACGGCCGATGGTCTCAGGAAGGCTCTCCCCGTTGTGACGTACCGAAATCATCCCCGACAGATAATCATGCACGGCCCCCGCAAAGATAGTACCGAAGACAATCCATAAAAAAGAAGACGTACCGAAACGCGCCCCCATGATAGCCCCGAAGATAGGGCCCAGTCCGGCGATATTCAGAAACTGAATCATGAAAATTTTCCACCGGGGCAGAGGCACGAAATCCACCCCGTCGGGATTGGCCACCGCCGGAGTTTGGCGGTTAGGGTCCACCCCGAAAATCTTCTCCACAAACTTACCATACGTAAAATAGCCCCCAATCAATACCAGCAGGGCAATGCAAAATGTGATCATAATATATTTAAATATAAAGGTTAATTCTATAAATAAGACTTACGACAGTTCCGCAACCGCATCGGCACAACGCTCGCCATCGATAGCCGCCGACACGATACCGCCCGCATATCCGGCACCCTCGCCACACGGGAACAACCCCGGCAAAGTGACATGTTCGAGCCTTTCCTTATCCCGCGGAATACGCACAGGAGCCGAAGTCCGGCTTTCCACGGCAATCATCAGAGCCTCCCGTGTGAGGAATCCTTTCGAAATCCTCCCGAAATGAAGAAAACCCTCCCGCAACCGTTCGGTTATAAACTCCGGCATCCAAAAATGAAGAGGGGACGAAATTACCCCCGGAGCATAAGACGATACCGGCAAGTCATACGACACCGCCTTGTTCACAAAATCCGTCATACGCTGGGCAGGAGCCGTCTGCCGGCAATTGCCGTTGACATAGCAAGTCCGTTCCAGCTCCTCCTGGAACTTCATCACGGCCAGTACACCATATTTCTCATACTGCGGCAAGTCCTCGGGCCTCACCTCTACCACCATGCCCGAGTTGGCCCATTTCGACCCCCGGTTCGATGGCGACATGCCGTTTACAACCAACTGTTCGGGACCACTGGCAGCCGGTACCACGAACCCGCCCGGGCACATGCAGAAAGAATAGACCCCCCGTCCCCGCGACTGGGCGACAAAGCTGTACTCCGCTGCCGGCAAGTACTCGCCCCGGCCCTTGGAACTGTGATACTGTATCTGGTCGATAAGCCTCTGCGGATGCTCGAGCCGTACCCCTACGGCAATGCCCTTGGCCTCCAGCAAAATATCGTTGTCAAACAATCCGTTATACACATCACGCGCCGAATGGCCCGTAGCCAGAATGACTTTCCCCCGGAAAAACTTCCCGTTATGAGTCTCCACACCCACGACCCTCTTGTTCTCGATGACAAGCCTCTCCATCCGCGTCTCGAAATGCACCTCTCCGCCCGAAGCGATAATCTGCTTGCGCATATTCTCAATCACTCCCGGCAGCTTGTCCGTCCCGATATGAGGATGAGCGTCCGACAAAATAGACGTGCTCGCCCCATGTTGGCAGAAGATATTCAAGATACGCTCTACCGACCCCCTTTTCTTGCTCCGCGTATAAAGCTTTCCGTCCGAGTAAGCACCCGCGCCGCCCTCGCCGAAGCTGTAGTTCGACTCGCTGTCTACCCTGTGCTCACGGCTGATAAGCGCAATATCCTTTTTACGGTCGTGCACATTCTTGCCCCGTTCTATAATCACAGGACGCAGCCCCCGTTCTATCAGCCGCAACGCTGCAAAAAGACCCGCAGGCCCTGCACCCACCACAATCACCCCGGGCCTGTCCGAGACATCCCCGTATTCGATGCGCTGATACCCGTCATCATCAGGTAGCTCGTTTATATACACCCGTACACTCAGATTGACCAGTATCGTTCGCTGGCGGGCATCGATAGAACGCTTCAACACACGTACCGCATGTATCGCCGACACATCTACAGCCAGATTTTTGCCTATATACACTTTCAAATCCTGTTCAGAAGCTGCCTGTTGCGGCAGAACCCTGAGATTCATCTCCTTTATCATAACAATCCCTATCCGAACAATTGCCGGAAAGCCTCCTCCACCTTCCTCACCGGAATGATTTCTATATTCAATTTCTTTGTATCAAAACCCTTCAAATTATTGTACGGAATAAGAATCCGTCCGAAGCCCAGTTTTTCCGCCTCCAGTATCCTCTGTTCGATGCGGTTTACCGGACGTATCTCGCCCGAGAGCCCCACTTCGCCCGTCATGCACGTCAAGTTTTCGATAGCCAGGTCCATGTTTGACGAGAGAATGGCGCTGATGACACCCAAGTCCATCGCCGGGTCGTTCACACGAAGGCCGCCCGCGATATTGAGAAAAACATCCTTCTGAGCCAGTTTGAAGCCCACCCGTTTTTCAAGAACCGCCAGCAACATGTTCATGCGCCGGATGTCGAACCCCGTAGCCGAACGCTGAGGCGTGCCGTAAGCCGCCGTGCTCACCAGCGACTGTGTCTCTATCAAGAAAGGACGTATCCCCTCTATAGCCGCAGCGATAGCCACGCCGCTCAGTCCCTCATGATTCTGAGATAACAACAGTTCCGACGGGTTGCTCACCTCCCTGAGCCCGTTCTGCCGCATCTCGTAAATGCCCAGCTCCGCCGTGCTCCCGAAACGGTTCTTTATCGAGCGCAATATCCGGTACATATAATGCTGGTCGCCCTCGAACTGCAACACCGTGTCCACGATATGCTCCAGCACCTTCGGGCCGGCGATGCTGCCCTCCTTGTTGATATGTCCGATGAGGAGCACCGGAGTACCCGTCTCCTTGGCAAACTTCAATATCGAGGCCGAGCACTCCCGCACCTGCGACACGCTCCCCGGCGATGACTCCACAAGCTCCGTCGAAATCGTCTGTATAGAATCTATCACCACGATATCGGGTTGCGTATTCTTTATATGCACGAAGATATTTTCCAGCGAAGTCTCACATACGATATAGCAGTCCGCGTTCACATGCTCCAGCCGGTCGGCCCTGAGCTTTAGCTGCTTGGCGCTCTCTTCGCCCGACACGTACAGCACCCTTTTGCCCTCGATGCCCAGTACCGTCTGTAAGACAAGAGTAGACTTCCCTATACCCGGCTCACCGCCGATAAGCACCAGCGAGCCCGGAACCAGTCCGCCCCCCAGAACCCGGTTCAGCTCCGTATTGCACAAGTCTATACGAGGGTCCTCCGATGTCGTCACCTCATGTATCCTCACGGGCTTCACCTTCGATTTGTCCTCCGGTATGTAAGCCGACCGCTGGGGAGCCGCCTTGGAAACAATCTCCTCCACATACGTGTTCCATTCCCCGCACACCGGACATTTCCCTATCCATTTCGGAGAATCGACCCCGCAGTTGCTGCATACATATACCGATTTAGCTTTAGCCATCTTCTATGATTAGTTTTTAGAAAACAAATATATTCACTTTCTGTCAGATTTGCAGAAAATCTTCACAATAAATATCGAATTAAAACCAATAAATAACCTTTATACCCCTTTTTAGGATGAAAGTACCGGTTCACCATCCCCCATCCGGAGAAAACAGAAGAGGGGAGATAAGTATATCCGAACAGAAATTCTATCCGATACTAAAAACAACAGTCAAAAACAAAATGCACCTTCCCATAAAAACAAAGATATAGCGTCTTAAGAAATATGTTTCAATATACAGTTTTTTGTATCGTTTCGGACAATCTTTCATGTTTCGGCTTACTGCTTGTATTGGACAGTACTCCCTGTGACAAATACCATTCGGGGTATTAGTCTACCCTAAAGGTTATCGAACTGTATAGCGGACAAGTGCGCATCGACCATGCAAATGGCATATAAAGTTGAGCCATTGTAAACGTGTCAAATTGCGTTAGCCAATTCAAAGATTTATGAGTTGCAAGCTGTGAATGCACACACAGATATAGAGACATTATTCTTTGGGTTGTCGAACGATCCCGATATAACAATACTTTATGCAGGCTCCCTCTAATCCATAAAAAGTTGCCTGGGTTATGATTTTGGCATTTAATTTGCTATATTTGTGAAAGAATTACAAATTTGGAGGCTAAAATGGTACTTGAAATTCGTTTGAGCAACTTCTTCTCAATTAAAGATGAGGTGGTACTGGATATGCAGGCAGCGAGCATACAGACAAAAAAGGCAAAGGAACTGGAAGAAAATACATTTGTATGCGGTGATGAGCGTTTGCTTAAAACTGTTGCCATTTACGGTGCAAATGCCTCAGGAAAGAGTAGTGTTATCAAGGCTATTCGCGCTTGTGTGGGAATGATATTTTCATCTCATAATTACAACGAGAATACGATATTTGCCTTTACTCCGTTCAAATTCGGGGGCATTGGCAAGCCGAGCACATTCTTCATTCGCTTCCTTCTTGACGGTATCGAATATGAATATTCTTTTGAACTCAATAAAGTTGAGATACTGAAAGAGGCACTTTACTATTATCCGAATGGCCGTCGTTCACTGGTATTTTCTCGTGATGAGACCAAGGGGCCCGATAAAAAGGATATATATGAATTCCGATCGGTGATTCGCCGTCCTATGGATGTTGCTGCCAATACGTCCAAGAAAACGCTTTTTGTGTCGCGTGCCAGTCAGATGGATCGAGATGTCGCAAAAGATGTTTTTCGGTATTTCAATGAGCGTTTTATTCTGAATTATTTCGGATATAATTCGTTCTCTATCGAGCGCTTGTTGAATGAGAACAAAGAGCAGTTTCTTAATGTGCTGCGAATGGCCGACAGCGACATTGTCAAAATCGACAGTAGGCATGAGAATAAAGTATTTTCAACTGCAGTGATTGACCCTGCAGACAATCAAATATTGTCGGTAGAAGATATTCAGAAACCACAGCTGGTCATTACGACCTATCACAGGAATAACCCGGATGTTCCTTTCAACTTTTTTGCAGAAGAGTCTGATGGAACGCAGCGTTTATTCAGTATGATGCTGACGATTCTGGATATCGTCAAGAATAATAAAATCTTGTTGATAGATGAAATCGAAACGCAGCTGCATATAAAACTGGTAGAGTATATTATCGGTTTGTTCAATAAAAGCAAATCAGCGCAGCTGATATATACTACACACAATACATACCTGCTTAATACCAACAAGTTGCGTAAGGATCAGATATATTTTGTCAACAAACGGGATGACGGGTCCTCGGATTTGTATTCGCTGTTTGATTACAAAGATTTCCGCGACGGACTGGATGCAGAGAAGGCATATTTGCAAGGTCGTTTTGATGCCATCCCGTATATTGACGAACAGGTGGATAGTTTTTTTAATAAAAACTGATATGGGACGACAAATAAGAAAATCCAAAGGCAAGACAATGAAGCCAAACTTCTTTGTTTTCTGTGAAGGGGAGTCTGAGGTTGCTTATATCAGTCACCTTCGTTCGCAATACCGTGCGCCTATTCAGATTATCCCAAGAAAGAGCGATTCGAACATATCCGTTCGGTATATAGAGAATTGTAAACGGGAATATGTTGCAACCAAAAATGATAAAACATTTCTGATGTTTGACCTTGATGTGGACGGAATGCTGGAACACACGCTCAGGCTTATCTTTTGAAAATATTCTATAACCTAAATTAATTCCCATCAAGTCAGGAAGTCACTCTTGGGTAAACATATCTTCACAAATAAATGGAATACCGGATAATCTACACCCTCTATAATCAGGAGTCTCTCCCACTAAAATGACATTTATCCATATCACTTCTTTTTTATAACAGGGACCGTAATATAGAAATAATTGTGTTAACAACAAAATAAATGTACACAAACCGTATTCTAAACGGGGCATTATGATATTAAAGAAGGAAAATAGTGTAAAAAGCTACCTTCCTTTATTTTTTAAGAATCTTATTGAGATATTATTTAAGGTCGAATAAGTATAATTCCTTTAAATACTCTAGTACTCTCAATAGAAAATTAGATTCTTCTATATAAACCTCTGAGGGAGTTTCAACCAACTTATATATTTTAGTCTTAAGTATAGTATCAGCTGTATTATACGATATATTAAATTTTTGGATTAAATTAGAGTAGGCTTTCCTATTTGCCGGACTGTTTCGGATGACATGTATTATTTCTGGAATATATTCAGACACTTTTATTAAATCTGTTATTATAGAAAGATCTTCTTGCACTTTTATTATCCATTTGTCGACTTGACCATACATATAATAAAAAATAGAATGATCCAGCTTTAAATTATATATTTTAAAATATGTATCATAATCATCCTCATCTTCATCAAACAGAAGAGAAGGAACACCAAATGATGCTTCCTCTTCTTCTGGCATCTTCCACTCTCCAGCACTATTTTCAAGCTCTTGTATCGCTTTTTGAAATTCGGGATCATTATCCTCAAATCCACTTTCTAGATCTTCTTGTTCCTCTATTGGCTCATCTTCAATGAATATTTCTTCAGCTTTCTCTAAAAACAATCTTTTGTGAGGGTCTTGTGTGTTTTTTATATCATCAGCAAGAAGATCATCATGGAGTAAAAAATATCTCCAAAAGTTTATAATATCTAAATCCGAAATAGTAATCACGCCTGTTTTATTTTTAAGGCTTAAAATATTTTTTGTATCCATAAATCCCTACTACTAAATAATGAATTACCACAAAAAACTTGTGTTATTTATTCAAATACTCTTGTAACTTGCCCTCAATGCAATAATAGGATAACAGTGTATTGAGAAAATCTACTGTCGGTCTTTTTTCCTTAGACAAAGATTTCAGGTAAGATGTAAATAACACAAAAGCACCTTTCAATTTGGAATCTGTTATTTCAGGAGAAATCCTTTCTTTAGAATCTAGCAAGCCCTCTATACGATATAGCTCCCCACAAAAAACATTTCCTATATATTTTAAGTCATACCCCATCCAAATATACCCTAAGTCTGACAATTTTCCCCAATAAGCCGCCGATTCTTTATTCGCTACTACAATTACTTTAGGCGTTATTATCTCCTCAATAACATGTTGAGTGATATTTAATTGTTCTGCAATAAAAGATATTCCACCGTCACGAGAGAGAATTTCCTTATTCAAGAATGACTGTTCCGTTTCTCTGAAACAAAATAAGTCCCAATATGCAGCTTTATTTCT
>PPYE01586035.1_pt1 | contig 10470 bp, 10 predicted proteins | sample 1559881 | NCBI WGS metagenome assembly PPYE01 (sample SAMN08240022, study PRJNA423297) | Human gut metagenome, whole genome shotgun sequencing project.
TGTAACTTAATTTTAGCATAGATGATGTTCATATGTCCTTTAGTATTTCAAATTTTGTCAACTAAATATGAAACACGCCTTTTCTTTTATTTTCCCCGGAAGCAGCACACCGTATATGGCCGTCTCCACACGCAGAAGCAGAAACAGACCTGCTAAGAGCACCAGTGTCATGAGAAAATATACGATAATAGCTGACGGGTAATACTGCTTTCTTGTTTTTCCCATGCTGACCGCCATATCAAATCCCATGCACAGGCTGAATATATTTCCGAATATGATCAGACACAGAACAGCGATTGCCGCTATCATACTGCCCAGAGGGAAATAACTCTCCTCATTGCCGAACATGTGCACACAGGTCATAATAACCATACCCAGGGCACACAGTCCTGCCTCCAGAGCCAGATAAACTCTCATGTGGCAGACCTCTATTTTTATCTGCTCCTTTATTGATTTCCACATGATATCCCTCCTCTACTGCGCCTCAAGACCCTCCAGCAGGCGTCTTGAAATAATAATATCCAAAATCCATACGACTGCCGTAGCTGCGGCTGTATATATAAGCACATTCGTAAATTTAAAATCAAAACGGATGCCCTTCTCAATATTCATGGCTACAATTGCTCCCAGGGCGCCTCCGCCGATGGCGAAAAAGGAAACCATGATTATCATTCCTATCTTCCGGAACCGCAGATAGACGAGCCCCACAACTTCTCCCACGGATGTCACAAGGAGCAGAGCGCAGAATGCGACCGCCAGAATCTCCAGTGCCTCAGCCGTATTTCCCCTGACAAACTGCCAGTCTCCGACTGCCGCCAGCAATAAAGTGATGGCAGACATCAGTACCGCAACTACCAGCTTCATGATCTGCATTCCCATCAAAGCATCTTTCCGCCTGCAGTTCAGGCACATACCCACAGATATATAACTGGTATACACACTGGAGGACGTCACCGCCGATACAAATACCGTGACAAGCATCATCTTAACAGGCAGATCAGATACCATACGCCCGCCGGATGCCTTTGAAAATCCCAGCCATATCTGCCCCCCGGTCAGCACTGTCATACCCAGAACCACTACGACAGACATGCCTATAACCTGCAGTGCCCATTCCATGAACAGTCTCCACTTCTTCATCTCTATACCTCCCCGCCGCACATCGCCACGAATATTTTCTGAAGATTCATTGGCTGTACACTGACATTGTCTGCAGCTTCCACTCTCTGGCCCGGCTCCAGTTTTACGGTGACGCTTTTGCTCCTTCCAATGGTCTCCTCTCTGTATTTCGTAAGTCCTGCTGTCGCGGCATCCACATCCTCTTCCCTGCCGCTTACATGTACACAGCTTTCCAGAAGTTCCTGGGTATTCTCCTTCAGTACCATTTTGCCTTCATGCAGAATGATAACTTCCTCGAAAAGGTCTGCTGCTTCCTCAATAATATGTGTGGAGATAACAAAGGTACGCCCTGTCTCCGTATATTCCTCCAACAGTATCCTGTAGAACTGTTCCCTTGCCACTACATCAAGCCCTGCAACAGGTTCATCCAGCAATGTGAAATCCGCTTTGCTGGCAAGTGCCACGATTATGGTGACCATGGATGTCATACCTTTTGACAGCTTGGAGATCCTTTTTTTCCGGTCCAGATGGAAAATGTCAAGCAGATGCTCTGCCATCTCCTTATCCCAGTGAGGCATATATGTCTCTGCCATTTTGAGATATTCCTTTATCTTCAGTGCGCCGATACCTCCGGCATTCACATTGGCATTGATCTCCCTTGAAAAGCAGAGATGGGACAGGGACGCCTCATTTTCCCAGACCGGCTGTCCCCTCAGTGTGACAGTTCCGTGCGTGGCCGGATTCTGAGCAGTCAAAACAGACAGAAGTGTGGTCTTGCCTGCGCCGTTTCGTCCGATCAGGCCGTATATTTTTCCCTTCTCCAATGTAAGGCTCACATTGTCCAGTGCCCTTTTGTCTTTATATTGTTTTACCAGATTCTCACATTTTAATGTCATTACGCTCATTTTGCATCCTCCCCCTTTCCTGCTGCTATCATATCAATCAATTCTTCTTTGGTGATTCCCAGGCTTGCCGCTTCTGTCAGAAGGCTTCTGATATAATCATCAAAAAATCTCTCTTTTCTCTTCCTCACGATTACCTGCTTTGCTCCTGATGCTACAAACATTCCAATCCCCCTTTTCTTATACAAAATACCTTCATCCACCAGAAGATTTATACCCTTTGCCGCTGTTGCCGGATTGATGGCGTAGAGCTTCGCCAGTTCATTTGTACTCGGCACCCGCTCTTCCTCCAGCAGAATGTCCCGGATAATATCGTTTTCTATCATTTCCTTGATTTGTAAATATATGGACTTCTCCTGACTCAATAGTTCCTGCAAGCATCTCACTCCCGTTCTGGAAAATATCTATGACCGCCTTAGTTATATGGTTCATTACTTGTGTAATTAACCATAGCACTTATGAACCTATTTGTCAACACCTTTGTTGCAGGAAAGGGGTTGTAACCGCGAATAAAATCTCTTATAATAAATAAAGCCTTTAAGAAATGAGGATTTTATTGTGAAAAAAAACAAACTATGGATAAATGCCCTGGTTCTGGCCTCCTGCCTTCTTCTCGGCAGCGGACAGGCCTCAGTATACGGAGCTGCCCAGAACGCAGCGCAGGCACCTGCTGACCCAAATGCACCGCCGGACAGTTATAACTGGGAAGTCCAGTCCGATGCGCTTCCGGGGTGGCCCACAGGACCGCAGGTAGCTGCGGAAACCGCCATTCTTATGGATGCAGAGACAGGGGAGATACTCTACGCCAAGGGTATCGACGAAAAGAGGTACCCGGCAAGCACCACTAAGATCATGACAGCCCTGATCGCCATTGAGAACAGCGCTCTGACAGACCAGGTCACCTTCTCGGCTGAGGCTGTAAACGGCATAGAACCCGGCAGCACTCATATCGGCATTAAGCCCGGCGAGATACTTACTATGGAACAGAGCCTGTACGCCATCCTGCTGGCATCCGCCAATGAGGTCTCATCCGGCGTAGCTGAGTTTGTGGGCGGCAGTATCCCTGACTTCGTAAATATGATGAACACCAGAGCGGAGAAGCTCGGATGCAAAAACACCCACTTTGTCAATGCCAACGGCCTTCATGACCCGGAACATTACACCACAGCCCGGGACCTTGCCAATATTGCCAGAGAAGCCTTTAAAAACGAGACCTTCCGCAAGATCATCGGAACGGAATACTACATTGAACCAAAGACCAACATCACAGACGAGGAACGCTGGCTGAACAACCATCACAAGATGCTGGTATCCGGTGACATGCATTACGACGGATGTCTGGGCGGAAAAACAGGATATACAAGTGATGCCGGAAATTCGCTTGTGACATATGCCCAGAGAAACGGCATGTACCTGATCTCTGTGGTCCTGGCCGACAATGCCGTCTATCAGTATCCGGATACCGCGGCACTTTTAGACTACGGGTTTTCCGATTTCCACAAGGTAGTTTTTGCCCAGAAGGGGGAGGTTGAATGTCTGAAACCCCTGCCCATTGAGCATTATCTCTATAACCTGACCAAAGCTAAAATGATGACGCGTTTTACAGATACCGCAACAGCGGACCTGCCGACAGACCTGCCTATTGAGAAACTGACCCGTAAGACTTCCCTGGAAAAAAAGATACAGACCACAGAGTATTATCTGGGCGAGCAGCTACTCTCAACAAGCCATGCAGAAGTCTGTCCGACCCTCACCCTGCCGGAATTCCTGGCTACGGCCAAAGACTCTCCTGCTAATACAGCCAGGGCCACCGCACAGAATAACACCGCGGACAGCGCATACGCCGGGAGAACACCTAAGACCTCATCCAGTTCCCTGGGCGAATTCTTCCAGGAACTCAGATATAATTTCCGGAACATGCCCAAATGGAAATATCCGGCACTCATTTTCCTGCTGTCAGCCGTTATCTTCTATATTGTGCTCCTTATCATTAAGATCAAAAGACACCGGAAAAAGAAAACCAGGAACAAAAAGAAGAAGAAATAAGAAAGACCGGGACAGCCTCTGTGGTTTGGCTGCCCCGGTTTCCTGTTTCCTTCTGTTATCTTCTGTTTCTCTTCTTTTTCATTTCCAATACAATGATATCCTGTCCGCACCTCGTCCTTTGTCTTGGCTGCCTTCACACCGCTGCCGCCGGAACTGTCTTAGTTATAAATTGCTCTGGGCTTCCAGAAAGCCGATAAACTGTTCCACACCTCCTCCCAGTACCTGCACATTTTCGGGGCGCTCTCCCCGTGCCTCTGACACGTCAAAGAACTCCCCTGCCATGGTCCGCTCTGTGATCATGAAGCTGTCACTGCCGAACAGTCCCTCTGAAAGCCCGATATACTCGTCCCCCCAGAAAGAACAGTCCTCAGCCTGAATGCCCCACGCAGTGCCAAGCCGCTCCAGGATAGCATTTACATTGTCGCTCTTGCTGGACAATCCCACCTCCAGGTATTTGGCGTCCGTGGTTGCGGACAGGGATAATCCCTCCTCCCTGCCAATCTCCTCCGCCATGCGGATAAGCTGTCTCAGATCACCGATCCCGTGCTCTTGCAGGGTCTGGTTCAGGCTGTCAAGCTCGTGCTCCCGGAAAAACAACTGCCCGTTCCTGTCATTTTCCACAAGAATATCTATCTTGCAGTAATTTGGCCGGGAAAATACTATGTCTGTCTTAAAACCGAACTCCCGGAGCAGCCGCTCATGGATCCTGTAACACGCCCTGTGTATCCTGAGCATCAGTTCTTTATCCGGGATAAGACTGCAGAAGACTTCGGGCCGTCCGTCATCCGTAAAATGGTAGTTATAAGCCCCCCTGCCCAGACCGTAGAACAGGTTCTGCCTCTCCTTCGGGGTAAAATATTCATGGAGCTTTCCGCCTCCGATATTATTGATGGTGGTGCCGCTTATGACAGCCAGCTTCACGCCCTCTGCCAGCAGCTTTTTCATGGGAACAACAACCTGATCCACAGGCGCTGTCCTGGAAAAGACCGCAGTCCCGTCCCAGTCAAAAAATACTGCTTTATATTTCTTCATGCCAGGTACCTCCTTCCTCTTTGATACTGCACACTTTCCCGTTTACATAGAAGACTGCAGGCTTTCCTTCGAGCAGGGTAAAGTCAGCCCCGTTTCTTCCGATCTCCACCTTGAGGGTGCTGCCCTGATAGCCGATACAGAACTGATATCCCTCCCATTTTTCCGGCAGATACGGCTTAAAGCCCAGTGTGCCGTCATTGATCCTCAGCCCTGCAAACCCATTTACAACTGCCTGCCAGGTTCCCGCCATATTGGCAGCGTGGATACCCGCGTAGAAGTTGTTGTGGTAGTCATCCAGGTCCATTCTGGCAGACTGGGAGAAGTAGGTATACGCCTCATCGTAATAACCGATCTCACAGGCCACAATCCCGAAGATACAGGTGGAAAGGGAAGAGTGGTGCAGTGTTACTTCCTGATAGAAATCATAATTTCTCTTAAGCTCCTCCTCAGTGAACAGATTGCTGTACAGATACATGCCCAGAATAGCATCCGCCTGTTTTGACATCCTGTGGCGCATAATGAACAGCGGGTGATAGTTTTCATACAGCCATGCCCTTTTTTCCGGCGGGATCTTAGACTCATCCCACGGTTTGCGCATCATAAATCCGTCATCAAGGGGATAGACCTGACGCTTCTCATCGTATGGGAAATACATATTCTCAATGATCTTATCCCACAAATCTGTCTCCTCCCAGGCAAAATCCAGTTTCCCGGCAAGGCTTTCGTATCTCTCCGGTTCCTGTTCCCTGAGGTACCTGACAGCCTTCAGGGCAGCCCGCAGGCTCTCCCTTGCCAACAGGTTTGTATAGAAATTGTTATCTGCCAGCACGTTATATTCATCCGGGCCTGTCACATCACAGATGCAGTATTTTCCGCCTTTACATTCCGCAAAGCTTCCCACATCTGCCCATACCCGGGCCATCTCTATGAGCATTTCCGCTCCCTTTTCAAGGAAAAATTCTTTGTCCTTTGTCACATCCAGATAGAGGCATAGGGCATAGGAAATGTCACCGTTTATATGATACTGAGCCGTTCCCAGGGGATAGTAGGTGGACGCCTCCTCCCCGTTGATGGTCCTCCATGGGTACAGAGCGCCTTTATCATGCCCCAGTATCCTGGCTCTGGCCCTTGCCTTATCCAGTGTGCCGTAGCGGTAATCCAGCAGATGCGCAGCAATCTCAGGGTCTGTGTAGACAAATACAGGGAACACATACATTTCCGTATCCCAGAAATAATGCCCCTCATAGCCTTCACCGCTGAGCCCCTTGGCCCCCATTCCGGTTCTTCCGTCGCGCCCGGCTGACTGCATGATGTGGAACAGGTTAAAACGGATTCCCTGCTGCAGGGCTTCATCCCCCTTCACTACCACATCGGCCTTTTCCCAGTATCGGTTCATGTAGCTGATCTGCTCTTTTTCCGCCTGCACATATCCTGCAGCGGCGGCACACCGGAGCATTTTCCCGGTATACGTCTCCAGTTCCTCTTTATCCATATCCAGGTCGGAACTGTAGCATATATATTTTTCCAGACAGACCGTCTCTCCCTGCTCTGCCGCAGCGGTATAGGTAAGGGACACAGCCAGCTCTTCTTTGCAGGCGCTGACCTCATATGGTGCCCCTTCCAGATGGTGCACGCATCCGCAGGCTGCGGTGAGACGGCTGTTCTTGGTGACTGCCTCATAGTAAATGCTGTCCCCGTCCGCCTTCACGGCCGTCGGCTCCAGTCTGCGTCCAAAAGGACCATAATCCACAATGGGGTTGGTCTTTCTGGTGTGGTTTTCCACATTTCCCTCAATTCCGGTAACAAAAGTAAGTTCTCCGGAGAAATTAAGAGGTGTCACGCAGTACCGGATCTCCATTATATTTTTCCACCGGAAAGATACAAAACGGCTGATCTGTATGCGCATCTGCTTGCCGCCGGGCGTGGTATAGACCAGATTTCTCTCCAGAATTCCGTCACGCATGCGCAGCACACGGCTGTAATCACTGACCGTGCCTTTCTGTAGATGGAACTCCTCCCCGCCTGTGTACAGCCTGATCTTCTTTGCATTGGGCAGATTTAAAAGAGACTGGCTGTGGAGAGGGGAGCCGAAATTGGCCTCCCCGTAGCGGATCTCCTCGCTCTCATAAAACCCGTTGATAAAGTTTCCTTCCAGCCCTGTATCAATGTCAAAATCATAGGCTTCCTCAAAGGTTCCCCTTGTGCCGATATATCCGTTTGACAGGGCGAATGTAGTCTCATTTCTGTAGTTATTCTCAACCCTGAACTCGGTCTCCGTAATGTTCCAGGGCTCCACAGGGTAAATTGGTTTTTTGTTGGTATCCATACATTTATCCTTTCACTGCACCTGCTGTCAGGCTTTCCATAACCTGTCTCTGCAGGATAATAAACACTAAGATCGTCGGCATAACCGTCATGACCACTGCCGCAAACAGCGCAGAATAGTTGTTCGCAAAGGTTCCCATATAATAGTTCAGTGCAATGGGCACGGTTCTGGCGCTGTCACCGCTTGTGAGCATAAGAGCAAAATAAAACTCATTCCAGGTATTGATAAACTGCAGCAGCGCAATGGTCACAAGGCCCGGCTTCGCCAGCGGCAGGATAATATGCAGAAACGTCTGTAAAAATGTAGCTCCGTCTATGTAAGCAGACTCCTCCAGCGCAGTGGAGATCGTCTCATAATAACTCACCATGACAAAGAAGGACATGGGAATCCCCATTGCGGAATACACCAGGATCAGCCCCAGCTTTGTATCGAAGATCCCAAGCGCTTTGAAAATAGCAAAAAGCGGCTGGGAGATAGCCTGTGCCGGAAGCATCAGGGATGCGGAGATCATGAGCACAATCGCTGTCTTCAGTTTGAAACGGAACCTGGAAACCACATAGGCGCACATGGCAACCACGCAGACTGTCACCAGAACACTGATGCCCACGATCAGCACACTGTTCAGGAAATACTTTGCAATAGGCGCGTACTTGAAGGCGTCTTTATAGTTCTGCAGATTCAGGCTCTTCGGCAGCGCAATGGCGGAGGAATTAATCTCCGCATAGGTCTTGAAGGAGCTTAGGAAAGCCCAGATCATGGGGCCTACGGCGATCAGAACGAAGAACAGCATAAAGATATATTTCGGTATGCCCAGAATGCCTTTTTTCACCTTTGACTCGTGATACATTTATTTCCCCTCCTGTTTCATTTTTTTCTCCCGGAACAATGCCTGAATGAGGACTACCAGAACCAGTCCCAGGGCAATCTGGATCACACCCACCGCGTTGGCCTTGCCGTAGTTATTTTCCAGAGTCGCTACCTTGTACAGATAAGTGGGCAGGTTCAAAGTTGAGTTGCCCGGTCCGCCCTTTGTGGTCACATAGATGATATCGAACTGAGATACCATTGCCACAGATGCCAGCACTACGCAGGTACCGAAGATATTCTTCATAAGGGGGATGGTGATATAACGGTCCATCTGCCATGGCTTTGCCCCGTCCACTCTGGCAGCCTCATAGATGGCTGTGTCCACAGCGCCCATCTCTGCCAGGAATATAATGGTGTTGAAACCTGAGTACAGAATCCAGGTGCAGGTCACTGTCCAGAAGGCGAACTTGGAATTGCCGAACAGGTTGGGGATCTGAGCGGCATCCAGGCCGAAAATGCCGTATACGGATTTCAGTACGCCAAAGGTAGGGTTCAGAAGCAGTGTGAACATAACACCGGTGGCTGCTGTGGGAATGATATTCGGTATCATATAGGCTGTTCTGACAATCTTCCAGCCCTTGGGTTTTCTGCGCAGTACAAGCGCCATAATAAATCCCAGAGACACATGGAAGGTACTCTGCAGAACCACCCATACCAGGGTATTCTTGATGGATTCCAGGAAATCCTTGTCCTGGAAAATGGTTTTAAAGTTTTCCAGTCCTTTCAGTACCGGGCTTGTGGAAACCGTATACTCACATAAGGACGTGTACAGAACCGTAACGATGGGTGCTGCATAGATCAATACGAATAAAATCATGCACGGCACAATAAACAGTGCGATCCATACTTTTTTATTCTTTGTGCTCATAGTTATCCCCTTTCTAAAAATGGGGCTGCTGTACCTTGTAAGATTTTGTACAACAACCCCATTTTAAGCTATTTATTTCCTGTTAATTTTTCTGTGCTGCTTCGGAAAGTTTTGTACAGAATTCTTCAGGGGTGATATTTGCATAGGCAAGCTCCGGAAGTTCTGTGGAGAATGTGTCAATAACATTCTGGTACCAGTACGCCTGGTTCTGTCCATATGTCCATTTTGCCTTCGGCTGGATCTCAAGGACTTCCGCCATAAGAGGATCGGAATCCTTCAGGGAATCCGGGATTTCAACCTGGCTGGATACGGGCTGAAGGCCGGCCATTTCCAGTCCCTTTAATTGGTTTTCAATGGATGTCTCAAATTTCAGGAATGCAACTGCCGCTTCGATCTTCTCCGGGTCTTTTGCGCCCACCATATCGCCCGGTGTGGGAACCATTTCCATACCATATTCCGGAAGGAGCATAATGCCCACCTTGTCGTAGAAGCCTGCCGGTGCTTTCTCTTCACTTCTGATATCCGGAATCATCCACGGTCCGTTGGGGAACATTGCAGCTTCACTGTTGAAGAAATGGGTTGCCATGGTATCGTACTTGCCGCCCACTGCGTCTGCTGTGGTGTATTCAGCCAGCATTTTCTGTAAATCTGTGGTAGCTTTCTCAACCTCAGGAGTATTGTAATCAGTGGGATACATGGTATTCATGAACTCATTGCCGGTGTCCCCTGCAGTTCCGATCAGTCCGCTGTACCACAGGTTTGTCAGCCATCCCAGGTCCGCGGTATCCATTCCGAGAGGAGTGATTCCTTTTTCTTTCAGGGTATCACATGCCTTGAAGAAGTCATCCCAGGTCTCATACGCCACATCAGGAGCTTCCAGACCTGCCTGCTCAAATAAATCCTTGTTATAGTAGATATAGGAAATCTCCTTTGACACAGGAACACCGTAGATCTTGCCGTCCACGGAGTTAAATTCCAGTGAACTCTCATCAAACTGGGCTTTCCACTCCGGGTCTTCCTCAAAGTACGATGTCAGATCCTGAACCTTTCCTGACTCCACGGCCAGATTGATGATATTGTTTCCGCCGTTGAATACAATATCCGGAAGGTCACCGCTGGAGATCAGCAGTTTGATCTTCTGGTTGTATGCATCTGTTGTGGGAATCTCCTCGAATTTGAATTCTACATTCTTGCCCTCTTCTGTCTTCTGGAATTCCGTGAAGAGGTAATCATGATTAGGGTGCCCAAACTGACGAAATTTTTATTGGTCTGAGTTCCGACAGCCGAATCAGAACATATGTTCTTTGGGA
>PPYE01433729.1_pt1 | contig 10468 bp, 8 predicted proteins | sample 1559881 | NCBI WGS metagenome assembly PPYE01 (sample SAMN08240022, study PRJNA423297) | Human gut metagenome, whole genome shotgun sequencing project.
CCTCCCGAGCGGTCATATCATCATAAAACACATGCAGCGCATAATGATTTTTGTATTGCGGGTAGATGCCGTAACCGGCAAAACCGCCGCCCAACCCGTTGCTGCGCTCGTGCATCACCGCGATGGACCGGCGGATCACCTCGCCGCTGATGGGCTGACCGTCCCTGGCAAATACTCCGCTGATGGCACATCCGGACGGGATGCGCACCTGGCCTTCCTTTAACATGGTCCTCCTCCTTTTTCACCGCGCACCGCGCGGAAAACAAAAAGGCGCCCGCACCGATGCCTTTGCATCGATGCGAACGCCTTTGTTCGTATGCGTTATCATAGCACCGCATTAAAGCAAAAGTCAAGTGTTTTTTTACTCTTTTAACACTTTCCCGCAGTTCCGACAAAGCACTCTGGGCAAATGCGTGCAACTTTTGTGCAAAGACAAAAAATTGCTTTTTGCAGTCGCTTGCCCCCTTGACGCGGCGCCGTTTGGGGGCTATAATGCAGCTATTGGCACAGCAAAGGCGCTGCGATCCCCCACGGATTTGCGGCGCCTTTGTCCTTTTTTATTCCCGGCATTCAAGGAGGAATTGTCCATGAGCCACACCCTTTCGCAGCTTATGCAGTTCATAGAAGAAAACGACATCAAGTTCATTCGCCTGGCCTTCTGCGATATGTTCGGCGTACAGAAGAACATTGCAATCATGGCCAGCCAGCTGCCTCACGCGGTGGAAAGCGGTATCTCCTTTGATGCTTCCGCCATTGCAGGCTTTGCCAACGTTGCGGAATCGGATCTGTTCCTTGCACCGGATCTGGACACCTTCGCCATTCTTCCCTGGCGGCCCAGCGAGGGCTGCGTGGGCCGGTTCTTCTGCAACATCAAATATCCGGACGGCCGCCCCTTCGAGGGCGACGGGCGGCATTTGCTGCAGACCATGGAGCAAAAGGCGGCACAGGCCGGATACCGGTTTTTGCTGGGTCCGGAATGTGAGTTTTATCTGTTTGAAACCGATGAAAAAGGCCGCCCCACCCTGGAGCCTTTCGACCGGGCGGGCTACTTCGACATCGCTCCCATGGACCGGGGCGAAAACGTTCGGCGTGAAATCTGCCTGACGCTGGAGGAGATGGGCATCCAGCCCGAGCGAAGCCATCACGAACAGGGCCCCGGCCAGAACGAGATCGATTTCCGGTGCGCTTCTCCCCTGCACGCGGCAGACGACCTGATGACCATGCGGGCCGCAGTAAAAGCCATTGCCGCCCAGAACGGCTTGTTCGCCTCCTTCCTGCCAAAACCGTTGCAGGACGAGAGCGGCAGCGGGCTGCACATCAATCTTTCCATCTTCCAGAACGGCGTGAATCTGTTTGAGAATTTCCGCACCGACCCGCATCCCACTGCTGCTGCTTTCCTGGCAGGTATTCTGCGGCGCATTCCTGAAATCACCGTTTTCGCCGACCCGCTGCCCGGCTCCTATGAACGGCTGGGCCGCTGCGAAGCGCCGGGCGTGGTGAGTTGGTCTTGCCAGAACCGTTCTTCTCTGGTGCGTGTGCCTGCTGCCAGCGGACCCGATTGCCGCATGGAGCTGCGCAGTCCGGACCCCTCCTGTAATCCCTATTATGTAACCGCACTGCTGCTGGCTGCCGGGTTTGAGGGTGTACAGGAAGGACTGAGCCTGCCCGCCGCTGCGGACTATGACGCATTTGCCCGGCCTGCCGGACTTACCCCGCTGCCCGCCAGCCTGGACGAAGCGCTGGCTCTGGCCCGGGAAAGCGAGTTCTTAAAGCAGGTTCTGCCGGAAAAACTGCTGGTGGATTATCTGGGCCACAAGCAGCGGGAGGCGGATGCTTACGCCGCAGAAAGCAAACCCTATGAATATGAGATCCGCCAGTACTTTGAACGGATCTGACCATTGGTTTCGAAAAGTGAGGTGAACGGGGATGCCGGGTGTTCTGATCGCAAGCGACAAGCAATACCACGAAACGCTGCGGGCATTTTTTGCCGCCGGTCAGCCTGCACAATGCTGCGCCAATGCCGGAGAAGCCCGTCGAGCCATGTGCGGCGGCTCCTTCGAAACCCTGGTGATCAACGCGCCGCTCCCCGATGAATTCGGCCGGGAGCTGGCCGTACAGGCGGCGGATGCCGGCATGGATGCCATTCTCCTCTGCCCCGGGCCCCAGGCCGACAAGCTGGTCGCCGGGCTGGAAAAATACGGAGTCTTCGTACTCGCCAAACCCCTTTCCCGCCAGCAAACCGCTTTTGCGCTGCGGCTGATCCGAACCGGCCGCCAGCGGCTGCAGAAGCTCACCGCGCAAAACCGCCGCCTGACCAAGCGGCTGGACGAAGCCCGGATCATCAGCCAGGCCAAATGTGCGCTGGCGCTTTGCCGGGGGCTGAGTGAAGAACAGGCCCACCGTTTAATCGAAAAAGAAGCCATGGACGGCCGCATCTCCAGCCGGGAGGCCGCACTGGAGATCATGCGAAGACTGGAAGACGAAGGCCTTTTATAACTGCTTTTTCCATTTCACAATTGATAATAAATACGCCAAACAGGCAAAGGCGCCTGCATGAATGCTTGAGGAGATTTCTCCCCGGGCTTTGTGCAGGCGCCTTTGCTTTTAAACCATAAAAAGAGAGGGACATTTTATGCAGAAACTTCCCCGGCATCTGCCGATTCATTACGAAGATTACGCACCCGACCTTGCACCGCAGGAGCGCAAAGCCTTTTATGGCCTGCCCAAGAACGTGCAGTTCTGCCGTGAGTGTGTAATGAGCAACCAGAAACCCAACAGCTGCTATGAGTTTGAGCACACCATTCATTCCGCAAAGAAGACCATGGTTATTCAGGAGGACGGCGTATGCGACGCCTGCCATGCCTGCCACAACAAGGAAGGCAAGATCGACTGGGCCGACCGGGAACGCCAGCTGCGGGAGCTGTGCGACCAGTACCGCAAGACCGACGGCAGCTACGACTGCCTGGTACCGGGCAGCGGCGGCAAGGACAGCTTTTACGCCGCTCACCTTTTGAAGTACAAGTACGGCATGCATCCGCTTACCGTAACCTGGGCGCCCCACATCTACACTGACTGGGGCTGGAAAAACTTCGAGGCCTGGATTCACGCCGGATTCGACAACTATCTGTGCACCCCCAATGGCCTGACCCACCGGCTGCTCACCCGCCTGGCCACTGAGAACCTGTTCCATCCCTTCCAGCCCTTTATTCTGGGCCAGAAGCAGCTGGCACCCAAGATGGCCGCGAAGTTCGGTATTCCGCTGGTGTTCTACGGCGAAAATGAGGCCGAGTTCGGCAACCCCATCGCGGACAATGACAGCGCCCTGCGAGACGAACACTTCTTTGCCACCAACGACTTCGATCATATCTATCTGGGCGGCGTTTCGCTGCGCCAGCTGGAGGAGGACTTTGGTGTGGACAAGGCGGACCTGGCCATCTACCTGCCCTGCGAGACCAGTGATCTGGAAAAGAACAACATTCAGGTGCACTACATGGGCTATTACGAAAAATGGCATCCGCAGGGTGCATACTACTACAGCGTGGAGCATGGTGGGTTCATGCCCAGCCCGGAGCGCACCGCCGGCACCTACTCCAAATACAATTCCATCGACGACAAGGTGGATGACTTCTTCTATTACACCACCTACATCAAATACGGCATCGGCCGCTGCACCTACGACGCGGCGCAGGAAATCCGCAACGGCGAGATCGACCGGGACGAAGCGGTGCTGCTGTGCAAGAAGTATGACGGAGAATTCCCCAGCCGGTTTGCCGACGAATTCTTCCGCTACATCTCCATCGACAAGGAGCACTTCGGCAAAGCGGCCGACTGCTTCGAGCAGCCCACAATGGATCTGGATTACTTCATGCATCTGGCAGACCGGTTCCGTTCGCCCCATCTGTGGCAGTATGAGAACGGCGTCTGGAGCCTGCGGCACACTCCCTTTGAAGGGCCGAGCCTGTGCGGCTTCGGCGCGCCGGAAAAAGGCGGTGCCAAATGAGCGCGGCACTTCGGCTCATTGCCCGGCTGGACGTAAAAGACCGGTATCTGGTAAAGGGCATCCAGTATGAAGGCCTGCGCAAGCTGGGCGACCCCCACGATTTTGCGCTGGACTATTACCGGCAGGGCATCGACGAGCTGCTTTATCTGGACACGGTGGCCAGCCTGTACGGCCGCAACAACCTGAGCGGTATTCTGGAGCGGGTCACCCGGGATGTGTTCATCCCCATTACCGCCGGGGGCGGCCTGCGCAGCGTGGAGGACGTGGGCACCGTGCTGAAGGCTGGCGCGGACAAGGCGGCCATCAACACCGCTGCCCTGCTCCGCCCCCAGCTGATCAGCGAGGTGGCCCGGGCTTTCGGCAGCCAGTGCATGGTGCTGAGCATCCAGGCCAAGCGCCGGGACCCGCTGAACCCCGCCGCCGGGTGGGAGGCCTACTACGACAACGGCCGGGAGCACTCCGGACGGGACGTTCTGGAATGGGCTCGCCAGGCCCAGCAGCTGGGCGCGGGTGAAATTCTTCTCACTGGTGTGGACCGGGAAGGCGTACGCCGCGGCCTGGACCAGGAACTGATCCAGGCGGTGTGCAGTGAAGTGACCATCCCGGTAATCGCGGCAGGCGGCGCAAGCAATTCCGGCGATCTGATGCAGGCCGCCCGCCTGGGCGCAGGAGCCGTGGCAATGGGCAGCCTGCTGCATTACAAACAAGCCACAATCCCCCAGCTGAAAAAGGAACTGGCGGAAAACGGTGTGGAGGTGAGACCATGCATCCAACAGTAACCATTGTAGATTACGGGCGCAGCAATCTTTTGAGCGTGCAGCGCGCCCTGGAATACTGCGGCGCGACAGTGGAATACGCCTCCACCCCTGAGCAGGTGGCCGCGGCCGGTGCGCTGGTTCTGCCCGGTGTGGGTGCCTTCGCCGATGGCATGAACCTGCTGCGGGAAAGCGGCCTGGCCCGGGCGGTCTGCACCAGGGCAAGACAGGGTGTTCCTCTGCTGGGCATCTGCCTGGGAATGCAGTTTCTGTTCGATTCCAGCAGCGAAGGCGGAATTACTCCCGGCCTCGGCCTTTTGCCGGGCACCGTGGAGGCCATTCCCGGCCATACCACCCAGGGCCAGCCGCTGCGGGTACCGCACATTGGCTGGGCGCCATTGTATCCCGCCCAGCAGCGGGAAGGCTTTTCCGGCAGCACACTGGAAGCCATTCCGGTGAAAAGTCAGGTGTACTTTGTACACGGCTACCGGGCAATGCCTGCGCGCCAGGCCGACCGGCTGGCGGACACGCTGTATGGCGGGCACCGCATCTGCGCCGCCGTTCAGCGCGGCAATATTACCGGGGTACAGTTTCACCCGGAAAAAAGCGGCGAGGTGGGACTCGCCATTCTGCGCACGTTCCTGGGCAGCTGCCCGGCGTGAAGATAGAGGGTAATTTTTAAGGAGGGAATTTTTATGAAACAGACCTACCGACCTGCACTGAGCCTTTACGAGACCCAAAGTGCCATTGGCATGATCAAGCAGTGCTTCCCCGCACACCTGACCCGTCAGCTGCGGCTGACCCGAGCCACCGCTCCCCTGTTCGTGGACCCCACCACCGGACTGAACGACGATCTGAACGGCGTGGAACGTCCGGTCTCCTTTGACATTCCCGCCATTCCAGAACTGGAAAAAGGCGCACAGGTGGTACACAGCCTGGCCAAGTGGAAGCGCCAGGCACTGGGCCGCTTCGGTTTCGCACCGGACACCGGCCTGTATGCGGACATGAACGCCATCCGCCGGGACGAGGAGCTGGACGAGCTGCACTCGGTGTATGTGGATCAGTGGGACTGGGAAAAGGTCATCACCCGCGAAACCCGCACCGAGGAATACCTGAAGGACACCGTGCGGTCCATCGTGAGCGCCATCTGCGCCACGCTGGAGGAGGTCAAGAAGGCATATCCCCAGCTGTGTGTAAACCTTTCCGAGCATGTGAGCTTCGTGACCACCCAGCAGCTGGAGGATCTGTGGCCGGACCTGACGCCCCGCCAGCGGGAGAACGCCTATCTGGAGCAGCACCCCACCGCCTTTATCATGCAGATCGGCGCACCTTTGGCCAGTGGAAAGCCCCACGACGGCCGCGCCCCCGACTACGACGACTGGAGCCTGAACGGTGATCTGCTGTTCTGGGACGACGTTCTGGGCTGCGCGCTGGAGGTTTCCAGCATGGGCATCCGGGTGGACGCCGAAGCCATGGAACGCCAGTGCAAGGCGGCTGGCTGCCCCCACCGGCTGGAGCTGCCCTTCCACAAGGCTGTGCTGGACGGCACCCTGCCCCTGACCATGGGCGGCGGTATCGGCCAGAGCCGCCTGTGCATGCTGCTGCTGGGCAAAGCTCACATCGGCGAGGTACAGGCAAGCCTGTGGCCCAAGGCCATCCGGGAGCAGTGCGAGGCCGCTGGTATCCCCCTGCTGTGAGCGCATCCGCACACTTTTGCTTTGAAGTATGAAAAGGAGCTGTGACATATGAATCATGTACCGGAATTGTTTGGCAGTATGGTATTCAATGACAAGGTCATGAAGGCCCGCCTGCCCAAGGAAGTTTATCGTTCTTTGAAAAATACCATCCAGCGGGGCGCTCCCCTGGACCCCAGTGTGGCCGATGTGGTGGCCGCCTGCATGAAGGACTGGGCCGTAAGCAAGGGTGCGACCCATTTCACCCACTGGTTCCAGCCCATGACCGGCATCACCGCTGAAAAACACGACAGCTTCATCAATCCCTGCGGCGACGGCAGCGTCATCATGGACTTCTCCGGCAAAGAGCTGGTCAAGGGCGAGCCGGATGCTTCCAGCTTCCCCTCCGGCGGCCTGCGCGCCACCTTTGAGGCCCGCGGCTACACCGCCTGGGATCCTACCAGCTACGCCTTTATCAAGGATGACACCCTGTGCATCCCCACTGCTTTCTGCAGCTACAACGGCCAGGTGCTGGACAAGAAGACTCCCCTGCTGCGCAGCATGGATGCCATCAGCAAGCAGGCGGTTCGTGTGCTGGCTCTGTTCGGCAAGGACGTGCAGCGGGTAAACGCCACCATCGGACCTGAGCAGGAGTATTTCCTGATCAATAAAGAGGACTACGCCCGACGCCCCGATCTGATTCTGACCGGCCGCACCCTGGTTGGCGCTCCCGCCCCCAAAGGCCAGGAGCTGGAGGATCACTACTTCGGTTCCCTGCGGCCCCGGGTCAAGGCCTTCATGGCTGACCTGGACGAGGAGCTGTGGAAGCTGGGTATCCTGGCCAAGACCGAACACAACGAAGTGGCTCCCTGCCAGCACGAGATGGCTCCCATCTTCGCCACCGCCAACATCTCCACCGACGCCAACCAGCTGACCATGGAGGTGATGAAGAAGGTTGCCGACCGTCACGGCTTTGCCTGTCTGCTGCACGAGAAGCCCTTTGAGGGTGTGAACGGCAGCGGTAAGCACAACAACTGGTCGCTTTCCACCGACGGGGGCGAAAATCTGCTGTTCCCCGGCACCGCAGCCACCGAGAATACCCAGTTCCTGCTGTTCCTGACCGCTGTGATCAAAGCGGTGGACGATTATCAGGACCTGCTGCGCATCAGCGTGGCCAGCGCGGGCAACGACCACCGCCTGGGCGCCAACGAAGCACCCCCGGCCATCGTTTCCATGTATGTGGGCGACGAGCTGCAGGCTGTGATTGACTGCCTGGTGGCGGGCAAGCCCTGCCAGCCCAACGCTCCCACCGTGCTGGACACCGGCGCCGTGGTGCTGCCCAACCTGCCCAAGGATACCTCGGACCGCAACCGTACCAGCCCCTTTGCTTTCACCGGCAACAAGTTCGAGTTCCGCATGCCCGGCTCCTCCTTCAACATCGCCTGCACCAACGTGATGCTGAACACCGCTGTGGCAGAATCGCTGCGGCAGTTTGCCGATGTGCTGGAGCAGGCCGACGATCTGCCCCGTGCCCTGCTGAAGCTGATCCGCGATGAGCTTACCGCTCACCAGCGCATCCTGTTCAACGGCAACGGCTACAGCCATGAATGGGAGGTCGAGGCCGCACGCCGCGGGCTTTCCAATTTCCGCACCACCCCCGAGGCACTGGTTCATTACACCGACCAGAAAAATGTGGAGCTGTTTGCCCGCCACGGTGTTTACACCCAGGACGAGATTCAGTCCCGTCAGGACATTCTGCTGGACGAATATGCCAAGGCCATCCGCATTGAAGCGCTGACCCTGCTGGATCTGGTGCGCTGCCGCATCTCGCCCGCCTGTGTCAACTATGCTACCGGCCTGGCCCAGGGCGTAAGCACCAAAAAGCAACTGGGCATTGAGGTTCCCCAGGAGGAGACACTGGCCCGCCACATTTCCTCCCTCACCGGTCAGCTCATCCAGGCTGCCGACCAGCTGGAAGGCCGTCTGGCCGACCCGGTGGACGAGGATGCCTCGGTTGCCGCAAGCTGGTGCGCCCAGACGTTGATCCCGGCCATGGACGCAGTACGTACCCCGGCCGACCGTCTGGAGCAGCTGGTGGACCGTTCCGTCTGGCCGCTGCCCACCTACAGCGACATGCTGTTCTACGTTTGATTACTCCCATGGCAACACCACACAATTCACGTCTAAAGACTCAGACGGCGTATCATGCCGAAATTTTTCGCGATATTTTCCAAAAATGCTCGCCAAGCCACCAAGGCTTGCCTGCGCTTTTTGCTTCATCTCACAAAAAATTTTCCGGTATGCTCCACCATCTGGAATTGTGCGGTGCCGCCATACTTTTTCGTTTTCTCCCCTATAAAACGCACAGAGCGCGCGGCTTGCCGGTTTTGGCAATGCCGCGCGCTCTGTGTGTTTTGCGTTATTTTTTTTGATTGGGATTTGCAAGCCCCATAGCACGGTAAACTGCGTCCAGATCCAAGCTGGCGCGCACCGCATCCGCCAACAGATCATACTGGCTTTGATGGTAATCCCAGTGGCTCTGGGGCCGGAAGTTTTCCCGGGCAATGCCCTTACGGGCCAGCAGCCAGGCAGCCAGAGCCTCGGTGAGCGAGCCCTCGTCGAACAGGCCATGCAGATAGGTGCCAAACACATTGCCCTGTGCTGCACCTTCCTCCTGACCGTTTTCCAGCAGGCACAGAGGCTGACCCGCCATCCGCTTCGTACGGCCCATGTGGATCTCATAGCCCTGAATCGACGCCCCGGCAAAGGGATCGGCCATCACCTTTGCCGTCGTGCGGGTGCGTACCTTGCTGGGGGTGAATTCCGTCTCGCAGGGCAACAGGCCCATGCCGCGCATCTCGCCCGCCTGCTCTACGCCCTCCGGGTCTCGCAGGGTCTGGCCCAGCATCTGATAGCCGCCGCAGACCCCCAGCACCGGGGTTCCGGCTGCCGCCAGCTTTCGCACCGCTGCCTCCAGCCCGTTCTGGCGCATCCAGCCAAGATCCGCCATGGTGCTTTTGGTTCCGGGCAGCACAATCAGATCCGGCGCACCCAGACCGGCGGCCTGCTCCACATAGCGCACACCCAGTGCGGGGTGACTTTCCAGCGGGGAGAAATCGGTGAAATTGGAGATGTGCGGCAGCCGGATCACCGCCACATCCACCGGCCGGTGGGCCTCGTGGGCGTTCAGCCGTGGGGCGAGACTGTCCTCATCGTCGATGTCCACCCGGGTATAGGGAATCACGCCCACCACCGGCAGGCCGGTAAGCTCCTCCAATTGGGTAAGGCCGAGACGCAGAATGTCCACATCGCCCCGGAATTTGTTGATAATCAGGCCCTTGACCCGCTTGCGCTCCTCTTCGTTCAGCAGCGCCACCGTGCCATACAGCTGGGCAAACACGCCGCCCCGGTCGATATCGCCTGCCAGCAGCACCGGCGCATCCACCAGCTCGGCCAGACCCATGTTCACGATGTCGTTTTCCCGCAGATTGATTTCCGCCGGGCTGCCCGCACCCTCGATGACCAGAATGTCGTTTTCCTCTGCCAGACTGTTGTAGGCCTTCAGCACATGGGGAACCAGCCGGGTTTTGTTTTTGAAGTAATCCGCCGCCGAGTAATCGCCCCAGACCTCACCGTTCACAATCACCTGACTGCCGGTGTCACTGCTGGGCTTGAGCAGGATGGGATTCATCCGCACGTCCGGCTCGCACCCGGCCGCCTGGGCCTGCACCGCCTGGGCGCGGCCCATTTCCAGGCCGTCGGCGGTGATGCAGCTGTTCAGTGCCATGTTCTGGCTTTTGAAGGGGGCTACCCGCCAGCCGTCCTGCGCAAAAATACGGCACAGCGCAGTGCAGAGCAGGCTCTTGCCCGCCCCGCTCATGGTCCCCTGGATCATGATACATTTTGCCTTAGCCATTCTCGCAGCCACACACCTTTCTGAGGGCAGCGATCAGCTGCCGGTTTTCCCGCCGGGTGCGCACCGCCACCCGGTACCAGCCCTTGTCAAGGCCGGGATAATTGGAGCAGTCCCGAATCAGCAC
>PPYE01682219.1_pt1 | contig 10468 bp, 10 predicted proteins | sample 1559881 | NCBI WGS metagenome assembly PPYE01 (sample SAMN08240022, study PRJNA423297) | Human gut metagenome, whole genome shotgun sequencing project.
ACATAAAAACAGAAATAGATGGAGTTTTTATTATAGAGCCAAAGGTTTTTAATGATTCCAGAGGATATTTTTTTGAGGCTTTTAAATATTCTGACTTTAAAGAGCACGTAGGGCAGGTTTCATTTATTCAAGATAATGAATCAAAATCGTCTTATGGCGTCTTGCGTGGCTTGCATTATCAGAAGGGGGATTTCTCACAGGCTAAATTAGTACGTGTCATTAAGGGACGTGTACTTGATGTTGCAGTAGATCTCCGGAAGGATTCTTCAACTTTCGGTAAGCATGTAATGGTAGAATTGAGCGATGAAAATAAGAAACAATTCTTTATTCCTAGGGGATTTGCTCATGGATTTTTGGTCTTAAGTGACGAGGCAATATTTACGTATAAGGTGGACAATGTCTACTCTCCGGAGAGCGAGGCGTCAATAAGATTTGATGATCCTGATTTGAATATAAATTGGCCGATAGACTCGAATGATATTCTGACAAGTCAGAAAGATCTGAATGGAGTGGCTTTTAAAGATGCAGAATATTTTAATGTATAGGTGTAATATATAATTTATAGCCGAATGAATATAGCAATTGTTGGAACAGGTTATGTCGGATTGGTTTCTGGTGCTTGCTTTGCTGAGACTGGGGCAACTGTAACATGTGTGGATGTTGATTGCGCGAAAATTGCAGCATTGAGGAAAGGTATTATACCTATTTACGAACCAGGGTTAGATGAACTTGTTGTAAAAAATATTAATGCCGGCAGATTAAAGTTTTCTACCTCATTGGCAGAAGTCTTAAATGATCAGCAAATTGTGTTTACTGCAGTAGGCACACCTCCGGATGAAGATGGAAGTGCTGATTTGAAATATGTTCTTCAGGTTGCTAAAACAATAGGGGAGAACTTAAACCGGTATTTGGTAGTTGTGACAAAAAGCACCGTTCCAGTTGGAACTTCTCACAAAATTGCTGATACAATAAAGGCAGAACTGAAAAAACGTGGTGTGGATGTCGCATTTGACGTAGCAAGCAATCCGGAATTTCTTAAGGAAGGTAATGCAATTAAAGATTTTATGAGTCCGGACCGAGTTGTTATTGGGGTAGATAGTGAAAGAGCAAAGAATATTTTGACAAAATTATACAAACCGTTTCTTCTGAATAATTTCCGTGTGATTTTCATGGATATTCCTAGTGCGGAGATGACAAAATATGCTGCAAACTCAATGTTGGCCACCCGTATCAGTTTTATGAATGATATCGCCAACCTTTGTGAGCTTGTTGGTGCTGATGTTAATAAGGTTAGAGCAGGCATAGGATCTGACACACGTATAGGCCGTAAATTTTTATATGCAGGATGTGGATATGGAGGATCTTGTTTCCCTAAGGATGTTAAGGCTTTAATAAAAACGGCCGATGATAATGGATATTCGTTGGAAGTATTGAAGGCTGTTGAGAAAGTTAACGAAAGACAAAAAGAGGTGTTGTTCAAAAAGTTAGTTAAAGCCTTTGACGGAGATTTGAAAGGTAAGTCTGTTGCATTGTGGGGATTGGCCTTTAAACCAGAAACCGATGACATGCGTGAATCAACAGCATTGGTTGTTATAAAGAAGTTGTTGAATGCAGGATGTAAAGTGCAGGCCTATGACCCTGAAGCAATGAATGAATGTAGACGCATAATTGGCGATAAGATAGAGTATTATGAAAATAAATACGATGCTTTGCAAAATGCTGATGCATTGATTTTGCTGACAGAATGGAAAGAGTTTAGATTACCGGATTGGAATGTTGTCGCCAATAAAATGCATAGAAAATTAATCTTGGACGGAAGGAATATATTTGATAATGATGATTTGGCGGAGCATGGTTTTGAATATCATTGTATAGGAAAATGATTAGAAATATTATATACATATTCGTATCGGCAATAGCTCTATTGTTTATTGGAAGTTGTAATAACTTGGATAAACGTGAAAAGCCTGTAGCTGAAAACCTGAAGGCAAAATCTATGTTGGAAGGAATTTGGTTGGATGCAGATGGGGAAAATGTTACATTTCGTATAAAAGGTGATACTGTGTACTATCCTGATTCAATGAGTCAGCCGGTAATGTTTAAGATTATTGCTGATACGATGATTTTTTATGGTAATAATATTTCAAAGTATCCTATAGTAAAACAAAGTCCAAATATATTTGAGTTTAAGAATCAAAATGGTGATATAGTTAAGTTGGTTAAAAGTGACGATCCTAATGATGCTATGCAGTTTGTGCAGCATTCTCCAATCGTCTTAAACCAAAATAAAGTCATTAAACGAGATTCCGTGGTTAGTTTTTCTGATAATAATTATCATTGTTATGTTCAGATAAATCCTACTACATATAAAGTTTATCGCACATTTTATAATGATGAAGGACTTGAAATTGAGAACATTTATTATGATAATATTATTCATATTAGTATATTCTCAGGTAGTTCGAAATTATTTTCTAAAGATTTCAGAAAAGATGATTTTGCATCTTGCGTCCCAAAGAATATGCTTAGCCAATGTGTTTTGAGCGATATAAAATTGGATTATCTGGATAAATCAGGTTTTCATTATCAGACGCAGTTGGCAATTCCTGATAGTCCTAGTTGTTTTATTGTTAAGCTGGCTATTACGTATAAGGGTAAAATAAGTATGTCAGTTGCACAATAATTTGTTTAAATTTAGTGCATCGGGGGGGATTTAAATAGTGCTGACATTATTGAAAATAATGATATGAGTGAGACAAAATTGAGGGCGATTAACAAATCGCCCTCAATTTTGTCTTATTTTGTTTCATCAAAAAGGTTGTCAATTTCTTTTATTTCGTCTTCATCAAACCATTTACTTAGTTTGCTTTTTGCTTTTTCCTTAACATCTTCTGACACGTCTCCCCATACCTTGTTAAGTACGTAAATTAAAACGGCCAAGTCGTCACCTAATCCGGCAATTGGTATTGCATCAGGTATCACGTCGAGTGGGCTTATAAGATATCCTAAAGCACCGATAATAATAGCTTTATCCTTAACGGAAACCTTATCGCTTTGCAAAGTGTAATACAATATTAAAGAAGCGTAAACCAATTTTGCTCCCGCACGTTTTGCTATTCTCGAGATTTTTTCAATAAAGTCACCATTCGTGAATTTATTGGAATATGACATGAAATCAGGTAAATTCATTTCTATTTGATTTTAATTTATAATAAAATATACCACGACAAAATTAGTAATAATTTTTATTTTATCCAATATATTTGGGAATGAATAATATTATTGACATCCTAAAATAACATAAAATAACACAAATGAATTTGAGGTTTAAAGATACAATTCGTATTTTGAAAACATGTGATTAGGTTGATACAGGTATTATTGGATGTATGGCTTTTATGTATAAGGTTCTAATGAAAATGTCTTGTTGTATTTTCTTGTTGACATCCCAACGCTTATAAATCCTTTAAAAGTATATTACGCTGATTCTCAAGATATGTGGAACGTGCCATTAGAATCTTTTTCCATCTTTCTGATTTAAATTTGTGAAAATCTAATTCAAGTTTCCATTTGCCGTATGATTCCAAACGGTCTATTAATAGACCTACGCTCAGTCGTGACGTAGATTCCGCTGGTTGATAGAAGTTGTAATCACCTTTATCGTCTGTTGATATTTCTGTCAGGATATTTATTTTGACAAGTTCATATAATAAATCATTTGTAATTCGAATGGGTATACCTGTAATTAATTTAAGATCTAATGCTGTATATGGTTTTCTGCCTTCTTCGAATCTTTTACATATACAGCTGGCAAGGATTACACACATCATCAGTTTGTAACGATGGCTTATATCTTCAGTTTGTGCCTTAAAGGCAAATTCTTCTAAGTTTTGATTAGTATAGCATAGTTCGGCTCCAAATAAACATATTATCCATGATATCTGAACCCACAGCATAAAAAGAGGTAATGCTGCAAATGAACCGTAAATTGCATTATAGCTGCTTACCCATATCTGAGAGTGTATGTAAAATAGTTGAAGGCCTTGCATTGCTGACCCCGCTAATATTCCTGGCATAATCGCACATTTTAATTTTACTTTAGTATTTGGCATAAATACATAAAGTGCAATGAATACGGCAATCATGAGAATGTATGGCATCACATCGATGATAAGGCGAATCATTGGCGCCAGCAACGCATAATTTTCCATCTGGTCTGCAATTGTTGCCACGAATATGGAAATACCTGATGTGACAACTATTATTATTGGTACAAGAAGAAACATTGCCATATAGTCCGTTATTGTACGGAATAAGCTTCTTGGCTTTTTAACTTGCCAAATTCTATTGAAATTCTGTTCTATATTATAGATAAGCATTATAACGGTCCATAACATAAAAAGAAGTCCAATTCCGAGAAATATACCGCTTTTTGTATGAACAAGATATGAATTTACAAATCCGATAATAACTTCTGCTGCTTGTGGCTGGCTTGATAAAACGTCTCTAAACCAAGACTCAATATATTTATTATAACCAAAGCCTCTGGCGATTGCAAAAACAACTGCCAATATGGGTACTATTGCCAGCAATGTTGAATATGTAAGTGCAGAAGCCGAATCTGTCATTCGTTTAGTTGTTGCACTTTCTATTGCCAGGAATAATTTTTTAATTATTTCGTAGCAGAAGTATTTTAGAGGTGAGACGTCTTGACGTTTTACACGCCAAATAGTAACAGTAAAAAAAGATAAAATGTTATTTATCAATTTTTTCATAATATTATTTTGTGGTTAGATAAAAAGAAAACAGTGTCCCTATAAGCCGGGTTTTGTCCTTTAAAATGCGTATAGCATATTAAAGTGCCTGTCATTTATCTAGATTATGAGTTACCCCATAATTCGAGCATTCTACCCTCCATCGTGATATTTCGGACGGATAACCCTCAGACGATGGTTTACATGAACTTGCAGCCTCCAGATAGCACAGCCTGTCAATCACTTGCCAGCTGGTGGTCTCTTACACCACCTTCTCACCCTTGCCTTTACGGCGGTTGTTTTCTTCTGCATCTCCTGCTGTCGCCAACAGCTCCTATTTTCAGAAGTGGAGCATCCTATGCTGCCCGGACTTTCCTCTTATAAGATTGAACTTACAAGCGACAGAGCCGGAACACTGTATTCGACTGCAAAGATACATAAAAATCATATAATTTGAAATATAAAATCATAATTTTACATTTTATTGTAATGTATTGTCATGAATTATAAGCCAATTGCACATTTAAACGAATGTAAAATTATGTGCACTTCTCACAAAGAGCCGTTAATAGTATTATTTTTAGTGTTAAAAGAGGACAAATATATAAGAGAAAACGTGGTATTAACAAATTTTGCGTCTAAATTTGCATGAAAAGAAATTGATATTTTAAGTTTAAATAAAAAATAAATGAGATGAAAAAATTATCAAATTATTTCGCTTATGCTATTTGCTTCATAGCAATGTCATTCTCAACAGGAGCTTTTACAAATGCTTATGCAAATAATTTGCCCGGTCAACCTGTAGACCTGACATATGCAGCAGAAAAAGCTCTACCTGCTGTCGTTCATATTAAATATCTACAAAACAGCAAAATTCAGACTGTTGATGTGCAGGACGATCCTTTCGGAGATTTCTTTGATCCTTTTGGCTTTTTTGGTAATCCGGGAAACAGGGGCTCTCAGAAAAGAAAGATTCAGACACCAAAGCGTGAAGGTGCGGGTTCGGGTGTTATAATTTCTTCAGATGGATATATCGTAACAAACAATCATGTTGTAGATGGAGCCGACGAATTAACTGTTACGTTAGATGATAATAGAGAGTTTTCGGCACGAATTATCGGTACGGATAAAAAGACCGACTTGGCCTTAATAAAGATTGACGGAAAAAATCTTCCTACTTTGCCTATTGGAGATAGTGATAAGTTGAAGGTAGGTGAATGGGTGCTGGCTGTCGGTAATCCTTTTAATTTAAGTTCAACTGTAACAGCTGGTATTATAAGTGCTAAAGCCAGGTCTTTAGGAGCAAACGACATAGAGTCGTTTATACAGACAGACGCTGCAATTAATGCCGGAAATTCAGGCGGTGCATTGGTTAATGTAAAGGGCGAACTTATAGGTATAAACGCCATGCTTTATTCGCAAACAGGAAGTTATAGTGGATATGGATTTGCAATACCGACAACTATAATGAATAAAATTGTTGCAGACTTAAAGACTTATGGAACCGTGCAACGTGCCGTTCTGGGAATAGAAGGTGCTGATGTCAACAAGTATGTTGATCAGCAGAAAGAGAATGGTAAAGAAATAGACTTAGGTACAATGGAAGGTATCTATGTATCTAAAGTTTCTGAAGATGGTGCAGGATTTGAGGCTGGAATAGAAGAGGGCGATGTTATTACTGCTGTTGACGGTAAAAAGATTAAGAAGATGGCTGAGTTGCAGGAGTATCTTGCAAATAAGCGTCCGGGTGAAAAGGTGACAATTACTTTCCTGCACAATAAACGTCAAAAGACTGCAGCAGTGACACTTAAGAATGAGCAAGGAAACACTAAGGTTATCAAGAATGCAGATCTTGATGTTCTTGGCGGTAACTTCCGTGAAATAAATGAGTCAGAAAAGAAACAGCTCAATATTAGCTATGGTTTGATGGTTATGAAGGTGAACGATGGCGCATTTAAAGAAGCAGGCATCAATAAAGGCTTTATAATTCAAAAGGTAAATGATGTTACGATGAAGACAATCGACGATCTTCAGAAGGCTGTAAAAGAAGCATCTGTAAGTAAGGATCCTGTTCTTTATATCCAGGGTGTTTATCCTACAGGAAAGAAGTCATATTTTGCTGTTCCGATATCAAAATAGTTGATGTAGATTAAATTAAGTAGAAGTTATTTTGGGACAATTTTATTGTTGATAAAATTACCAATTATAACTTCTACTTATTTTTATGTGAAAATATTTTGTATATTTCACAATATTTTCTTTGCATTTAATAAGAAAGTTATTAAATTTGCAAATACTTAAATTTATATGCTACATGAGACAACTAAAAATCACAAAATCGATAACCAATAGAGAGAGTGACTCTCTGGACAAATATCTTCAGGAGATAGGACACGAAGAATTAATAAGTGTAGAAGAAGAAGTAGAGTTGGCTCAGCGTATAAAAAAAGGTGACCGAAAGGCTTTGGAAAAATTGACAAAAGCAAATTTGCGTTTTGTCGTTTCGGTAGCGAAGCAATATCAGAATCAAGGATTGAGTTTGCCGGATCTGATTAATGAAGGAAATGTCGGATTGATTAAGGCTGCTGAGAAATTTGATGAAACGAGAGGCTTTAAGTTTATTTCATATGCTGTATGGTGGATACGCCAAAGTATTCTTCAGGCGATAGCGGAGCAAAGCAGAATTGTGCGGCTTCCACTAAATCAGGTGGGGTCTGTAAATAAAATTAATCGGGCATTAAATAAGTTTGAACAAGAGAATGAACGCAGGCCCAGTATTGATGAAATTGCAGACAAGGTAGACATTCCGCATGATAAAATTGAAGAAGCAATGAAGGTTAACAGCAGGCATGTGTCTGTTGATGCTCCATTTGCTGAAGGTGAAGATAATAGTTTGTTGGATGTTTTGCCGAATAATGATTCACCAATGGCAGATAAGACTCTTGTGTTGGAGTCGTTACGTGAGGAAATAAATCGTGCATTGCAGACTCTTAATGAGCGTGAACGCAATATTATAGAGGCCTTTTTTGGCATAAATCAGCCAGAGATGACATTAGAGGAGATAGGAGACAAGTATGGTCTGACGCGTGAGCGAGTTAGGCAGATTAAAGAAAAAGCAATAAGACGATTGCGTCACAATACTAAAAATAAATTACTAAAATCATATTTAGGACAATGAGAAGTTTGAAATATTTTATTTGTATTATTTTTTCTATTATAGCTTTAAGTATAACGGTTTCTGCAAAAAACAAATGTGTGCCCAAGGCATATGTTTTTGGAGTTGCAGCATCTTTTAATGATTCAATAGTATATTTCACCGATATTCAGGAACTGGATAGTGCATGGATAGATGATAAAAGTGATTTTTTGTTAAATAGAAGCGATTACTCTTATCAGTTGAAGAATTATTTTGAACAGAAAAATATACCTCATCGTACATGTATTGTCAGCTATGCATTGAAGCGTAAAGATATTGATAAGAAGTATCAAAAAATAAAGAATAAATATGTAAAGAATGGAAATATTAATATAAAGTATATTTCTAGTGATGATTTTCATTTTACTAATGTAAAACCTGAATAAATAAAAACATATAATATCGTATTGTTGATGGACAATGTAAGAACTGAAAATATAGACTTAAATGTTGCATCACATGCATATTATTTTAATATCGCAGATTTTATTGTAAAAATCCTTTTTGAGGATATCAGTAAGAATAATATTGATTTGTTACCATCTTTGAATGATTTCAGTATATCGAATGATTCAGATGGTAATTTTTTGTTCTGTCTGTATGTCGTTTCTGTATTACCTGAAATCGGTATATGCAAGAACCATATAGGCTCATTTGATACAGGAAATGGTTGTGTCATAGTAGATCAATTAGAAGATGGAGAATATCTGTTTTCTGTTAATGATATATGTAATAATGTATGCTGTGAATTGCTTACAGATAAAACTTTTACTGAATGTCATTGCGTCTTAAATGGAGACGCAAGTATGCAACGTTTTGGCCTTAATAATGCTTTAATGATGATTTATGCATTTGCCGGCAGTTCAAAAGGAGCGTTGCTTATACATGCATCTGCAATAAAATATGGTGATGACGGAATTGTCTTTATAGCAAAGAGTGGAACAGGTAAAAGTACGCATACCGGTTTGTGGATTAAACACATATTTAATTCTGAATTATTAAATGATGATAATCCGATTATCCGTATGATTAATGATGTGCCATATTTGTATGGTAGCCCTTGGAGTGGAAAGACACCATGTTATCGAAATGTTAAAACAAAGCTAAGAGCTTTAGTTCGGATTGAGCGAGGGGACTGCAACCATATTAAGAAATTAAGACCAACAGAGGCTTTTGCGTCGATATTGCCTTGCTGTTCCACAATGAAATGGGATACATTGGTATATGATTCAATTTGTAGTAATATAATACAAATTATAAGTAAAATAGATATTTATACGTTATATTGTCTTCCTGATAGAAATGCAGCACTTTTATGTCACGAAAAGATCTTGAACAAAAATATATAGAAATCCAGAATAAATATCTCATCCCAGAAATTATAAGACTGTTGGATGAGGGACGTACTGTTACAATAAGATTAAAAGGTTTCAGTATGGGGCCTTTTTTAGAGGATAAAAGAGATAAAGCGTTATTAAAAAAGTCTGATAGCATTAAAATAGATGATGTTGTGTTGGCAGAAATTAATAAAGGACAATATGTATTGCATCGGGTAATTAGAATGGATGAAAATTTTATCCTATTGAGAGGTGATGGAAACATACAGACTGAATTATGTCGAATTAATGATATTAAAGGCTGTGCTGTAGGCTTTTACAGAAAAGGACGTAGCGCTCTGGAGCGGACAGATGGTATAAAATGGCAATTGTATTCATTTATGTGGAACAAATTATTTCCAATTAGAAGATACTTGCTATATGGTTATAGAAAATTATGGTTAAGAATTTTTCCGGTAAAATTATAGTTTAATATGAAAGCAAAAAAGGGTTTTAAACTACGCAATGTATGTGGTGAACATGTGATTGTTGCAGAAGGAATTGATAATGTAGATTTCACAAATATAATAAGTATGAATGAATCTTCTGCATATTTGTGGAATGAGATATCCTCATTGAATTTTTTCGACGAGAATACGTTGACAGATCTTTTGACAGAAAAATATCAAGTGACAACTGAAATAGCATTTGCTGATTCAAAAAAGATAATGTCAGAATGGATGAAGGCTGGTATTGTTGAAGAATAAAGTTATCCGATAGGATAAAATATTTTAAAAGAAGGATTTCATTCAACCTATAGATTTGACTCTAACTTAGAAATCAGCATGGAGAATTAAAAATAATCCTGCTGATTTTTTTATAATGAAAACTCTATTTATAGTTTAGAAAAATGTTGCCCGATTTTCATTCAATGATGAAATTTATTTGAAAAAAGAAATTATAGATGTTATCTAGAAATTTTTATTCATTTAATTTTTTAATGATACCTTTAAAATTGTAATATTTTAGAGGCCAAATGTTATATATATATCTGCTTTTGCTTCGTATTATAGCTTGTTTTTATAAAACTTGCCAATTAGGTTTTATATTATAAGTAATTGATTTCTTGGTAAAAACTCTGTTGTTTTTACGATATAAATGACTTGTTTTTTATTCAAAAATCATAGACTTTTATCCATTAT
>PPYE01456436.1_pt1 | contig 10467 bp, 9 predicted proteins | sample 1559881 | NCBI WGS metagenome assembly PPYE01 (sample SAMN08240022, study PRJNA423297) | Human gut metagenome, whole genome shotgun sequencing project.
ATCCGCAGCTGGAGAAAAAGCTGAATTTCCGCAACCACCGGGTGTATCTGACACGCACATTTGCGGCAGCGGCAGCAGTAGTTTTACTGTGTCTATCGGTATGGACAGCTTATCTGTACATGCAGCCGGCAACCATACAGACTGTTAGCACTTTGGCAGAAACACGTACCGTCCGTCTGCCCGACGGCACTTCCGTCACGCTAAACCATTATTCTTCCCTTTCCTATCCGGAACGGTTCAAATCGGATGACCGGGAAGTGGAGTTGAGCGGAGAAGCCTATTTTGAAGTAAGTAAAGACTCAAAGCATCCGTTTATAGTGCAGACAGAAACAATTGACGTTCAAGTATTGGGCACTCACTTCAATGTGGACGCCTATCCCGACAATCCGGATGTAAAGACGACTTTATTAACAGGGTCGGTTGCAGTCAGCAATAAAAACAACTCAATACGCATGGTGCTGAAACCGAATGAGGTGGCTATATATAATAAGGTGGAACAAAAGCTTACCCGCAAGGTACTGGAGAATGCCGGAGATGAAATTTCATGGCGTCACGGGGAGTTCATATTCGATGATCTGCCGTTGCAGGAGATTGCCCGCGAACTTTCCAACTCATTCGGAACAACGATTCACATTGCCGACTCAACCTTGCAAAATTATCGGATCACAGCGCGATTCCGTAATGGAGAAGACTTGGATGCGATTTTATCTGTACTGCATAATGCCGGTTATTTCAACTATTCACGAAACACTCAACAGATTACTATTACTAAAAACTAGACTAAATGAGAACTATTCACCAAGGACACCTACCTGTCAGAACGCTCGTTCTGATAGGTATGGTGATCCTTATCACCGCACAGGCATACGCACAGAATGCAAATGCCCGACTCACAATCACATTGCGAAATGCTACATTGAAGGAGTTCGTCAAGTTAATCGAAAACTCTACAGGATATTCTTTTATCTACAGTGAAGAAATCAGCATCAGTCATAAAATCAATCTGAAAGTGAAAGATATGCCTTTGCATGAGATACTGGATCTCGTATTCAAGAATGAGCCGATCAGTTACAAGTTCTCTGAGAGATACATTCTCTTGCAAAAGAAAAGGGTGCAAAAGCCGGTAAGCCGCAAGTTTACTATCAGCGGATATGTTACCGACGGGACGTCGTCCGAGACGTTGATTGGAGTCAATATTGTCGAGAGTCATCAGGGACAAGGAACTACTACCAATCCTTACGGTTTTTACAGTATCACATTACCCGAAGGAGAAGCTACACTGCGCTTCTCCTATTTAGGTTATGGGGCAGACACATACTCATTCACCCTTCAAAGGGATACAGTACTGAATATCAGCATGAAAGACAACAACCAACTGCAAGAGGTGGTCATCGTATCGAATAAATCGGAAGCCGGAAACCTTGCCACACAAATGGGAGCCATCGAAATTCCGACCACTCAAATAAAAAGTACACCCAGCGTGTTGGGGGAAGCGGATGTGATGAAGACCATCCAATTGATGCCCGGCGTGCAAGCCGGAGTAGACGGGTCCGCCGGATTATACGTACGTGGCGGTAGTCCCGACCAAAACCTTATTTTGCTTGACGGTGTTCCAGTATACAATGTAGATCACTTATTCGGTTTCTTCTCCGTGTTTACTCCCGAAGCAGTGAAAAAAGTAACTTTCTTCAAAAGTTCCTTCCCCGCCCGTTTCAGCGGACGTCTTTCGTCAGTAATTGACGTTCGCACTAATGATGGCGATATGCAGAAATTTCACGGTATGTTGAGTATCGGGTTGTTGACCAGCAAAATCAATTTGGAAGGCCCCATTATCAAAGGAAAAACGTCATTCAATCTCTCCGCGCGGCGCTCCTACTTAGATTTACTGGCTAAGCCCTTTATGCCCAAAAATGACAAAAGCAGCTACTACTTCTATGACATAAACGCAAAAATCAATCACAAATTCTCCGACCGAAGCCGCCTCTTCCTCAGCGCCTATAACGGGAAAGACCACTTTGGAAACAAAATCACCGAATATTCAGGCTATGAGAATAAGAGCAAAATGGACTGGGGGAATACTATTATCTCTGCACGCTGGAATTTTATATTCAATAATAAGTTATTCAGCAATACGACAGTTGCTTTCAATAAATATAGGTTTTATGCCGACACATATACCTACAGCCAGCATACAGATATTACCACACACCAGGCTACCACCAATAAATATTCTGCTGACTACCGCTCCGGTATTCAGGACTGGAGTTATAAGATGGACTTTGACTACCACCCCACACCCGCACATCGCATTAAGTTTGGTGCGGAATATCTGTATCACAGCTTTCGGCCGGAAGTCATGACTTCCAAAATATCAGAGCGAACCGATAATAAATTACCCAATGATACTATCTATCATGGCATCAACAATCGTTTGGTTTATGCACATGAGGCATCTGCCTATATAGAAGACAACTTCAGAATCAATCCACACCTACGAGTGAACCTTGGATTAAACTTTTCTTTATTTCATGTACAACAGAAAAGCTATTTTTCTGTCCAGCCACGTGTGTCCGCCCGTTACCAGTTGACCAAAGATGTCTCACTCAAAGCTTCTTATACCAAGATGAACCAATATGTACATTTACTAACTTCCACACCTATTTCCATGCCGATGGATTTATGGGTTCCTGTCACAAAAAGAATAAAACCGATGCAAAGCCACCAATATTCTTTAGGCAATTATTATACAGGCATCAAAGGCTGGGAGTTTTCGGTAGAAGGCTACTATAAGGATATGCGTAATGTACTGGAATACAAAGAAGGTATCAGCATCTTCGGTGCATCCGCAGGATGGGAAAATAAAGTGGAAATGGGACGCGGACGTTCGATGGGAATTGAATTTATGGCACAGAAAACAATCGGAAAGACAACCGGTTGGGTATCTTATACTCTTGCCAAGAGTGACCGTAAGTTTGCCAAAGGCAGCATCAACAATGGAGAACGGTTTCCATATAAATATGACCGTCGCCACAATATAAACCTCACCATTAATCATAAATTCAGTGACCGGATTGATGTCGGCGCTTCCTGGGTGTTCTATACGGGAGGTACAAGCACTATCCCTGAAGAGCAGACAGCAGTGATTCGCCCCGGCAATGTTTCTTATTTTATAGGAGGATATATCACCGGAGGATATGGAAACTATGTCGATGGCTCTTACAACAATTATGATAATACCTACGTCGTAGAATCCTCTTACGTAGAACATCGTAATAACTACCGCCTTCCCTCCAGCCATCGGCTGAACATCGGTATCAATTTTAACAAAAAGACGAAACACGGTATGCGCACCTGGAACATCAGTCTTTACAATGTGTACAACGCCATGAATCCGGCATGGGTATATCGCAGTACCAACAAGGAAGGCCAAAGTGTCATCAGGAAATTTACGCTTCTACCACTCATTCCTTCATTCACTTATACTTATAAATTCTAAAATGTTTATGAAAACCTTTATACATTATCTATGCATATTGATATCAGTACTGACTATCGCCTCTTGCGAGAACGATTTACCTTTCAACGTCAAAGATAATCCACCCAAACTTGTAATGAATGCGTTAATCAATGCAGACAGCCTGACCAACATCGTGTTCCTCAATCTTACAGGAAAGGAACGGGTAACCCATATTCAGAACGCCACACTGGAAGTGCGTGTCAACGGAGTATTGACAGAACAACTGCGTCCTCTGCCTATTGAATCTGAATACTCAGTTCCTCAATGCCAATTCAAAATTACGGGAAAACTGTCTTCAGGTGATGTGTTACGGCTTGACGCTCTCACCGACGACGGGCAATATCACGCATGGGCAGAAGTTACCGTACCGCGACGTCCGGCAGAAATAGAAAAAATTGATACGCTTACCATTCCGTTTACAGAAAGCAGTTTTACCACAGAGTTTCTCCGGCACAAAATAACATTCAGAGACCTCCCCGATGAGAATAATTATTATCGGATTATCATGGACACACGAGTTATTCAAATGCTACGAAATGAAGACAATGAACTCTATACCAAAACATGGCACAACTACAACTTTGTATACAGAGAAGATATTGTACTGACAGACGGACAGCCTTCCACCGAGAACGATGAAAATAACGGCATGTTCGATATAGCCAAAAACGTTTATGGCGTGTTTGATGATTCACGCTTCAAGAATAGTCCCTACACAATGACGGTTTACGTACCACGCTATATCTTTCAAAGTTACGACGGACCGTATCCATCTGCTAAAGTAGATATAATAGTACACCTTTTAAGTATTACGGAATCTGAATATTATTACCTGAAAGCACTCAATCTCATAGATTCCGATGCTTTTGATGATACGATAAACGACCCCATCAAGTATCCCAGTAATGTGCACGGAGGAACAGGAATAGTGGGGATCAGCACAGAAGTAAGCAAGGTCATTCATATTATGGATAACAGAGAGGCTTCATTCCTGTAAAAGTACGATTATTGATTCATTGCTGTCCTCAATAGATATAGTTCAATTATTATTATTACTTTTGTAGCCAAAAACAGGCACTTACTATGTTTATCATCATCGGAATTATGCTGACAGGAATGCTTCTGGGCTTCCTGCTACGTAATAAAAGACTATCTTGGATACATAAAATAATCACCCTGCTGATATGGGTCCTGCTCTTCCTCCTCGGGATTGATGTAGGAGGAAACGAGACTATCATCAAAGGACTGCATACATTGGGACTCGAAGCACTCATTATCACACTGGCGGCAGTGATCGGCAGTATACTTTGCGCATGGGGACTCTGGTACCTATTATATATAAGGAATAAAGGAAAGGAGACGGAAGTATGAAAGGAAGTCTGATCATCGTCTCATTTTTCATTCTCGGTACCCTTTGCGGGTTTTATCATCTGATTCCTTACGATTTTACGGATAGCAAACTAAGCTATTACGCCCTTTGCGGACTGATGTTCTGCGTAGGTATCAGTATCGGTAATGATCCCAATACACTGAAAAGTTTCCGTTCTCTGAATCCCCGCCTGATGTTTCTCCCCGTCATGACGATACTGGGCACATTGGCAGGATGCGCCGTAGCAGGCATTTTCATGGGCCAAAGAACCTCTTCAGACTGTATGGCAGTGGGAGCCGGATTCGGCTACTATTCCCTTTCGAGTATATTCATCACCGAATATAAAGGTCCGGAATTGGGAACAATCGCATTGTTATCCAACATCATGCGTGAAATCATAGCATTGCTGGGAGCCCCGTTACTCGTGAAGTATTTCGGCAAACTAGCCCCTATTTCTGTAGGAGGAGCTACCACAATGGATACTACTCTTCCCATCATCACCCGATGTTCCGGAAAAGAATTCGTAATCATTTCTATCTTTCATGGTTTTGTAGTTGATTTCAGTGTTCCATTTCTCGTCACCTTCCTTTGTTCAATATCATTTTAACAGCAATATTCCTTAAAATTCAGTTATATTACATTTTCGTTTCCGCACACGTATTGCAAAAATGTTTCAGAATAAGGTCTTTTTGTATCAAAAAGCAGTTGATTTCTTGATTTACATCAAGAAATCAACCGAAACAAAATCTTTTCCTTTTCTTTATTTTTATGCTATAAAACATATCGCTATATTTGCATAGGTAAAAAGAAAAAACTAAGCGATTAGATCAGTTTTCAATAGGTATTAGATTTGTTTTTAGGAATAGTTTTTAGGTATAACAATTAAAAAGTAGGTATTATGAAACGTTTAGGATTAACATTAGTGGCAGCACTCTGCCTCGCTGCTTCGACTTTTGCAGCAGGAAACCAACCTACAACTGCAAAATGGGAAGGTAACATCAACGTAAATAAATTAGGTAAATATTTGCAGTTAAACTCTGTTCAGAGACTTATGAGAAAGACGCTCAGCGCTGAACAATATGCTAAATATGCCGCTTTGATGAACCTTACTTTACTGAATAAAGGCATCGACCTAAGTAAGTAAAATTGAATCATATAGCAAGAGAAAGGGTGGAGAACTTAATCGGTCTCCACCCTTCTTTTTATCTCATCCCACCTGCCGGACTTTATTCCGGCAAATACATTTTCAGCATCATTTACAAGTACACTGGAATCATTTGATAGTCACCATGGTAGCCCCGAAACCATATTCCTGAAAAGAGGCATCCTGATAACGGTAATTGCTGTGTTTCCGTTTCAATTCATCAATAATGGCTTTCCGAAGCACTCCGTCTCCTTTTCCGTGAATAAACACAATTTTCTGCTCACGCTTCTCTTTATTCGCCTCTATCACTTCACGGAATTTGTCCAGTTGGTAGTTCAGAATTTCGCTGTTACTCATTCCGTGCGTATCATCAAGCAGGGAATCAATATGAAGGTCTACTTCAATAATCCCATTTTTTCCGCTCTGACCGTGGTTGGGCTTCACAATAGGCTGCGACTTGGGTTTATCCACAAACTTTTTCTGCAACAAAGCTGACTGAATCTCTTCCGCCGACACATATACCTGCTTGGCAGGCACGTCATCTTTCACAATATCATAAATCAGAGCAGGTTCTTCGAAGAAATCGGAAGCACTGAATGTATGCAGTTTATAGAATTTCACCGTATCAATCCTCAGCTCTACACTGACAGCAGGTTTGATGGCGGCAGGCTTTCCATCCTTGAAAGCGATCAGCTGGACAGCTACCCGTTCCATTTCATTCAATACATCCTTGGTGAATTCTTCCAGTAACAGTTTGGTATTCGGCTCTACCAGTCCATGTGAACGGTTGTTCCAAGCCTTTCCTTCCGCACTCAGATAAGTGTAATACAGATAGTAATTGCTGTCATTCACCAGATATGCCTCGAAAGGAGTAGTCATCATCGCTTTGGCATCTTCGGGCACATAAGCCAAAAACACATTCAACGTATCACCGCCACGCACTTCCGGCTGGCGCTGTATAACCGGCATTTCCGGTTTGGCCGGCTTCGCGGGTTCCTCCTGCTTCGGAGCTGTCGCGGCAGGCTTGCGTTTTATATTGTAATCATCCGCCTCAATCACGACACATTCACGTATCGGCATCGGGATATCAAAACCATCCGCATCTTCCACCAGTACAAAGTCTTTTCCTTTGAATCCTGTTACGATTCCACCGCCTACCTCACTGAGGAAACGCACCTTATCTCCTATTTTCATTATTGTATCTCCTATTAAAATTCAAACTTAAAACGGGTAACAAAGATAGGGATTTATATGAAAATACAGTAACTTTGCCGCAAAATATAACGGAACGATTCTCGTCCCCCATTAACGACAAGACCGATGAAAGAACTTATTAAAGTCATAGCTTTTGATGCAGACGACACGCTGTGGAGTAACGAACCTTTTTTTCAGGAAGTGGAAAAACAGTATACGGATTTGCTGAAACCGTATGGCACCTCCAAAGAAATCTCAGCCGCCTTATTCCAAACAGAAATGAATAATCTGCAAATTTTAGGATATGGCGCCAAGGCGTTTACCATTTCAATGGTCGAAACAGCATTACAGATCAGCAACGGAAAGATTGCAGCCGACATTATTCGGCAAATTGTCGATTTAGGGAAATCCTTGTTGAAAATGCCTATCGAATTACTTCCGGGAGTCAAGGAAACGCTGAAAACGCTGAAAGAAACGGGAAAATACAAGTTGGTAGTAGCTACAAAGGGAGATTTGCTGGACCAGGAGAATAAGCTGGAACGTTCGGGATTATCTCCTTACTTTGACCATATCGAGGTGATGTCTGACAAGACGGAAAAAGAATATCTCCGGCTATTGAGTATTCTGCAAATAACTCCTTCCGAACTTTTGATGGTCGGCAATTCTTTTAAATCGGATATTCAGCCGGTCTTATCTTTAGGTGGATACGGAGTACATATTCCTTTTGAAGTCATGTGGAAGCATGAAGTAACGGAAACGTTCGCACACGAACGCTTGAAACAGGTGAAAAGACTCGATAATCTGCTATCTTTACTTGGATAAATACTCTATCCGGATAAATCCCGGATAAATTCAAGGAATATTACAGCAATTTCATCAGCTCCGCTGCCCGACAAGCTTCTATCGAGTTGCCGACAGAAAGTTTTTCCAAAATATTCTGTCGGTGGCGGTTGACTGTATTCACACTGATATAAAGAGTCGCTGCTATTTCTTTGCTCGACAGCCCTTTCCGTATGCAGCGCAGTATTTCCTTTTCGCGTTCCGAAAGGATATTGCGGTGCTCTTCCGAAAGGGATAATGTTTCTACTTCCCCACGTTCCATCTGAGTTATCGTAGCATAAATGCCTTGTTCCGGCCGTTGGTCGGCAGATAAGGAATAAAGGCAGAAGATCAGCCAGACATTGCCGTCAGGGGTGTTCTGCATGATTTGCACAAGGTTGTCAATGTATTGGTAAACGCCTTTTTCATTCATCATACGCAGTCTGCATCTGCCCCGATATTTCAGCCGTTCGCCGGGAGACATGGAAAAAGTCTTCTGGAAAAACTTGTATTCCATCAAGCGCTTTTCTACCAAATCTTCCGGATGGATGCGCCGGTAGATACAATCTTCGTCCATCGAATCAATTACGCTTAAAGCCGCCTCTTCGGGAGGAAGTCCCAGGAAATGCGCCCACGGATGGACAGTAACGTAACTTTTCCGGTTCGAAAGATCGGAAATGACGGCACATCCTCCATTAACTTCCGTCAATGAGCGGACAAACTGCTGGTGTTGTTCCACTATTCCATTATCCAGTGCTTCGTGCGCTGTCGGATGCGTAGCATAGACTTCATCTATTTCCTTTTGTAGTACGTCCATCGTATAAAATGGTTATTATTCAGTATTGTCGCAAGGACAGGCATGACCTATCTTTGCACCACAAAGATAAATAAATAAGAAATGAACATGAAACATTTAAAAATCAAAATCATGTCAATCGCGTTATTGGCGGCAGCAACTTCTTCTATGGCACAAAGTCTGGACAAAATGAACTGGCTGAATGAGCCTCAACAATGGGAAATAAAAGAAGGCAAAACACTGGTTATGGATGTACCCGCCAAGACGGACTTCTGGCGAGTTTCCCACTACGGATTTACAGTGGACGATGGACCTTTTTATTATGCCACTTATGGCGGAGAGTTCGAAGTGAAAGTAAAGATTACCGGAAACTATGTGACTACTTTCGACCAAATGGGATTGATGTTACGCATCGACCACGAGAACTGGATAAAGGCAGGGGTAGAGTACGTAGACGGCAAACAGAATGTAAGTGCCGTAGTCACCCACCGCACCAGCGACTGGAGTGTAGTGCAACTGCCGGATGCTCCTCGTTCTTTATGGATTAAAGCGGTCCGCCGACTGGATGCAGTGGAGATTTTCTTCTCCCGCGATGATAAGGAATATACGATGATGCGTACTTGCTGGTTGCAGGATAATTGTCCGGTTATGGTCGGATTAATGGGAGCCTGCCCGGACGGAAAGGGATTCACGGCCACATTCGAAGAATTTAAGGTAACTCCTTTGGCAGATCAGCGGAGACTGGAATGGGCTAAAAAACAAGCCGACAAATAAAGAAAGACAGTTCTTCCAACAAGCTCCCTTAGATGGCGGAGCAAAATGATGGTACACAATCACACTTCACGGACAGTCTTGTTGAGCCAATCAATAGCGATTCACTCAGAACAATTACCCTTTAGGGAGATGTATGGCTAAACAAGTATTCCATCAGCCAAAATGATCGTCATTCTTGGCTATTTTCTTCCGTTGCACCTAGGTACAACAATTGTCTCACCTTGGTTAAACAACTGAAGCACCTAGGTGACTCTTTCGTCTCACCTAGGTGCAACGAAAAAAAATCGCTATTTATGTGATTAATGAGTAACTATCGTCGGCTAATGGATAGTAACAGAACCCAGTTCCATATCCTAACGGAACTTACCACTAAACACTCCCACTTTACCAGTGTCCCATCAAGCTATTTTCCCAAAAAACGGGCAAACTTCTGCCGCTCCCGTTCCAACGTTTCTTCATCCATATCGGCCACCTGTCTGAACCATGAATATTTCAGGTCGACACTTTTCTTCTTTTCCGATTTATCCCAGTTTCCTATGACCTGACCGTTATGAAGGACAATCGGAAAGAACAGTCCGTTGTTAGTAAACGCTTTGGGATAATGTTCAAGAGGCAGAACATCCGTCCGGTCTTTATATCCCAGCAGATATTCATCATAGGAGGGCAAAAGATGTATATGTCCCGACAGTTTGCCACGAGTCCGGCAGGTGTCATGAATATACCATGTCTGTTCTTTCCATTGTTCGGTTGTCAGTTCCGAAGCAATCAGATAAACAGCCTGTTTTGCATCCGAAATCGGCAGCCCCGACCACCAAATGAAATCCTGCAAAACTGCCGGAGAATGGCTACGGAAA
>PPYE01663458.1_pt1 | contig 10467 bp, 9 predicted proteins | sample 1559881 | NCBI WGS metagenome assembly PPYE01 (sample SAMN08240022, study PRJNA423297) | Human gut metagenome, whole genome shotgun sequencing project.
ATGTTGTATACTAAGGTTATACAATATTTGATCGGGAGGTATCGGTTATGTACGATAAAACCATGACTTTTTCAGTAAACGATGAAAAAGATCTGGAGATGAAGCGGATTCTCACCACCGTTTACGATGCGCTTAGTCACAAAGGATACAATCCGGTCAGCCAGATCGTTGGTTACATTCTGTCTGAGGATCCGGCTTATATCACTACCTACAACAATGCGCGCAGCCTGATTCGCCATGTGGATCGCGACGAGCTTTTGCAGGCAATGGTCAAAGCATATTTAAGCGAATAAAGCGGTTAAGAGAAAACCGGGAGGCGTCAGGCGCTTCCCGGTTTCGCTTTCCAAGGATTGTTGTAGTCCCCTTTGTCTAAAGAGGAGATACGGCCACGCTGCTTCCGGCTAATACCGAAAAATTCTTGCGTGAAAGATTTTCCATTACGGTGCGGGCCAATAAGAGGCAATAAATAAAAATCCCGAATACAAAAAGCATTCGGGATTTTGGTGATCCACCGGAGATTCGAACTCCGGACCCTTTGATTAAAAGTCAAATGCTCTGCCAGCTGAGCTAGTGGATCATGCATATATGAAAACTCAAAAACCGAATAATATATCCCGTTTTTTGAGCGCTTAATTATTATAACAAAGAGGGCTATGCTTGTCAACACCTTTTTTCAAAAAAATCTATTTTTTCGATCCGGTTTGCGTGTGAACATTGCGGCCTTTCAAAAGCTATGGTATAATATGAACACTTAATGAGTCGGAGTCGAAGACGAACGACGAATTTAGTGAGAATATATACCTCAATCCTTAGCGATCCGGAGCCAAAGGCGAACGGGAAACTTAGTATTTAGGGTATAATATATGGAAACACAACAGCAAAACAGCCGGCCGATTTCATTGTATCCGAAAGTAAACCGGATATGCCATACAGTGGATACAAATCACAAAGAGGTGAATTTTTTTGCCGGATAAACAGAAGAATATTCGCAATTTCAGTATTATCGCACACATCGATCACGGAAAAAGCACACTTGCTGACCGTATGCTTGAGCTTACAAGCGCTGTTGCCGGACGCGAAATGGAAGAACAGCTTTTGGACAACATGGATATCGAGCGCGAGCGCGGCATCACAATCAAGGCCCGTGCCGTAACGATCTGGTATCATGCCGATGACGGAGAAACGTACCAGCTAAATCTGATCGACACCCCCGGCCACGTGGACTTCAACTATGAGGTCTCCCGTTCGCTCGCCGCATGCGAGGGTGCAATCCTTGTCGTAGATGCATCGCAGGGCGTCGAAGCGCAGACGCTCGCCAATACCTATCTTGCAATTGATCACGATTTAGAGGTCGTGCCGGTCGTCAACAAAATCGATCTTCCCGCCGCCGACCCGGACGCCGTCTGCCATGAGATTGAGGATGTCATTGGCATCCCTGCGATGGACGCGCCGCGTATCTCCGCAAAAACGGGAACGAATATTAAGGCTGTGCTCGAAGCGGTGGTACAGCAGATTCCGGCGCCCGCCGGCGATGAAGCCGCACCGTTCAAAGCGCTGATTTTTGACTCCTGCTACGACAGCTACAAGGGCGTTATCGTCTATATCCGCGTGATGGATGGTTCTGTGAAAGCCGGCGATGCAATCCGAATGATGGCATCCGGCTCGGAATACACGGTAACCGAGCTCGGCTATATGGGCGCGAAGGCCCCGCAGCCGCGCGAATCACTTTCCGCGGGCGAGGTCGGCTATATTGCTGCGAGCATCAAGGATATCGGCGACACACGCGTGGGCGATACGGTTACGAGCGCGTCCCGTCCCGCCGCAGAGCCGCTGCCGGGATACAAAAAAGTGAACCCGATGGTTTTTTCCGGCATTTATCCCGCGGACGGCGCGAAATATCCCGATCTGCGCGATGCACTGATCAAGCTGCAGCTTAACGATGCATCTCTGACCTTCGAACCGGAGACCTCCGTTGCGTTAGGATTTGGGTTTCGCTGCGGATTTTTGGGGCTTCTGCACATGGAGATTATACAGGAGCGTCTGGAGCGCGAGTTTAATTTAGACCTGATTACAACCGCACCGTCTGTTGTATACCGGCTGACGCTTACCAGCGGCGAAACGGTTACAATCGACAACCCCACGAACTATCCGGACGCGGTTTTGATCGCGGAGGCGGAGGAACCGTTTGTCAAGGCGAATATTCTCACGCCGAACGAATTTGTCGGCAATATCATGGAGCTGTGCCAGGACCGCCGCGGCATTTTTAAGGATATGAAATACCTTGACACCACGCGTGTGGAGATGCATTACGCGCTACCTTTAAACGAGATTGTGTACGACTTTTTTGATGCGTTAAAATCCCGGACAAGAGGCTATGCTTCGTTTGATTATGAGCTCACAGGCTTTGTACCATCGAAGCTTGTCAAGCTCGATATCCTGTTAAACGGCGAGGTAGTGGACGCGCTTTCGTTCATCGTACACGCGGACAAGGCATATCCGCGCGCAAGGCGAATTGCCGAAAAGCTCAAGGAGAACATTCCGCGCCAGCTGTTCGAAATTCCGATTCAGGCAGCGATCGGTGGCAAAATCATTGCGCGCGAGACGGTCAAGGCGCTCCGGAAGGATGTTCTGGCGAAGTGCTACGGCGGCGATATCACACGAAAAAAGAAACTCTTGGAAAAGCAAAAAGAAGGCAAGAAGCGGATGCGTTCCCTTGGCAGCGTAGAGGTGCCGCAGGAGGCGTTCATGGCGGTGCTGAAGCTGGACGAGTAAAATAAATCTGCTGCCGTTTATTAAGTGAAAAGGACGCTCTGTAATGCAGAGCGTCCTTTTTGTATGATTGCGGCTTATAAGTACTTCGAAAACAATGTTAAAACAAAAGCACTGCCATTTATACGGCAGTGCTTTTATGATTTTTAGTGTGCAAAGAAGAAATAGCTGATCAGCATAAACAGACCGCCAACTACCAAAACCACAGGCAGAAGAACCAGCAGCGCCGCGATAATCATCGCAGGCAGATCCTTTTTCTCAAGCGGTGTTTTGGACATCGTCTCTTTAAACTGTTCGGCGCTTTTCTTTTCATTGACCACGCGGTCAATCTTTTTTTGAAACAGCATACGCTCCTCCTGAAGGAATGGGCTGCTTATTCAATCACGCCATGATCAAGCGGATGATGGCACGCGACAAAATGACCGGGGCGAAGCTCGCGGAATTCCGGCGTCACAATTTTACACTCTTCCGTACAATATTTGCAGCGCGTATGGAATTTGCAACCCTTCGGCGGATGGATCGGACTCGGAATATCGCCTTCCAGCGGGATGCTCTCTTTCCTGTTCTCGACATCGGTCGTCGGTATAGCGAGCAGCAGCGCCTCCGTATATGGATGCAGCGGATGATCAAATATTTCCTGCGACTCAGCAAGCTCAACAAGATTGCCAAGGTACATAACGCCGATGCGGTCGCTGATATATTTCACAACGCTTAAATCATGCGAAATAAACAGATAAGTGAGATTATCTTTTTCCTTCAAATCCTGCAAAAGGTTGATAACCTGCGACTGAATTGAAACGTCGAGCGCCGAAACCGCTTCGTCGCAGACGACGAACTTCGGCTTCATAGCGAGTGAACGCGCGATGCCGATGCGCTGGCGCTGGCCGCCGGAAAACTGGTGCGGATAACGGTGAATCATATAAGGCGCCAGTCCGCAGTCATCCATAACCTTCATGACATAGTCCTGAATCCGCTCATCATTCTTGGTGAAAAAGCCGTGCGCCTGCGGACCCTCGCCGATAATCTGGCCAACTGTCATACGCGGGTTCAGCGAAGAATACGGATCCTGGAAAATAAGCTGCATATCGCTGCGGAGAACGCGCATTTCCGGATACTTCAACTTTGCAAGATCGATGCCGGCGCTGCGAAGCGCCTCATATTTTGCAAAATCCGGATCATCCGCGTACTGCTTGCGCATTTTATCAATTTCCACACGGATCGTCTGCAGAGCCTCTTCCTTTTTGGCAAGCTCCGCTGCTTTTTCATCGACTTTTTTCTGAAGCTCCGCTGCTTTTGCTTTTGCAGAAGCGGCATTCTTTCCGTCCTGCTCGTATTTTTTCACTTTTCCGTCATAATAATCCCGACGGATCTCCAATTCCTTTTTCTCCTCGCGGACACGGCGGCGATCAGAAGCTGCATGAAATTCTTTCATCAGTAGCTGGGAAACCGGCGCCAGATCCTTTGCCACAATAAAGCCGCCGATCAAATGTGCAAGGTCAAGCATGCTGTCGTTTGCTTCCCGGACAATTTTTGCCCGCTCATCCGCTTTGTGGTGTTTTTCCTTTTCGGAAAGCTTCTCATAAGAAGCAAGATATTCATCTTTTTTCTTTTGCAGGACGAGCATTTTATCACGATACTGCGAAAGTTTCTGATAGGTCTCCTTTACATACTGCGGCACCATATCGTCAAGTGTACGGCCGAAGTACATGGTTTTGCCTTCCGTCTGATGATAAAGCTGTAGCAGAACGCGTCCAAAGGTAGATTTGCCACAGCCAGACTCGCCGACAAGGCCAAGCGTCTCGCCCTCGTAAATATCAACGGAGATTCCGTCGTTCGCTTTGACATAAAGCTGCTCCTGACGGATTTTCTCTTTTTTGACTGGGAACCACTGCTTCAGGTTTGAAATTTGAAGCAAAACTTTCTTATTCTGCATGGCGCGCCTCCTTATCCGGATAGAAGCATCTGATCTGATGATTTGCCTCTATCTCAACAAGCTCCGGCTCTTCCTCACGGCAACGCTGGGTGCAGTATTTACAGCGCGGTGCAAATTTGCAGCCCTTCGGAAGATCCAGCGGATGCGGAACTGCGCCCGGGATCGCCTCTAGCCGAGTGCCCGCCGGCGTATCCAAACGCGGGATCGAAGTCATAAGCCCTTCGGTATACGGATGTGAATAGCTGTTTTTTCCAAAAATTGTATCAACCGAGGCCATCTCGACAACCTGTCCGCAGTACATAACGGCCACGTCGTCGGCCATTTCATTGATAACGCCAAGGTCGTGCGTAATGAACAAAATAGAGGTTCCCTTTTGGCGCTTCAACTCGTTCATCAGGTGCAGAATCTGCGCCTGAATCGTAACGTCGAGCGCAGTGGTCGGCTCGTCGGCAATCAAAAGGCTTGGCTCGCATGCCAGCGCCATTGCCGCTCGCAATATAGCCGTTTCCATCCAAAAGTTTTAAAATACTCATAGCGGACACGCTCTTGCCGGAGCCGGACTCGCCGACAACGCCGAGCGTTTTTCCTGCTTCAACCTGATAGGAGACGCCGTTTACCGCCTTGACAATGCCGCGTTTCGTTTTAAAATACGTATGCAGGTCATGCAGCTCTAACAATGCCATAACTGTTTCCTCCTATCTATCATTCGATCTTGGGTCAATCGCGTCGCGCAGGCCGTCGCCAATCAGGTTGATACTAATTGTGGACAAGCTGAGTGCAAGTGACGGGAAGACCCAGCGCCACCAGTAGTTCTGAATAACAGTGGACGCCTGCGCACCGTTTAGCATGTTGCCCCATGTCGGTGTCGGCTCGATTACGCCGAAGCCCAAGAAGGAGAGCGAAGACTCCGTCAGCATGCACGCGGCGAATTCCAACGTCGTGTCAACAATGACAACTGTAATAACGTTCGGAAGAATGTGCTTAAAAATAATTGCCAGTTCTTTGATACCCATTGCCTTTGCCGCCGTGACAAACTCCTTTTCGCGCTCAGCTAAGATCTGTGCGCGGACAAGTCTGGCAAGGCCCGGCCATGAGAGCACACCCAAGATCACCATAATGACAGCGATACGCTGGATCTCCGACAAGCTATTTCCGACAATGGCGGATAGAATCATGGCAAACGGCAAAAACGGAATGGAGGCGACAATCTCGGCAAAACGCATCAGGATGTTATCGACCTTCCCGCCGTAATAACCGGAAAAGCCGCCGATGATAACGCCAATGATAACCGAAATAATAACTGCGATGGCGCCAATCGTCATCGTCATACGGCCGCCGGAAATCAAGCGGGTGAAAATGTCACGGCCAAAGCCGTCCGTACCCATCAGATAGCCCTTAAGGCCGGCCGTAACAACGGTTCCGTCCTCCTTGATTGCATAGCTTTGGAAGTATCCGTTTGAAATAGAGACCACGTTATCGGCAGAAATATCCGTCTGACCGAAGTTGTTCCGGCCCCATGCGTAGACCTTTTTATCTTCTCCAATTGCGGTGAAATGATACCGACCCGCAGAGAGCGCCGTGCACTGGCCCTGCAACTCCTCCGGCACGTCAAAGGCGCCATAGTCCGAAGAGCCCCAGACGTAAACCTGACCGTCCTCTGTCAAAGCTGCAACAGCCTTGTCCGTCGCGGCGATATCGATAGCCTTGCCCTGAATCTCATCCGGAACGCGCTGAAACACATTTTCTTTTGCCCCAAGGCAGACAACCGTGCCGTCATCAAGCAGCGCCATCGCGGTCGTTCCGTTCGGCGCGATCTTTTCAATGTGGCCCTGATACTGTTCCGGCGCGATATCAACCAGATTTTCGTTGCCCCAATAATAGAGGTAGCCGTCCTCCGTCAGCGCAAAGGAGATCTGATACCCCGCTACAATGTCTTTAATGTTGGTGACGTCCTCCAACTCCAGCGGAACCTTCTCCAGCCCCAGACGGTTATAGCCCCAGGTGTAAACCTCGCCGTACTCGCTTAAAGCCAAAACGTGGTTTAAGCCGGCGGAAACTTTAACGATCTTATCCATCTTTTTCGGGACGTTTTTCAATTTATCGTCCATCTGTCCCCAAAGGTAGACCTTGCCGTCTTTGCTGGCGCCAATACCAAACGTACCGCCGCCGGCAATATCCACCGCGTTTCCATTTTTCAGCTCATTCGGTACGGACAGCATGGAAAAGCCCGGCGAAATGTTCTGCTGAGAGGAATCCGTATAGGTCAAGTCCAACGGGAAGAAAATCGGAAGAATGAAGCAAGAAAGAAAAATCAGAAGAAATACAATCGTGCCAAACATTGCGATTTTGTTGGAACGAAAATTCCGCACAATCGTACGGAATGGGCTTTGAATCTGTTCTTCTTCAAAAACAGAGATCTCTCGTCTCCGGCCGAAGAGACGCCCGAAAAGGCTGCCGCCAAACGAGCTGGATTTTTTCTTGGGCTTTTGTTTGCTCATCGTCTCTCCTCCTGCCTTAAGAATTCAGCTTGACGCGCGGATCGACCACCATATATGCAAGATCCATCAGCAGGTTACCTGCCAGCGTCAAAACAACATAGAACATCTGCATGGCAAGCACCACCATAAAGTCACGCTGCAACAGAGCGTCATAGAGCACCTTGCCAATGCCGTTCCATAAGAAAATCGTTTCAATAACAACCGATCCGGCAAACACGCTGACAACCCAGCCGGTCAGAATGGTGACGATCGGGATCAGGGCGTTGCGGAATGCGTGCGAATAGATGACAACCTTTTCGCGAAGGCCCTTCGCGCGTGCCGTGCGGATATAATCCTCACGCAGCACATCAATCATGGCTGCGCGCACATAACGCGTAATACCGCCCAAAGACGCAAAAGTCATAACAATACATGGCAGCGCCATATGGTACATCTTGTCCATGAACACCTCAAAACCACTACCCGTAATACCTGCGGTGTTCATGCCGGAAATCGGGAAGATCGGCATCACTTTTGTAAACAGAAAAATGAAAATCAGTGCTATGACAAAGCTTGGCAGTGAATAGCCGATAACGGTTCCAACCTGGACGGTATTATCCAGCACGCTGCCCTTTTTTACAGCCGTAATGATACCCAAAGGTATGGTAATTAAAAAGACTAGGATCATGGATGCAATATTCAGCATAACCGTATTGCCGATCGGAGCCGCGACAATATCCGCAACCGGGCGGCGATACTGAGAGGAAAAGCCGAAATCGCCGGTAAGCATGTTGCCTATCCACTTTACATACTGCACTGGGATCGGATCATTCAGACCCAAACGCTCACGGGCATTCTGATACATCTGCTCATAGCGCTCCGGATCGACCGTCTGCTTGCTTGAATCAATCATCATGCGCGCCGGATCGCCCGGAACGCATTTGTAAATACCGAACATAATAATCGATACGATGAAAAAGACAAATACAAGGTACAACAGACGCTTTAAAATGTATTTGAGCATATAATCACCTTTCCGTTTTTCCGCGCAGCTGGGCGGAAAACAATTTAATACGGCAAAGCCGTCCCAGAATATGGCGCGACCCACCTTAAAAAGTTCCTGCATCCGATGACAGGGAATAGATTTATGCACTCCCGTATGCGCCGGAGTGCATAAATGCGTTCCCTGTTTCGGGGAACACAAGCTATAACCGTAACGATACAAGAAATAGGGCATTCTTCATGCCCTATCTCTCGTTGTTACGTTATAGCATCATTCTGCAAGAGAATGACTTCCGCTCTAATTACGCAATGTACGCATAGATAATCGCGTAATCCCACGTCCACAGAGAATCCGGCTCATAGCCCTGAATCTTGGTGGAGTAGAAGTCGTGAGACTGGTCAGAGTACAGCGGGATATCGGGCAAAAGCTCGTTCCAGCGTTTCTGGAATTTAACCCAAGCCTCTTCCCACTCTTTTTCGTTCTCATACGGAATCTTCTTCATGTCAGCAGCGATAGTAGCCAGTTCTTCATCGTCAATAAAGTTGACGTTCCAAGTGCCCATGTAAGCCGGGTCGTTGCTGTACTCATACCAGATAGAAGAAACCGGAACAAAGGCGGTTGCGAGGTTGAACATGTGGTAGGTCGGCTTGTCAATGCCAATGCGGTTGATGTTGTTTAACAGGACACCGAACTCAACGGTAGTCGAGTTCAGTTTCATCCCGACTTTCGCCATTTCGCCCGGAAGCATCGTGTTCAGCAAGTCGGAAACCGGGTTATTCGGGGTGTTCGCCCAGTTGATTTCGCAAGCCATCAGCTCGCCGTTAACATTCTTATAACGAACGTCGTCCGTGCCTTCAACAAACTCTTTGCCGTCCTTGTTGAGCGTCCAGCCGTCGTCAATCAGTATCTGTTTTGCTTTTTCAAGGTCTTTTCCGTAGCTGTTAAGCTCTTTGTTGATAGTGTCTTTGTTCTTTTTGTATTCCGGAGTGGACAGGCCGTACATACCGTTTACAACCTTTGCGTAACCGCCAGAGTACTGTTTTGCAAACTCTTCGCGGTCAAGGCAGTAAGCAATCGCCTGACGAACAGCCGCAAACTGAGTCGGACCAAAGTCGCAGGAGAATGCGATCCTACCGTACCCAGCACGGTCATAGGAAACGTACTGTGCGTTGCCTTGGTCGCAGATGTCAAGGCCAGCGTTAATTGGATCGCCGCCGGAAACGTTGCTGATCAGGTCAACCGTACCTGCAGCGAGCTCATCCATCTGGGTCTCATTCGTAACGGTCTTACAGATGATCTTCTGGATGGAGGGTTTCTGACCGTCGTACGTGCCGAGGAAGTTGTTGTTGATAACCACAGTAGCCTGTTTGGTGGAATCGTTGTAGCTTTCGAGCTGATACGGGCCATAGGTTACTTTCGGCAGATAACGATAGCCGTCGTTCGCGTTGACCGTTTTCTCGAGCAGGTCGCTGGTGTAGTTATCAGAAATGGTAACGCCGTCTTCGCTGTCTGTCAGGGTGACTTCCGGAGCGATGACGTGCATCGGCAGCGGAGGAACAGAAGCATACGTGACATCGTAATGGTACGGAAGCTCCTCCGCGGCAACCGTGACAGAGTAAGTGTGATCGTCAATCAGGCGAACGCCCTTAAAGGTTTTGGTGGTGCCGTCATGGAACTCCTTATAACCGACATAGCAGTTGCCATATGTAACGGTATCCTCAGCATCCAGCGCGTAGTATTCCGGAGAAGTGTGGAACAGAATAGAGAAGACATAATCTTTCGCCGTAATCGGGGTTTTGTCCTCATCATTCCATTTCAGATCGTCACGGAGTTTAATGGTAAATGTCTTGGTTCCGTCTTCGTTTTCGGTGGAATCGACAGATTTTGCAACCTGCGGATCAACCTGAAATTCGCCCTCTTTGGTGTAGGCGATCGGAGTGCCGCCGAAAATCAGATTACGGATAGCGGCGTTCTGCGCACCGTTGGTCCAGCCGTCAAGCATGTTCGCGTCGAGGTCCGTAGTGGAACCGACGACAACCTGCCCGCCGACTTTGTGCTGCTTCGCACCGTTGCCGTCGCATGCCGCAAAAGCAAAAACCATTGCAAGCGCAAGCATGATAGCCAGTACTTTTTTCATTTCACAATCCCTCCTATAGGTATTTGCCTTATTATATAATAAAAAATTCAAAAAATCAATCCGTCTTACTCCAAAAATCAGAAAAAAACAGCGTTTTTTTATTTGAAAATGAATAATTCCTTGAAAGTTCATGCAACCCTATAAAATT
>PPYE01682387.1_pt1 | contig 10466 bp, 8 predicted proteins | sample 1559881 | NCBI WGS metagenome assembly PPYE01 (sample SAMN08240022, study PRJNA423297) | Human gut metagenome, whole genome shotgun sequencing project.
AAATCAGTCCGGGCGTTCGTTTGACAAAAATTCTTATGCACTGTGTTCGGTGCGGTCGATGATTTCGTTCTGCACACCTTCATGCAGTCTGACGAAGAAGGCGCTGAAGCCGGCCACACGCACCAGGAGATCTTCATGATTCTCCGGATGAATCTGTGCATCCTTGAGTTCTTCGGTGCTGACGCAGTTGAACTGAATGTGATTACCGCCAAGATCCATGAAAGATTTCACAAGGTTGATTACCGCATCGGCACCCTCTGGGGTGTCGAACTGGTCCTTAACGATGCGCACATTGAGATGAGCGGCGTCGAAGGCTGGTGCATCCTGCGCCAGAGCGGCATCGCCGACGAGGACGGAAACGCCTTTCTTATCGGTGCCGACCTGGGCAGAGAGGCTGCCGTCGGTGAGGGCGACGCCTTTCTTGCGGCCGGTTGGCAGGGCGCCGGTGAACATGCCGTACTGGTTGTGGATGCTCTTGGAAAAGGTGTCTGGACGGGCATCGTGGCCAAGGAAGTCGTTGCCAGCTTTTTTGTAGGAAGCCAGTTCGTCCTTGAAGAAACGCTGTGCGATGGCACGCACGCCCTTGTCGCCGTTGCCATGCTTTGGTGCATTGAGGCAGAGTTTCTGGATTTCTTCGTAGTCTTCGAAATCTGCCTTGAGCGCGGCGATGAGCTCCTTCATACTGACCTTCTTCTCGTCGTAGACGAGCGCCTTCACAGCAGCCAGCCCGTTGATGGCATCGGTGGCACAGGCGCAAGTGTAAGAAGTCATGCTGTACTTCGTGCCGCCGCAGTTGAGGTAATCGAGCTGGGCTTTGAACGCCTGATAAAAATCTTCGAAGGTTTCAAAGCTTTCAGGGTCACCAGTTTTAATGCCGACCTGCTCATCAAACAGCGGATCGTAGCCGTTGTAGAAAACGAGCTCCAGCGGCTTGGCCAGGTTGATGCTTCCTTCGCCCAGGAAGGAGGACTGATTGACTAGCCCCGTGGCCACGCAGCCAAAAACGCCAGTGCGGCGGCAGTCTTCGAGGATAGCGCCATATTTCGAGTAGGCGTTCAACGAGCGCATGACAGCGACGTCGGCATTCATGAATTGAGGTTTACCGTTGCCGCTGGCGACCGATTCCATGGCTTTTTTCATCAGGCCTGGCTGCATGCGGCTGTGGTAGAACAGCGCGATCTGCGGATGTGGCATGTGCAGACGTTTGTCTGCCCCGAGGATGAGATAATCCATTTCAGCCGTGGCGTCCTGGCCGTCTGGCGTGTAGCCGCCAACATTGATGGTTTCGCCAAGGTCGGCCGAGTTGCTGTCCTGGAATTCCTGGCCGTAGTAATAGTTGATATCGTTCTGTTTGAGGAAGAGATGCTCGAGCATGTAGATGGCTTCTTCCTCGTCCACCATACCGGCTTCACGATCCTTGAGATAGAACGGTTCAAAGATCTGGCCAAGGTAACCTTGTGCATGGGCGCAGCCCACCTGCTCGATTTCTGCACAAATATGCATCATCCATTCACACTGCATTGCTTCACGTAAGGTTGTTGCTGGATACTCTGGCACACGGCGGCAAATCTGTGCCTTCGTCAGCAGCTCCTGTTTCTTCGCAGAATCGCTCTCATCGGCAGCCATCTGCTCGGCGAGATCGGCATACCGGTTGGAGTAGGTGATGATGGCCTCTAGCGCAATCTGCACGCCTTCGTAGAAATTGTACTGTTCCTTGTTGGCGCTCAGCGGCTCGATGCGTTTGGCACGTTCTTTTGCCTCATCAATCAGCGACCGCAAACCACGAGTGATGGCTTTTTCATAGTTAACGTTGCCACCGCCAGCCGGGAAGTCCTGGGTGCTGCAGCCAGCGCTGCCGTTGAGGAAGTTGCAGACCGTGCCCGTCTTCTCTTCCCAGCGCTTCGCCGTGCGATATTTCAGGCAGCGTTTTTCCCAGAAAGCAATGCACTGGTCCACCGCTTCCTGCTCCTCGGCGGGAATTTCGAAAGTCGCGTCCTTGATGCAATCGACGTTCCATTCCGGATAGAAATAGAATGCGCCTGGCTTGCCGGCGAGGGAGCCAACGAAGAGGTTGTCATCAACGTAGAGGGTCTTCGTCGCTAACAGCCTCTCAAAGAAACGGGCGCGGATCACGCTGGCAGGCATACCGGCATATTCTTTGTAGATGTCGTTGAGCACATGCACGCGTTCGTAATCCACCGTCTGTGGCAATTCGATCGTTTCCTTTCTCAGACGATCGACGAGTCCATCCTGAATGTTGACATAGGTTCCCATAATGATTCCTCCTTAAAAATTTGTGGGAAAGCAATTCTGTTACTACAAGCATAGAGCAAAAGTTTCCATCGCGGTAGCATACAAAATTTTTTCTTATTACTACCATTTGTTATAACAGTGGTCAGATGATGGCCGCGAGCACAAAGTATGCCGGTATCATCACCACGGCAAAGCATGCACAGACAAGACAACCCAGCACAAACTGATTTTTGAAGCTAATCAGCTCGCGATGCGAAAAGACGATCGCCGCCGGTGTCGTCGCAGCAGGCGTGGCCATCGCGATGAAGCCGCAGACCAGCAACGTGATCATCAGCGCATCGAGATTCAGCTGCGGATAGAGCCCCGACAGGGACACGCCGAAAATGATGAAAGTCAGTGGCGCCACGAAGTTATTCATAAAGTTTGTGAACACGATCGTGCCAATGACCAGCATGGCAATAAAAGCGACGAATGGCAGCCCACTCAACAGTGGTTCCACCAGCGCCTGCATGGTCGCACTGAAACCGATCTCTTCGTTACCGATGGCTGGAAGAATCACCACACAACCGGTGTACATGAAATAGGTGTCCCAGCTGAAACGCGATCCAACTTTGCGAATATCCAGCAGCATCTCCCCTTCGCACGGCGTGCACATCATCAGAATGACCAACCCGAAGGAAACACCGCCCAACCCCAGCGTCGATAGCACATTCATCACCGCGTTGTCGTAGCTGCTGCTGATGCCTGCGGCGAAGAGCAGCACCGTCATCACGAGCATGTAAATGAGAATCAGCTTCTGACGTTTCGTTGGCGCTGGTTTCTCAATGACCGAGCGCTCCGGATCGAAGAAAGACAGATCCACGCGCAAAATAAACTTGCCGATGAGCACATAAACCAGGTTGATTATCAGACAGAGGCAGAACGCCGCCACCGCCACCTCGGTAATCGAAAGGGTGCTGTCCGGATTAAGCCCCTGGTAGGATGCCAGCATCAACAGCGGCGTCGCCTTGAACGGTAGGGCGATTTCGCCGATACCGGCACATAGCACAATGCCCGCTAGAACGAAACTGTTCGTTTTATGATGCGGCGGCACACCGGCTGCCTTGGCCATGACGCGGTAGAATTCGATGTACATGATGACCGTAATGATCGAATTGCCGAAGCAGGTGATGATAAAGGATGAGAAAAAAGAGAAGAAAATCATGATGAAGGCGCTCTTTTTTGCCATGCTCAGATCATGAAGAACCCGGCCACCACGCGACCAATATCAGCCTCCTCGACCAGTGCGCAGATAAAGAGAATGCCGAAGAGCAGTACGAAAGTATCCTGACCGAAGAAGGCCTGAAACAACGACTGCGACGACTCGAACATCCCCGTGAAGATCAGCGCAATCATCGAAGCGATGCTGCCGAAAATAAATTCACCGACGATGAAACTGTAGATGAAACCCAAGAAACATCCCAACACCTTCATGCCGTACGGTGTCATCTCGCCGAAGGTCGGCAGAAAACCGAAGCAGAACGCCAGCACCAGGATCGGCAGCCGCTTCACCAAAAAGGTTTTCAGCATAGGGTTCATGCCCTGTGATGCAAAAGTATTTGTTGCCATAGGAATCACTCCTTGTTATCAAATAAGAGCTCTTTATGCATCCGATTATACATCTCTCAAGCTGATCTGTGTAGAATATATAAAATTTTCTTATTAAAGCCTTATGCCTCCAGCGACAAAAGGTGATAACGCTATAACAAAAAGTTGCATCCTTTGACTTTCATGAGTACGGCTGTTATCATAAGATATAATAATAGGAACGATGTTTTATGATGTGCAAAGGAGGCCCCTCTCGTGAACTTCAACCAACTGCTCTATTTTTCGGAAATTGTCAAATGCAAATCCTTCAACGCCGCCGCCAAAAGCTGCTTCATCACCTACCCGGCCATCTCAAAAAACATGAAAAACCTCGAAGAAGAGCTCGGTTTCGACCTCTTCATCCGCTCCAACCGCGGCATTACACTGACGCCGAAAGGCGAAATTTTCTACGCCGACGTCTGCAAAATTCTCGACATCAAGGCCAGCTGGCAAGCTCTTGCCGCCGACCACGCAAAATCCCTGCGCACCGTCCACATCGTCACCAGCACCGCCAACTACTGCCTCATCATCAAGCCCCTGCTAGCCATGCTGCAGCACCTCGAATCAGACATCGACGTCGTCTTCAGCGTCGTCTCCATCCACGACATCGTCCACAAAATCGAAAAGAACAGCGACCTCATCATCCTCGACAGCGAATACAACGCTCAATCTATCAATCATGTCCTCGCCGAAAGCTGTGGCTTGCAGGTAGACTCCCTCTACCACGACCGCAATAACGCTGCCTTCCTCTCGCTGGACAATCCGCTTGCCAAACACGAAAAACTGTCACGAAACGACCTGCATAACCAAACCATCAACGTCATGGCCGACCCGACCAGCTCCATCGTCGCCGATTATCTTGAATTATTCTCTCCAGCAAAGACCTGTAAAATCTGGGGCATCGAAGACTCTCTTCAAACCATTCTTCAGGAAAACAGCATCGCCATCATGGCCGAAAAACTTGAGCGATACATCGCTGATTCTTCTTATCGCGAAAAAATCACAAAGCGTATCATCATAGACTACCAATGCCCTCTCGAAAATTACATCATTTATCCCGCTAATCCATCAAAAGAGCAGATAGAAGTTGTAGCACTGATCAAAAACCTCTGTGACAGTTTTTAGCGAACTTTCATTTCAAAAAGAAAGGGGCTGCGATCTAACATCACAGCCTTTTTCACATTAATACCATTGCCAATCTGCCCCACTTGCATTATGATAATAGAATATTCACGACGAAAAACAGGGGGACCACACATGGAACAGTTAAAGCAACGCATTTTGGAAGACGGCACCGTCAAGCCTGGCAACGTGCTCAAAGTCGACAGCTTCCTCAATCACCAGATCGACATCGCCTTTATGAACCAGATCGGCGCTGAATTTGCCCGCCGTTTTGCCGGCTCGCCCGTCAACAAAATCCTCACCATTGAGGCATCCGGCATCGGCATCGCAGCCATCTGCGCCCAGCATTTCGATAACGCGCCCGTCGTTTTCGCAAAGAAAAGCAAAAGCCTCAACCTCGACGGCGACCTCTACCACGCGCGCGTCGAATCCTTCACCCACAAAACAGTGAGCGACGTCGTCGTCAGCAAAAAATTCCTCTCACCTGACGATCACGTCCTCGTCATCGACGACTTTCTCGCCAACGGCTGCGCCCTCGAAGGCCTCATCGAGATCATTGGCCAGTCCGGCGCCACCCTCGAAGGCTGCGGCATCGTCATCGAAAAAGGCTTCCAGCACGGCGGCGACCGCCTGCGCGAGCGTGGCATCCGCGTCGAATCCCTCGCCATCATCGAAGAAATGTCAGACACCACCCTGACATTCCGCGACTGAATCTGGACTGCAAACTGGACATATCATTCTTTCAAAAGCTGGCTCTTTTCACAGGGCCAGCTTTGTTCTATCATTGAGCTATGAAAACGAAGGAGTGATTCCCATGAAATTTAACACCCAAAAGCTCGTCCTCACCGCCCTCTTCGCCGCGCTCACCTGCGTCGCCACCATGATCATCCGCATCCCAACCCCCGGCACCGGCGGCTACATCCATCCCGGCGACGCCCTCGTCATCCTCTCCGGCATCATCCTCGGGCCCCTCTACGGATTTCTCGCAGCCGGCCTCGGCAGCTGCCTCTCCGATTTCCTCGGCGGCTACTTTTTCTACGTTCCCGCCACCTTCCTCATCAAAGGCCTCGTCGCCCTCCTCACAGCCCTCGCCTGCCAGCGTCTGCAGCATCTGCCAAAAGGCCGCACAGCCAGCGTCATCTGCGGCGGCGTGATCGACATCGTCCTCGTCGCCTGCGGCTACTTCTGCTTCGAATATTTCTTCTACGGCCTCGCAGCAGCAGCCAGCATCCCCGCCAACATCATCCAGGGAACCTCAGGCCTCGTCATCGCCCTCATCCTCTCCCCAGCCCTCAGCAAACTCCCCGACCTCCAACAAACCCCACACCACGCCCACCGCTGAACGCACAACGACCGCGACAAATTGCCGCGGTCGTTATTTTATGCGATCTCGATGGTCATGCCGACGCCGACTTCCTCCACTGGGAGTCCGGCGCTGAGCATTTTTGCTTTGGCTATGAGGGAGACGCAGTGGCAAGGATAGGCGTGCGTCATATTCTGCGCGGCGAGGTGGTCGACGGTCTGCGCCAGGCGTTTGTCGTCGGCAAAGAGGTGAAAGCCGCCGATGACGCCTGCGATGCGCGCGTTGCTGCAGACACGCTTGGCGTATTCGATGATGTTACAGATGCCGCTGTGGGAGCAACCGGTGATGATGAAGAGACCGTCTGTGCTTTCGTAGACGAGGGCACTGTCTTCGCTGATGAGATCTGGCTCCCAGATGCCATCCCGCAAACGCTCGCCCATGGCGTAGCTTGCTTCAAAGTCAAGAATACGTGGGATCTCGCCGAGGAAGATCAGATGCTCACTGATCCGCTGCGGCGTGCGCACGAGGCGCAGATCCACGCGCTCGGCGAGTGCTTCTGCGCTGTAGGGCATGCCGATGGCGAGGCCCTCGCTGCGCTTTGGCCAGAAGCAGTCAGGATGCGCTGTGAGCGGCACGCTGCCGAAATCGCCGAGGGCAAAGAGCGCTGGCAGCCCGCGCGTGTGGTCGTCGTGGCCGTGGGAGAGCACGATCTGCGTGATGCGCGTAAGATCGACGCCGAGCTTTGCTGCATTCTGCACAAAGGCGTCCGAATAGCCTGCATCAAAGAGCACACGCGCCTCACCATCCTCGATGAGAAAGCTCAACGCAGGCTCGCCGAGAAAGTAGCGATCGATGATGGTATTGTTGTCAACCAGCACGGTGAGTTTCATGGTCTGATCATCCCTTCATAGTCATTCGTTGACTCTATTGTACTGGCATCGCGCCGATATCTCAAGCGCAATTACGAGCGCCTGTTCTTGGGATGGAGGAACAAGAGCGCTGTGCCAGCAAAAAACAGCGCGCATTGGCAAATGATCGTTTCCTGCGAAAGTGAAAACGCGGGATCCAATGTGTTCAGCGCGAGCGGCCGCTCGACAAATGCGCTGCCAGTGACGAGGCCGAAACTATCCGGCAAGGGCAGCGCGATCCACACCACTGGAAAGAGCATCCACAAATAGAGCAGCCAGGAGCGAAAACGCCCCAATGCCCAGCCGCTGCCCAGCGCAAAAACCAACGGCGGCAGCAGCGTGATCACAGCGGGAAAGATCAGCGTGCGCCACTCTGCCCAATGAAACAGCCTGCTATAAAACACGAGCGCCAGCAGGATCACCACAAGGGCAACAAGCGCTGTTCCCACGAAGGCCGCGCTGCAGCGCACCATGCTGTAAACGGCTGGATTCACAGGTGTGGCGGCTGTCAGCGCTCTTCGCTGCGCTTCGGCTTTGTCGCTGAAAAAGCTCAGGAAAAACAGCGCGCCCATCCACAAAAGCGGCAGCATGCGGCAGAGATAGTCGCCGAAGCTCCAGGGAGAATACGGCGCTGTGTGCGTGATGCCAAAGATTGTCACACGATTCAGCACCTGCCAGCCGTAGAACAGGATCACCAGCAGCAGGCCCAGAAAGAATTTGTTGCAGAGCAGTCGCCTGCATTCATAGAAAAATATTTTACGCAAGGTTCAACGCCTCCTCATCCAGCCCGCAGGCAGCCAGAAATTCCTCATAGGTCAGATACGGCGACAGGGGATCGATCTCGCGCGTGAATAGTTTGTGCAAGATCTGGTCCATCTTCTCTTCCCCGCCTACGAACGCTTCGGCCTTCAGGATCTTCAGCGGCATTTCGCAATACTGCCGCACATAGGTGAGGTTGTTGGTGATCTCCAGCTGCTTTTCCTCTGGCAGCGCTGCCAGCGCATCGGGATTGCGCACGTAGAAATCCTGATAATAATCGTCCACAGCCTGCTGCCATCTGTCGATGTAGTGCTCCTGCGCATACGCCTCTCCGTAGAGCGTTTTGGCGATGCGATAGGTCGTATAGACTGTGAGTCCTTCTGCAGACCAGGGGCTGGTTGGATCGGACTGATCAAACATATTCCCCAGCCCCCACCACTGATGGACCAGCTCGTGGATCATCACTTCTCCAGCGCCAGCGCCTTTGTCAGCGTTGGCAAGATTTTCTGCGGTGAAATCTGCCTCATCCAGCAAGCTGGCGCCATCTGCCGCATAGCCGCCGCCGGACACGCGACTCTGGATGAGCTTGAGCGTTTCACCAGCGCCAAAGGACAGCGGGCCATAGTGCTCGCTGCAATAATCGACCACAGATTTTACAGCATCCACTGCTTCAGCGTCTTCCATCACGGCCTGATGCTTGCGCCCGTAGTAGAACGCGATCGTCAGATCGCCGGCTGCGATGTCTTCGCGAATGTAATCGCCCGCATAGAGAATGCCGCCGCTGCTGTCTGTTTCGTAGCGCCAGGTTGTCGTTTCATCTTCGTGCTCGTCGATCGCCTTTGCCTCGCTATCGCCAAAGGGGATCACCGTCATCTGTGCCGGGAGCGTGATCTCGATCGTCGTCGGATACAGCGCGCCAGCTGGCAGCACATTCATCAATCGTGGCGACAGGGCGGCATTTTCCAAACACAGATATTCCCCTGTGATCTCCATGCTACCCTGCATGGTGGACATCATGCGATTTTCCTGAGGAAAGCCTGCGTAATCCAGCGTCAGCTCCACGCTTTTCTCAGCAGGAATGGTCACCTCCAGCTTGGCCTCGTTGTATTCCTGATAATCGCTCAGCGTAAATGGCGCGTCCTCGCCATTTGCCTGCACATGTGAGATCTCGTAGCCTGGCGTCACGCCAAAGGCGACCACCTGCTCCTTGCCAGAGGTGTTTGCAAACCAGTAGCTGGCCTGGCCAGACAGCGTTCCTGCCTGGACATCCGGAAAAACCTGCGCGGAACGCGCTGTGCAGACCGCGCCCTCGGCATAGTCCAGCTCGGCAAAGGTCATCGCTGTTTCGTCGAGATTGCTGTGATCGACGAAGGGCTGCGCGGCGTAGGCTGTGCCTGAGCAGGCCAGCAGGATCACCACGATGGCTGGACGATAGATGCGCCGGATATTCTGGCGCAGCGAGCCCAAAAGTCCCTTGCCATATTGTCGCACACAGAGCCAGGAAAGCGTCCACACGCCGGAAAGCGCCAGCAGCCACGTCAGCCGCATATAGCCAACGGAGCGAAAAATGCGCACGTTTGAAAAATCGTCGGACAGCGCCCAGACGCAGGGATTGAGCCAGCAGAGCTGCCAGTTGTCCGCCCACAGAGTCAGGGAAAGCGCCGCAAAAGCTGCAAACAGCAGCAGCGCAAGATCGACACGTCGGCAAAACTGGTAGGCTGCCGCTGCTGCCAAGATCCCCAGCGGCAGCGCCAGGCCCATAAATAGCAGATAGGCCAGCGCATAATCGCTGAGATCGAACACAGCGCCGATCAGCCCTTTGCTGATGGGCAGCCATGCCAGCAGCGTGAGCGCAAAAGCGCACAGCGCGCAGACCATCAGCGCTGACAATCGCACCAGCGCCAGGCTGAGCGGCGAGACCACGGCATCCATCAGCACTTCGACGCGATGGCGAACTGCCCGATCCCATTCGCAGATGGTCAGCACGCCGAAGAGGATCCCTCCTGCTGCGCCGCCGGCGATGGCTGGATTCGCCAGATAGATCGACAGCATGGTCGTGGCGCTGGCTGGCTTGTAGAGAATGAGTCCCAACACAGGCGAAAATGCTGTCAGCGCGATGACCAGCCAGGTGAAACGGCTTTGCAGCAGTCTTTTCAATTCTAACGGCAGAAGCTTCAGCATGTTCATTGCGCCTCCTCTCGCGAGATCAGATAGAGATACGCATCCTCCAGCGAAGGCTCTGCGATCCTGACATAATCCGAAAGCTTATCGGCCACCACGCGACAGCGGATGCCCTGGCTGGTGTTCACCCGCGCTGTGATGTGCAGGCCCTCTTCCTGCGCCAGATCCTGTTCGAAAAATTCACCAACGTGCCCTGCCGCCGTGCGGATCATCGCCGCCGGTGTTCCAGCGAAGAGGATCCGGCCGCCATCCATCACGACGATCTGATCGCACACCGATTGCACATCCTCGATAATATGGGTGGAAAGCAGCAC
>PPYE01778833.1_pt1 | contig 10466 bp, 8 predicted proteins | sample 1559881 | NCBI WGS metagenome assembly PPYE01 (sample SAMN08240022, study PRJNA423297) | Human gut metagenome, whole genome shotgun sequencing project.
TTAGTCAGATAAAACCGGAAGTCTGGCGTGAAATGCTGTCAATGTACATTGTAAAAGATAAATATTTGCTGAAAGATATCCCTCAAATTGATACGACTGCCATTGCAGCCTATCCGGGACAGGCATTTCTATCATACGGTCAGCAGCCTATGAACATGGGCGTTGTTTATTATGATGCAAATAATGTGAAATATGCCGGTGCAAGACAAATCATATACTCTTATGTCTATGATTTCACTATAGGAGATATGAAAAACGCTTATGTAGCAACATCTGATATACAACCGACCAACGGAGTGGTACATGTACTCAGATTAACCGATCATGCATTTGGTTTTGAACCATATCTTTTCGCTACCAAAGCTATAAATGCGACAATAGAAACAGAACCGGATAATTAACTATAAATAAAGATAGTACAATGAAACATATTACCATCTATTCGTTAATGATTGTTTGCTCCGTATTCACTTCGTTATTGGTAACATCCTGTAACAGTGATCTGAACAGCAATATTAAAGATGATCCGTACAGTGGTGGAAAAGCTCCGCTTGGAATCGGTTTGCTGGCTGAATCTCCTTCTCCGGAAAGCGCTTATCCCAATGATACGGTTGTATTCAAAGCAAAAGGGATGTTGAACTGGTGTGATCCGCAATCAGGACGTTACGATTTCAAGTTTTATATTTCTGATGAAGAAACTAAAATTGTAACTGCTACCGACACGACAATCACCGTGAAAGTACCTGGAAATCTTAGTTCGGGTACGGCTTATATTGTATTGAAAGAACAGGTTTTCTATGGACCTCGTCTCACTGTATTAGGAAATATTAAGATAGATCAGTCATACGGCTTTAAAGGCACTTCGGGACCTATTTACGATTGTGCGGAACATTATTCAAAAGCACGGGTATATTATCCAGTTGGCGACTATATGCAGGCCTACTACAATGAAAATAGCTCGCAGAGTTTTTCTTGTATATCTATGGTTTTGACAGACGGCTCTGTATCGGGAAAATGGGTAACTGACTTCAAACTTGATCCTGGTCAGGGAGCCGGCATTGATCTGGCCAATCCGGGAGTGACAGATATTGAATGTTACCTTAATTCATTTACTTATTTTCCTAGTGACCACAGGGTTCTTCTCTCGGGTAAATTTTCAGAATACGGCTGGGATAAGTTGCCGGTCAATAACATCACGATAGCTACTAATGAAGTAGCCTCGTATTATAAAACTGTAGCGCTGCCTTCGAAAAAGAATAATACAAGCATAAATTGTAAGATACCGGTATTCAACGGGGGAACTCTTGAAGCGCCTGTCCGTACATTTATAACTTCCAATGAGAAGGTGGTAGCAGTAGGAAATATTACAAACTACTGTCGTATTAATACCGAAAAATCCTATGCTGAGAGTATGGTTTTGGATTATTCGAAGGTTGCAAGTGTATTGCGTATGTCAAGGACTGGAGAACTTGATGATAGCTATCGCAGGGATGCAGAAGGAGTTATCGGGCAGATTTTAGATGCTTGTATGGTCGAAAGTGACGGTATTGTCATAGTAGGGACATTCAGCAGTTTCGATGGACAGTCTGTGAAGAATATTGTGAAGTTGAATGCCGAAGGTACCCTTGATGAAACTTTTATGAAAAACATCGGTACGGGCGCAAATGGAAGTATTACTAAAATCCGGTACAATAAAAACAAAAAGAAAATCCTTATAACTGGGGAGTTTTCTGAGTTCAACGGTATTCCTGCACAGAGTGTAGTTATGTTGAATGATGATGGCACACGTGATGAAATTTTCAAGATCGGAAAAATGGAAGGAGGATTGGCCAATTTTGCCTGTCTGCTTGATAATGATAATATTGTTGTTTCAGGTGCGTTTACGAAATACGATGGTGTGACTCGCCGTGGTTTCCTTATATTGGGTCGTGATGGAAAGGCGCTGCAACAATTTAATGTACCGGGCATCTTCCAGGGTGAACTCTACAAAGTAATTGAAACTCGTACTTCGACCAATTCAAACGGATTGCTGCTGCTTGGTGATTTTAGTCGTTTTGATGGTAATATGGTTCGCAATGCGATAATGATAGAAGTTGATTATGAATAACTTATTATGAAATACAATGGAAAAGTTGATAAAAAATATAATGCTTTGCCTGTTTGCTGTATTTGCATTCTCGTGCAATGAGGAGATGGAAAGGCTTTTGACTGATGATTATCCGGAGTCGGGTACTGAATATACTACGGGACACGTATTGATGGTGGTTATCGATGGTGCATCCGGAATAGCCGTTAATGAGGCGTATAATACACGAAAGGCTCCAGTTATCCGCTCCATGACGGATAAATCTTTGTTTACTTTTTACGGACTTGCCGACAATGAAGAAGGGGTAAGTAAAGAACGTGGATGGGCAAATTTGCTGACCGGAACAACAAAGAACGGGCTTGATGTCAATCAAGGAATTGACGAACTCGAAACGCCTTCTTTTCTTCAACGATTGAAAGAGGCGGATGAAAATCTAAAAGTCAGCTTTTATTCTTCCGATACGGAGTTTTTCGGAGCTTTCGGGAGTGTTGCCAATACTAAAAGAAAGACTTCGGCCGACAGTGAAACCGCTGATGCTCTTATTGCTGAAATCAATGGTGAAACAATCTCGGATATCGTAGTTGCACAGTTCGGCGGTGTTCAACAGACTGGTGAGCAATATGGATTCTGGAGCAATGAGACAACTCCTACCAGTGAGGTTATTGATGCGATTTACAATGTAGATGCTTTCATCGGTAAAATAATGAAAGCACTTGAAGCGCGTTCGCGTTACGTTCAGGAAAACTGGCTTGTAGTTATTACATCTTCTTATGGTGGTGTTTATGAAGGTAATGTAACTCCGGCATCGTTGTATGATGATCCGCGTCTCAATTCTTTCATGATGCTCTATAACAGTCGGTTTGCATCCAAATTGTTGCAAAGGCCGGGCTCGGATGAACTACAATACAAATTCTATAGTCCTTATTTCGTCGGTCCCGGACAAAAAGCGACAACAAATGCCGTTATGACTGGAAATACCGAGTTTTTTAATATGGGTAAACGATGGAGTTCCAATCCGGATGAAGAGGTGGATAAAAGTGGATATACCATTCAGTTTAAAATGTTTGATAAGCACGGCGACCCCTGGGGTAATAGAAATATAATATCGAAAAGATATCAAAAAGCAGGTACAGGCTGGCAGCTAATGTTTTCTAATAATACTCAAGTCGAATTTGCTGCAAATTTTAAAGAGGGTTCTTCGGTATTCCGCTTACCATCTACGAGACGTGACGGATCATGGCATTCTTATACGCTAGTTATAAAAGAGGTTGATGATACCCAGAAAGGTGACTCCATCTTATTTTATCTTGACGGTAAGTATCAGATGGGATGTAAGATAGACGGCAGTAAAGATATGTGGACAGATGCGCCTCTTGCCATCGGACATACGTTTTCTCCGGACAGACCTAGTCAGGCAAATCTATATATAAACGATCTCCAGTTTTACAACGTTGCTCTACCTGCTGATATTATTGCGGAGTATCATTGTACTACAAAACTGGACCTTTTGGGTGAATTATATCCGTATTGGAATAATCTGGTGGGTTATTACCCCAACGATCGCGAAGATGATATCGGATTATCTTATTTGGAAGATTATTCGAAATATACATCAAAAGATAAAAGATTATACTTCAATAAACCGGTTGGTACGTTTGCGCCTACCGATGATTACGTAACGCGCAGGCAGGAGAGTATTGTAACGGATAAGGTATGCCCACTTATAGACGATTCCTACTATAAAACGGTTCTTAATACAGTCGATTTATCCTATCAGATTTTTCAATGGTTTGGAGAGCCGGTTGATTCTTCCTGGAATTTCGATGGTGAAGGCTGGGCATTAGATTACGTTTCTTTAAATAATTAAATTAGAATGCAATATGAAATGCTTTAATAAACTAAAAGCCGACTATGCAGTTTTGCTGTCATTCATTTCCTGTATGTTTTTTATGGGAAGCTGCAACATTGCTTATCAATATGATATCGAAAGCGGGACAGAGGATGATACCGCCGATTCTACCAATGTAACCATAGTAACAGGTGAAGGAATCGATGTCAGTATGTATGAAAGTGCCCGTGTTTTTCCGGGTTTGGTAGATACTTTAGTCGATAATACTGTCAATACACTGCTTACGCTTGATTTAAGCAAGAGATACATTCCTGCATACGATCTTGACGTGCAACAAGTTCCTCGTCCGATATACAGCACCGGGCTTTATGCCGGAGCAGGTGAATTGATTACTATAACCATTAATGACAACACTATGGGGTTGACGGTTATCATCGGTTCTCATTTAGATGATTTGACGGATATTTCTCCCTACTTGCGTTTGCCGGTGGTTACTACTTCGAAGCAACTGTTCCCGGGAAAAAACACGATTCGTAATCCTTTGGGAGGTATGATATGGATCGAAAAAAGCAAGGATGTGAATGGTAGTGCGGATTTTGTTATGGAGATTAACGGGGCTTATCGTTCGCCTGATTTTATTGTCGGTTCTACTGATGTAACAGCGTGGGTTGAGCAGTTGCGTACAACGACTGTACCGTGGCTCGAGTTGCGTGGCCGGCATGTCGCTTTTTCCGTTCAGCGTGAGCGATTATTGGATATGATAAATGATGATCCTATCATTGCTGAAAAGATGCCGAACACACTGGAAGCATGGGACAATGCTGTCGAGACCTATTATTATAACTATTACAGTTTGCAGGTTGGGGCACAGGATTTTTCAATGCGTGCTCCCGATTTTCCTGAGCGTGTGGTGCTGGATGTGGAGTTGTTGGACAATCTGTATATTCGTAATGCCGATTATGGTGTAGTAGCATTGAATACAAATTATCTGTTGAATGAGCTGGCTAGCTATCAAACGTTGAAATCCGGTAATTCTGTTGCTATTTTTAATGCGTTATATAGAAATTACTCTTTTTCAATTAGCTAACTACAAAGATGACGATTGGGCTTTTTATATAGAGTTGAACCGTATGATTAAAGATAAAATTTCCGTAGATCATTCTACTTCTACCTATTTCTTTAAGGCTTTATGTGACTATTTTAAGGAAGATTTTTCACCATTCTTTGAGCATTGGGGCTATTCGCTGACAGACGAAGCCCGTAGTTATGCATCAAAATATCCGCTGATGGATAAAGCCATATGGAAATACTCGCCTCTGGCAGAAAATCCATCAAGTGGTGTGGTTGATTTCCCAAGTAACGGGTATCACTACCGTCATAATCGAGCTGACTGGGAGATTTATGCACTGGATGCAAATGGAAGCGATAACTTTAATTCAGGGCAGTCGCCGGACCGATTGCTGGACAGCGACAAATCAACAGGATGGACTTCATATTACAACAACGATACAAGTACTCCGCCACTTCCGTATTATTTGTTTATTGATATGAAAGAGACGACAGATGTTAATGGTGTATTTCTGGCTGGCAACAACTCAGACTTTGCGGCAACTAAGCTGATTATCGAGACTCCTGTCAATCAGGATATTATTAATGATCCGCTTGACGAAAATATAGTTTGGAGGGAAATTGTGCAGATTGATTCCATTGCACATCCCGAGTTGCCCAATATTAAAAGTGAGGGTTTCTATGATTTTCCGTCAAAAGAACAAGTGAGATATCTGCGTATAAAACTTCCTGAACCTAATCGTAATGATAACTGGAATGAAACAGATATGTCTCGTTTTAGGTTCAGAGTACAGTCGTTTACCGAGTTTGGTACATTTTATTATAAACCGTAAATTTATATCAGATGAATAAACTATTAAATATTCTCACATACAGCTTGCTTGTTGTTTGTGTCCTGGCATTTAACTATGCTTGCACGGAATACGATACACCTGCTGAAATAGCAGACGATGGAACTATAGATACCGGCATATCTACCAAAATCCATCGTAAAGTATTATGGATAAATATAGATGGTGCGGTTGGTGAAGTGGTGAAGAACTCCCTTCCTGCCGATGGTGCCATTGCTAAGATGTTGAAAAATAGTAAATATTCGTGGACAGGAGTTAGTGACAATCGAACCCTGTCTGTCGAGAGGAACGAAGACCCTGTAACGTGGGCAACCATGCTCACTGGGGTCATACCCGAAAAGCACAGTATAACCGATGAATCTTATACTGCTAATGTGGAGTACAATCCGAACAATCCGAATGAAAAGGTAATTCACTATCAAAACATTATTAGCTATATTTCGAATAATGACGTGAATATGCTTTCATTGTGTGTGACACCTTGGGCGAAACTGAACAAAAATATGCTTAACAATGCTAAGACTACCATTACTTCAGAAAATGACGTTCAAACTCGGGATGTGGTTCTCAATCATATTGCGAATGAAGATTACACATTCATTCTGGCCGATTTTTCAGGAATGTTGGAGGCTGGGAAGAGTGGGGGATTCAAAGCGGACAACGCTGCTTATGTCAGTGCACTTGAAGCTATAGACGGATACATTGGTGAATTTTTGTCGGCGATTGATGCCCGTGAGAATGCATTTTACGAAGACTGGCTTATTGTTGTAACTTCCAATCACGGTGGATCGGCTGACGGTCGTTATGGTGGCACTTCGGAAGTGGAGCGTAACACGTTTGGTCTGTTTTACTACAATCATTATACGGAAAAACAATTGAATGGTAATAGACTATACGGTGCATATTTTGATTCTCAGAATGAATACAAGGCTGTCGTTTTTGATAGTATAGGTAAATATTATTCTTTAGGTATGGATGCATTTTCAATGGAGATCATAATGCGTATGGTTCCTAGGCAGGACGGTACATATAATGGTAACAATTGGGATCGCATACTTGGAAAAGCCGGCTGGGGACTATATAGGCAGAGAGGAACTGTATCCATGAGAACAAATCCTAAGGAAGGTCCTGCTCTTGAGCAAGCTATTACCGGATACAATGATTCTAAATGGCATCACTATGGTGTTAGCATAAGTTCCGCTGCCTCCGGAAGGAGAAATTGGCTCATTACTTTAGATGGTAAGTTGCAGGGATCTGGAACTACGGATACCCAAGGATTGGCTCCGGATTCAAGCCTTTTGGCGATAGGTGGTTATTCTGTACCAACTTCCTATTATATATCGGAAGTACGTCTATGGAAAAAGGATCTTGCTGAAAGAGAATTTTTGCAACTATCGGGAGAAATTGATATTGAACCTTCTGGTGATATGCTCGGCTATTGGAAATTCAAGCCAACAGAGCAACTTGAGAAATTAGAGGAGGATACATTAGTAATTAAAAATCAGATACAAGGTGGACTCAATATGTATTATATTAAAGATAAAACAAGCAGTTCTCCGGATATCGAACAGAAAGCTTCTGCCATGTTTGCAAATACATTGCCTACCAATGTCAATGCTGAAAGAATCTGTGTTGAGAATACGCTGATAGTACCGCAAATTCTCTATTGGTTAGGCATCTCGGTGCCATCCACATTAGATGGATACGTGTTTATCAATAACTATGCGCTTTCAGAAGAATGGCGCGAAGAGGTGGATACGGAATAGTTCTGTATAATTTATCAGCCCTTCACCTTCTCTCTACATCCCTTATCAAATGGGGAAGAGCGGGTGAAGGGCTTCCTGTTTCATGGCTCTTTCATTGTTCTTTATATTTTAAATCCACCGACACCCTGTAATTACCCGGAACCGGAGTATATATCGGTTGATAGATCGTCCCTTTATTTTGTAATTTCTTTTCTGCCATTAACCTCTTGATATGGCGATATGCAGTGATTTGCGTCATTCCGCAGAGATATTGAAAATCTTTCCGGGTGATAATCTGATTTTCAGCAAAATATTCAGTTAGTTTCATGTCTATTTCTACTTCTGATAAATTGGCGGAGTGCGGTCTGATTTTAGAACGCTGGAATTTCATGTGACACAATTCCCCTTTCAATTCTTTATCAGCTTTAAACTTTATAGCTTTCAATTTTACCCGGTGCACACGTTTGTCTTTCGGGTTACGTATTTCTTCTTCGCAGGAAAGAGTGACCTGAAAGAATCCTAATCCATCGACATGCACCTTTTTACCTTCCAGGAGGCACTGAGCTACTTCATTTTTCAGTTCCTCCAAGGTTGAAATAATGTCCGATACTCTTAATGTGGAGCGATCATGGATGCGATAAGCCAGTTTCTCGGTATTGACGGTCTCAAAACTTACCGGACGGGCATGATAACGCGTCTTGTTCTTTTTCTCCTTTGGCATCGGAGTCTTATATAATTCAAATTGTACTGCCATTTCTGCTTTATCTTTAAATGATTTCTTGTTTTTAGTGCTGATATTTTATACTTATCATTACTATGATAAGATCTTATCACAATAATGATGTTATTTTATCATAGTAGTGATAATATCTTATCACATTGGTGATAAATATAATTTGTCGGTGACAAAGATAAGGTTTAATAGTATGATAAACAAGAAATGATAGGATATTAATGATAAGTCTGGCTTTCATAAAATGAATAGGATAAAAAGTTGCAAATGGCTTTTTTTTGATATTATATTCGCATCCATTAATCATAAAAAAAAGAAGAAAATGGAACAAAAAAATGGTTGGTTTGCCTTTTGGCAAAAATTAATGAAGTGTCTTTCAAAACAAGATGAAACGGGAGTAGGGGATACAAAAAGTGTAGCACCTGTCAATACTATTATTCAGTCGATTAAGGGGGTATCATCGTCTAAAGAAAAAGACTCATCGAAAGTGAAGTCACTAACTGAGAGCGTAGATACTTTTTTAAAATCCCGCTATGATTTCCGCTACAATGTGCTGACAGAAGAAACGGAATATCGTTTGTTGGAACGAATGGAGGAAGGATTTGCACCTGTGAATCAGCGTGTCTTAAATACATTCTGCCTGGAAGCTCACGAATCAGGTATTTCTTGTTGGGATCGTGATCTTTCACGCTGTATTTTCTCCACCCGTATTGCAGAGTATCATCCTTTCAAACTTTATTTGGAAGAATTGCCGGTATGGGATGGAGTGGATCGCTTGGCGGCTTTGGCACGCAGAGTTTCGAGAGACCAATTGTGGGTGAAAGAATTTCATATATGGATGCGGGGAATGACGGCACAATGGATGGGGGTTACGGGAAGTCATGCCAATAGTGTGGCGCCTTTGCTTATCAGTACGGAGCAAGGATATTTCAAGTCTACTTTTTGCAAATCACTGCTTCCTCCTGCGCTTCAGCGTTATTATATGGATAAGGTGGATTTAACCAGTCAAGGGCATATAGAACGGAGATTGGCGGAGATGGGACTTCTCAATCTGGATGAGTTTGATAAATATGCTCCGACGAAAATGCCGTTATTGAAGAATCTGATGCAGATGGCTTCATTAAGCCTGTGCAAAGCTTATCAGAAAAATTATCGCTCGCTACCTCGTATAGCATCTTTTATCGGGACATCGAATCGAAAAGATTTATTGACTGACCCGACTGGTAGCCGCAGGTTTATTTGTGTGCTGGTAGAGTATCCTATCGATTGTGAGGGGATTGACTATGCACAACTTTATGCTCAATTGAAAGCGGAGATTTTGGCGGGTGAACATTATTGGTTTACAAAAGAGGAAGAGACGGAATTGCAGCAAAGTAACATGACGTTCTATCGTCAGGGACCTGTGGAAGACGTATTGCGTTCCTGTTATCGGGCGGCAGAAAAGGGAGAAGGGTGTGAACTTCTTTCGTCTGCTGATATCTTTCAGCGATTGAAGAAGATAAATCCGGCAGCTATGCGTGGGGCAAATCCGGCGAGTTTGGCACAAATACTGATAGCAGTGGGGATAGAACGTAAGCATACCAAGTTTGGGAATGTGTATCGGGTAGTCTCCGTCTGATGGGAGGTGAAGCGGATGGTGAACAGGAGACCTTCACCCGCAATCGTCGTGCCAGAGGGAGTTGTGAAGGGTGAAGGGAGGAAAAGGGAGGGATGAAAAATTGTATCCTTTTTGGAGACACTCTTTCCTTTTCTTTTTCGTTTTTTCTTCTTATCTTGTAGACTATAATTAGAATAGAGAGGTTTGATAATAGAAAACGTGAAATTGAAGTAGCACACCATAAATTCTCATTTATCAGAGATTTTTTCTGATAGATAAAACTTGAATATAAATAATGAGTAAAGAATCTAAAGCTGGGAAGGTAACCTGTCGTATACTAAAAGAAATCAGGCAGCAGATAGCTAATGCAAATGATATAAAGTTTGTTACCTCTAAATGTCGATATCAAGGAGATTGTTTGGGGACGTGTCCGAAGTGTGAGGCTGAAATTCATTATTTGGAACAGCAACTTCTCTCACGTCGGATGGCAGGGCTGAATGTAAAGGTGATAGGTGTTTCTTTGGGATTATCAGCACT
>PPYE01074681.1_pt1 | contig 10465 bp, 7 predicted proteins | sample 1559881 | NCBI WGS metagenome assembly PPYE01 (sample SAMN08240022, study PRJNA423297) | Human gut metagenome, whole genome shotgun sequencing project.
TCAGTCAGATAAACCTTTCCCGGGTTCATTTGGAATATACCTCCATAATCAGGTCCATCCACATATTTAGGTGCTAAATGAAAATGCAAATGAGACAATTTATCCGAGTAAGCACCATAATTAATCTTTTCCGGCTGGAAAGCTTTTTGCATGGCACGAGTGACACGCGCTACATCTGCCATAAAAGCATTACGGTCTTCATCACTCAATTCATTCAAATCGTTCACATGGTCTTTATAAGAAACAAGACAACGTCCACGGTAGGTTTGTTCCTTAAACAAAAACACACGTGACACACTCAATTGCGCAATCTCAATCATCAGATTATGCAGCGTTTCATTGTTCTGGCAATACAGACATTCTTTCGGATCACTCTTCATGATATTATTATTTTAAGTTTTTATCGTTGCAAAAATAAGTATTCCATTCTTATCCGGCTTGTACTTTTTCGTTTTTTTGATCGACTAATTGGTACACATCCTCTTTTTCGCCTACCACCCAAACAACATCGCCTTCTTCGAGTGGAGCATTTACATCAGGAACCATCAGTGTACCGTCTTCACTTTCAACACCGGCTATCATACAATGATATTTGTCGCGGATACCCGATTCACGAATCGTTTTACCCAGAAAAACAGAATCACTGTCAATGATAAACTGCTTCAAAGCCATCTCGCTCTTTTCATAAACCTCCCAGTCTATCTTCGCTCCGTTTTGCATCGCCTCATTAAACACACTTAATTGTTCATCCGTCCCTATCACCTGTATCTTATCCATTGGAAACAGACGAACAGAACCACCGGGGATATTAATCCTCCTCTTTCCACGAAGAATAGAAGCAACATGAACTCCAAACTTCTTCCCCAAGTTCAGCTCCATCAATGTCTTTCCCGCCCAACTGGATTCACCCGGAATTTCCATATCGGCAAGATGCAAATCATGCGACAACAAACGACCGGCATACTCCGGCTTTTTCTCTCCCAGATACTCTGCACGTACATCTCTGGAACGGAGATTCTGGAAGAAACGACGTTCAATCAATATCGATTGCTTTTTCAAACGGCGAGACCATACCATCAACAATACAATAAGTACAGCCACTCCAATAATCAATCCGATAGACGCCTTAAATAATCCGGAAATAACAAAGATGACAAAAAGTGCCGCTATCATAATACGAATCACGATTGTCGATACCAGCGGCGCGCGGTTGGCACGGCTATCATGCCATAAGGTCATAAACTCAACCGAATGATTTTTCTTCACCATAATGGCACGCAAGAAAGGAGCAATACACAGAATCATAAATACCGCTCCCAACAACGATGCCCAGAAATGAGGCAGATTCTCTTTAAAGAATGGCACAACAAAACGAAAAGAAAGTGCAATAATCGACATACTGACAATTGAATAAACAACTGTTATACGTACCATTGACAAGATTAGCTTCTTCCACAAATTCTCGTGATTCAGAGCTGTTTGCGAACCGGAAGAATAACGCATCATTATTTTTTTCCATGATTCCGGAAGATGAGCATCCACAAAAGTAGAAGCCGGCTCGGCAAAACGAATCATATAAGGAGTCAGGAAAGTAGTAATCACAGAAACCGCTACCACTATCGGATACAGAAAATCACTCGTTACATGCAAAGAGACTCCCAAAGAAGCAATAATAAACGCAAATTCGCCGATCTGCGTTAAACTAAAGCCGCATTGCATAGCCGTCTTTAAAGGCTTTCCGGAGAGAATAACACCGAATGTACCAAAAACGGCCTGTCCCAAGATAACAGCCAAAGTAATAACTATAATAGGTACGGCATATTCTACAATCATTGCAGGATCCACCATCATACCGACCGATACGAAAAAGATAGCTCCAAAAAGATCCTTTACCGGTTTCACCAGCCGGTCTATGGATTCCGCCTCGATTGTTTCCGCCAGAATAGATCCCATTATAAATGCACCAAATGCAGCAGAAAATCCTGTATGAGCCGCCATCACTACCATACCGAAACAAAGTGCCAACGACACAATAAGCAGAGTCTCCTCTCCCATCAATTTCCGGCAGCGTTTCAAGAATTCAGGAATCAGATAGATACCGACAACAAACCACAGAATAAGGAAAAACAATAATTTCCCGATACTCTCCAACATCTCGGTACCTTCAAAATGTTGGCTTACCGCCATAGTGGAAAGCATCACCATTAATACAATAGCCAAAATATCTTCCAAAATCAAGATACTCAACACAAGTCCGGTGAACTGCTTCTTCCTTAATCCTAAATCATCAAAAGCTTTATAAATAATAGTAGTAGACGACATCGCAATCATACCGCCCAAGAACAGACTGTCCATCCTGTGCCAGCCGAAACCCATGCCGACTCCTATTCCCAACAAAATCATACAAAAGATGATGGTACAGGCAGCAATGATGGCAGAACCACCCACCTTGACAATCTTCTTAAAACTAAATTCCAAACCAAGAGCAAACAGCAAGAAAATAACACCAATATCCGCCCAAGTCTTAATATTGGCAGTATCCATCACTGAAGGAGTATACGGCATATGCGGACTTGCCAGAAATCCGGCAACTACATATCCCAAGACCAGAGGTTGTTTCAACTTCTTAAACAACAAAGTCATAACACCGGCACAAATCAATATAAGTGCGAGGTCAGCTATAAGAGTAGGTAATTGAGACATTATTTTATCGTATTTGATGACAAAATTATATTATTTCTATGGGATAAACAACATATTTACGGATATGTTTTGCAATAACCATCATAAAATAAGTTAGCCCCGGATAGAGTCGTAACTTATCCGGGGCTATACACAATAACAAGCTTATTTTTTACTTTCTAAAAGGCGGTTTCACTACCACAGCTTTCAATTTCCGACCACGCATATCGATACAGATTTCCGTACCCACCTTACTATATTCCGGTTTCACATATCCCATACCGATACCAATCTTACGGGTAGGCGACATCGTACCGGAGGTCACCACTCCCACTTTCTCGCCTTCATCATTCACCAGTTCATAGCCATGACGGGGAATTCCGCGATCAACCATTTCAAAGCCAACCAGTTTACGGGTAACACCTTCCGCTTTCTGTTTTTCCAGCATCGGACGGTTGACAAAATCCTTGCCCTCCACAAACTTAGTGATCCATCCCAATCCGGCTTCTATCGGAGAAGTCGTATCATCCAGATCATTGCCATACAGACAGAAGCCCATTTCCAACCGGAGCGTATCACGGGCACCCAAACCAATAGGTTTAATGCCATACTCTTCACCAGCCTCAAAAATAGCTTTCCATATAGAATCAGCCACAGACGGATAGAAATAAAGCTCAAAACCTCCCGCACCGGTATAACCCGTATTGGAGATAATTACATTCTCTTCACCTGCAAACGTTCCAACCTTAAATGTATAATAAGGAATAGTAGCAAGATCAATATCCGTCAACTTTTGCAGAACCGAAATAGCCTTCGGACCCTGTATAGCAAGTTGAGCTATGTTATCCGACGAATTTTCCAACTCGGCTCCCTCCGTATTGTGAGAAACACACCAGTTCCAGTCTTTTTCCATATTGGAAGCATTCACCACCAACATGTATTTTTCCGGTTCATACTGATAAACCAGCAAATCATCTACAATCCCCCCATCCTCATTCGGAAAACAAGTATATTGTATTTTACCCGGAGCCAGTGCCGCCACATTGTTAGATGTTATTTTCTGCAGAAAGGCCAACGCTTGCGGTCCTTTCACCCAAAATTCTCCCATGTGCGATACATCAAATACACCGACACCTTGACAAACAGTTATGTGTTCATCAATGATACCGGAGTATTCAATAGGCATATTATAACCTGCAAATTCGTGCATTTTAGCACCAAGTGCTATATGTTTCTCTGTAAACGGAGTGGTTTTCATTATTTTAAAGTATTAAGTTTTAAGTATCAGGTATTAAGTATTACCGGAGCTTACCGTCTTTTTATTTGGAAGCCACCAGTTCTGCTATTTTTACGATCACTTTCATTGCTTTCTCCATATTCTGGATAGGCACAAATTCGTAACGACCGTGGAAATTCAGACCACCGGCAAAGATATTCGGACAAGGCAATCCCTTAAAAGAAAGCTGCGCACCATCCGTACCTCCACGAATCGGTTTTACATTCGGTTTCACACCCACGGCTTCCATAGCTGCAAAAGCAGTATCGATGATGTGCATTACCGGTTCTATTTTCTCACGCATATTATAATACTGGTCGCGCAGTTCGAGTGTCGCAGTACCAGCTCCATATTCAGCGTTCATTTGAGCTACCAGACGTTCTATCTCTTTTTTACGGTTCTCAAATTTTGCACGGTCATGATCGCGGATGATATAAGACACAGTGCTTTGCTCCACATCCCCCTGAATACCGATCAAATGATAGAATCCTTCATAGCCGGTCGTATGTTCCGGTCTTTCCTGTGAGGGAAGCATCGTAATAAACTGATTGGCAAGATAGATAGAGTTAATCATCTTATCCTTGGCATATCCCGGATGCACATTACGTCCTTTAAAGGTTATTTTTGTGGCAGCAGCATTAAAGTTCTCAAACTCCAACTCCCCTACTTCACCTCCATCCATCGTATATCCCCATTCGCAACCGAATTTCTCTACATCGAATTTATGAGCACCTTCACCGATTTCTTCGTCAGGATTGAACGAGCCATCATATTTTTCCACAATCCGCGGAGTGACATCTTTACCTGTCATATCAGGACTTGTATCCATGTGGGCAATAAATCCGATAGTGGGTACTTCTTTATCTATATTGGCAGGAAGTGTAGCAAAAAGATAGCCATGCTCATCCAAAGTAATATCTTCCAATCCCAAAGATTCCAACTCTCACGGCTCTTTTTATTGTATACTTTTATCCGGATACTTAAATATCCTATTTGACTACTTTAAAAATGGCTACTACCATCAAAGCAATGTGTACAAACCTTGCATTTAGGTAATCCGATAGCCTCAATCAGCGTTTCCAGTGTATTAAACTTCAATGAACTGAGACCGAAACGATCGGCAATAATGCTAACCATTTTTTCGTATTCCGGCGAACCGGTAGTAGCATATTTCTCCAGATTTTTATTCTCATCCCCTTCCAATTCCTTGATAATACGACGGGTAATCAACTCCAATGCATTTTTAGAAGCCGAAAAACCAACAAACGGACAAGCATAAATCAATGGCGGACAAGCGATACGCATGTGCACCTCCTTTGCTCCGTAATCATACAGAATCTTCACATTGTCACGTAATTGAGTTCCCCGCACGATTGAATCGTCACAGAACAACAAACGTTTATTTTGCAGCATGGCACGGTTGGGAATCAACTTCATCTTAGCAACAAGCGAACGCATCTCCTGATTGCTCGGAGTGAAGCTACGAGGCCATGTCGGTGTATATTTTGAAATAGCACGATGGTAAGGAACCCCCTTTCCTTCGGCATATCCTAAAGCCATACCCACTCCCGAATCAGGAATACCGCAAGCACAATCCACTTCCGATTCATCTGTCTGTCCCATTTTCAATCCGCTGGTGAAACGCACTTCCTCTACATTCTTTCCTTCATAACAAGAAGTCGGGAAACCGTAGTACACCCACAAAAACGAGCAAATCTGCATATCCTCATTGGGCTTGCGAAGCTGGTCAACATGATCGTCATACATACGGACAATCTCACCGGGACCTAAATATCTCTCAATCTCATAATCCAGATTCGGAAAACTGGACGATTCGCTCGTTGCAGCATAAGCACCGTCTTTCCTTCCAATCACCACCGGAGTACGTCCCCATCGGTCACGGGCAGCGATGATACTACCATCTTCCGTCAGAAGCAACATCGAACAAGAACCCTTAATGTGCTTAAACACATTTTCGATACCTTCCACAAAAGTTCTGCCTTGTATAATAAGTAATGCGATAAGTTCCGTCTGGTTGGTGTTGCTCGAACTAAGTTCGGCGAAGTGCATGTTTTGACTGAGAAGTTCTTCTTCCAATTCCTGGATATTGACTATTTTAGCGACTGTGACAATGACGAAGCGCCCGAGGTGAGAATTGATGATGATAGGTTGTGCGTCTGTGTCGCTAATGATGCCGATGCCGGCGTTTCCTTTAAATTTGTCCAGTTCTCCTTCAAACTTGGTTCGGAAATAAGTACTTTCCAAATTGTGAATGGAGCGTATAAAACCTTTTTCCTCACTATATGTTGCGAGTCCTCCTCGCTTGGTACCCAGATGTGAGTTATAATCTGTGCCGTAGAATAAATCAGTCACGCAGCTAGTTTTCGAGACTGTTCCGAAAAAACCTCCCATGTTGTTCTCTTTATTGATGATGTTTTAAAAAAGATGGCGCAAAAGTACAAAAAAGAATTCGTCCTATAAAAAAAGCGCTCCGCAAAGTTTTAGTTTTCTTTGCGAAGCACAACTAATATTTATTAAAAAGCGGGGAATCCGGAAACAATCTTTTTACCGGAATCTTATTTCCATTTCTTGATCGTTTTCAAGTCAGCGGGAGTTGCTTCAATCAAACTTACTGCAAATCCTCCGCTACGTGCCAGCTTCACAGACATCTTATTCTTGTTTGTAACAAGTCCTTTTTTTATCTGGTAAGAAGTAGGATTCTTTTCAAAATCCGCCTCCTTTCCGTCAGCATAAAGAGTAGCTACATATTGTTTTCCCGGTTCGAGAAAATCAAGTGTAAAAGCAGAAGTACGGGGATTCTCATCGGTGATACCACCTACAAACCAGTTATCAGTACCTTTTGCCTTACGTGCTACGGTAATATAATCTCCCGGTTCCGCTTCCAGATACTTGCTGTCATCCCAATCAACGGCTACATCCTTGATAAATTGAAATGCATCCATGTGACGTTCGTAACTCTCCGGAAGGTCGGCTGCCATTTGCAAAGGACTGTACATCGTTACATAAAGTGCCAACTGTTTTGCCAAAGTTGTACGTACAAAACTGTGGTCGCCTGACAGGAAAGAAAGTTTTGTATCAAAGATACCCGGTGTATAATCCATCGGTCCACCAATCTGACGGGTGAAAGGAAGCAAGGTGGTATGGAACGGCTTATTCCCTGCAAAGGCTTCATATTCCGTGCCACGAGCCGATTCATTACCGATCAGATTCGGATATGTGCGACATAATCCTGTCGGACGGGTTGCTTCGTGAGCATTTACACAGATCTTATATTCGGCCGCTTTTTCCACCGCATATAAATAATGATTGTTCATCCACTGTCCGTAATGATGTTCTCCACGCGGAATAATATTACCTACATACCCGCTCTTCACAGCATTGTATCCGTTATCTATCATAAACTGATAGGCTTTATCAAGATGACGCTCGTAGTTACGTACAGAAGCGGAAGTCTCGTGATGCATCATCAGCTTCACTCCTTTTTCCTTTGCATACGCATTGAGCATCTTCACGTCAAAATCAGGATACGGAGTTACGAAATCAAAGACATAATCCTTCGAATTTCCGAACCAGTCTTCCCATCCTTCATTCCAGCCTTCCACTAAGATCTGGTCGAATCCATGCTCTGAAGCAAAGTCAATGTAACGCTTCACTTTGTCATTATTGGCTGCATGACGCCCGCTCGGTTTTGTTTGGGAATAATCCGTCTGTCCCAGTTTCACAGAATAAACATCATCCGTGTACGACCAGGAACTTTTTCCGGTAATCATTTCCCACCACACACCGATGTATTTCACCGACTTAATCCAGGAAACATCTTCGTAGGCACAAGGTTCATTCAAGTTCAAAGTCAATTTGGAAGCCAGAATATCACGAGCATCATCACTGACAATCACCGTGCGCCAGGGTGAACGGCAAGGCGTTTGCATATAACCTTTATCCCCTTTTGCATCAGGAGTCAGCCATGATTCAAAAATCAGGTTCTGATCGTCAAGGTTCAGATGCATACAAGAATAATCAACCAAAGCCGCTTCATGCAGATTGATATACAACCCGTCGGCTGTCTTCATTTGCAAAGATGTCTGCACACCTGTTGGTGAAAAAGGAGTTTGAGAAGCATTTGGAGTAATTGCCCCTTGCAACAATCCGCGAATCTCTGAAAGCTTGGATTCGGTATAGTCATATTCCTGCGTATCATAATCGCCTGGAATCCAGAATGCCGTATGATCGCCGGCCATAGCAAACTGCGAATGTTCTTCTTTTATAACGAAGTAATTCAGATTCTTTTGCTGCGGGAACTCATAGCGGAACCCCAAGCCATCATTATAAAGACGAAAACAAATAATCAGATTACGATCTTGCGCCTTTTGATTCAGGGTAACAGCCATTTCATTATAATGGTTGCGGATCGATTTCACCTCTCCCCACACCGGTTCCCATGTTTCATCAAAAGCAGAAGTTTTAATATCGGCCAGAGTGAATCCATTCATCAGTCCGGGATCATTTTTCAATTCCAGTCCCAGTTTCGAAGGTTTAATCACCTCTTTTCCTTTATAAGAGAGTTCATACACCGGTTCTCCTTGCATGTTGACAGAGAAATTAAGTTTTAATTGTCCGTCAGGAGAAGTGATACTTTCGGCCTTTGCTGATGTGCCGAAGAAAAAAGAGAGCAACAGGCAGACCCATATTGCAGTTCCTATTTTCATGTTCTTCATGATATAAATGAGTTAGTTAATAATCGTATGGCAAAGATAGACAGGAAACAACGTATTATCCCAACTATATCAATAAACACTTTACTATTTAGAATATGGCACAGCACCTTAAATTGATCGCTCTATTGATTTTCACATTGTCCGCCAGCTACACTTCCGCGCAGTCTTTACGTAAACTGCTGGAACATCCATACGGTATCATCGAGTCAAAATGGGAAAAAGATGCTCAGGGAGCTACCGAACTCAATTACTACAATGAAGACTATTGCGACTATTATCTGTATCGTGCCAACGACCGTTCCTACAATTTAAGTAACGGAAAAAACACTATATTTAAAATAGAAAAGAACGCACAGGTAGACAATCCGTTTAAAAGTGCCTCTTCTTATACGTTCTACCGGGGCAAATTTCCTAAAGATTTCAATATTCAGACTCCTTATGCCTTACCCGTAAAGAACAATCAAAAGACAGCCTGGAAAACCGATCCGCGTGAACCATTCAAGACCTTGAATTTTCACATCAAACAAGGTGATACAATCTACGCCACCCGCAGCGGAATAGCCTGTAAAACCACCAACCCGCAACAGCTGCTCATCTATCATCCCGATCAGACTTTTGCAGCCTATCTGGTGATGAACGAGAATTTTATCGAACCGGGCGAAGAAGTACAAGTTGGACAAGCCATAGGAAAGGCAGGCCCCACAGGTGCTGCCATCTCTTTCTTTTTTCTGGATGAAAATAAGTTCAAAGGAGGATTATCATCCGGATACCCTTACTCCCACTTTATTCCTGTATTCCGCACAACTGAAGGAGATGTGAAACCGGAAGAGAAAACCATCTATCAGGCTGTGACCGACCATGACCTTATCATGCAGGACATGAGTAAACGTAATAAAAAGAAATATATGAAGCTACACAACCTGAAATAATAGATGTATCATGCGCATATTTTTACTTTTCTTCCCGGTCTTCTTTTTCTGCGGTTTGCTTCATGCCCAAACCGTAAAAGTGGAATATGGCGGTGACCCGCTTCCCGACAAAGACCGGAAGAAGATAGAACAGTTTCTTCAACATGAGGTTGATTTCTATTCACAATTCGGACTGCCCGATACGCTGAGCCTCCAACTATATGTATTTGAAAATAGAAGAGAAGCAATCGATTACTTAGAAAGTATCAATGTGTCTCTGCCTATCAAGGCAAGTGGTGCATACTCACCTAAGCTACAAAAGGCAGTCATCTTAGGACGGGAGAATGGACGGGAGAGAAGTCTTGCCATTATCTATCACGAACTGAGTCATCATTTCGTTTCGCAGATTCTCGGCAAGCGTCCTCCAAGCTGGCTTAACGAAGGACTGTCGGAGTACTTCGAACATTGCACCATTCACAAAAAAGCAGTCCGCCACACATTTACCGAATACGAACAAGGGAGAGTTCGGACGATGTATATGCTGGGAGAAGTAAACCTTCCTACATTTTTAAATAGCAGCCAGGGCAAATTTATGAAACAGCAAATGACGGACGAGCAATACTCTTATATCCTTTCGCATGCGCTTGTCACCTTCTGGATAGAGAGCGTTCCCCGCGAGATATTCAAAAAGTTCATATCCGTTCTGCAAAACAAAAATGATCCGTCAACCGTTTCAGAACAAATCAATCTTGTTTATCCCGGAGGCTTCCAGCAATTCGAAAAAGATTTTGAAGCCGCCTACAAATAATATCAATCTTTCAATCAAATGAGTAAAGAAGTTATCTATATCTTTATCGGTGGAG
>PPYE01294227.1_pt1 | contig 10464 bp, 7 predicted proteins | sample 1559881 | NCBI WGS metagenome assembly PPYE01 (sample SAMN08240022, study PRJNA423297) | Human gut metagenome, whole genome shotgun sequencing project.
TGAATATCTATCATGTTCCAATCGTACCAATTTTTATTATGATTTTTTTGGTCGGTCTGTTGCAGATTGTACTTTCCTGTGTTTTAAGCAGTAATCTGAAAAAGGAAACGCTGGTTGAAAGAATAAGGTATCAGGGATAGCAAGATAACATTGTGTCCAAACGTAAGATACCCCGGAACCGGAAGGTTTCCGGGGTTTTTCTGTATGGGGAAAAGTTCTGGAATTTTCTGTTTCTTATCGTGAAGATCTGTACTATAATAGACTGGAAAAAATAAGCAGGAGAATTTAAAAATGATGAATCTAAAAACAGATTATAAAAGTATCATCAAAGAGACAAGTATATTAACGGTTGCGGTGGCTATTATTGCCGCGGCGGTATATTTCTTTCTTGTACCGAGCCATGCTTCTGTGAGCAGCATATCAGGTCTTGGTATTGTGCTTTCGAATTTTATTCCCTTACCATTGTCGGCGATTACAATGATTTTGAATGTGGTGTTGCTGATTATCGGATTTTTCACCTGTGGGAGAGAGTTTGGGGTGAAAACAGTATATACCAGTGTGATGCTCCCACTGTTTCTGGGCGTGTTTGAGAGGATTTTTCCGGATTTCGGCTCGATGACGAACAGCCAGGAGCTGGATGTGCTGTGTTATATTCTGGTAGTCAGTGTGGGACTGAGTATATTATTTAATCGCAATGCATCTTCCGGCGGATTGGATATTGTGGCGAAGATTATGAACAAATATCTGCACATGGATCTGGGAAAAGCGATGTCGTTGTCCGGGATGTGTGTGGCGCTGTCGGCGGCACTTGTGTACGATAAAAAGACAGTGGTATTGAGCTTGCTTGGAACATATTTTAACGGGTTGGTGCTGGATCATTTTATTTTTGATCATAATATCAAGCGGAGAGTTTGTATCATTACGAAAAAAGAAGAGGAACTGCGCCAGTTTATCATTCATGATCTGCACAGTGGTGCGACGATCTATGAGTCGATTGGAGCCTATAATATGGAAAAAAGAAACGAGATTATTACGATTGTAGATAAAGGCGAGTACCAGAAACTGATGAACTACATGAACCGTGAAGATCCGAAGGCATTTATTACGGTATATACGGTGTCGGATATGAGGTATCAACCGAAAAGGTGATGAAAGAAGAAAATCGTCAAAAAGTTTACAAAGCAAAACGGATGGTCTAATATGGAACTATACGAAAATCTATAAAAAATAAGCTGGAAAGGAAGCAACGGACAACGTAAAGAGAAAAGGGAAAGAAATTGCTAAAAAAAGGTTTTGCAGAAATCGGCGAGAAAACTAGAGCGTTTTATGCAAACTGTGGAGTGTCATCATGTATGCCTGGGAATAAACAAAGCGGAATGAAGGGAGAACCGGCAGAAAATACGAAGAAGAGAGGAAATATGAAAATGAAAACAGAACTGCAAAAACAGTTATTTGCATTGCAGGATCCTGTATATCGGGAATTTCATGCCAGACTGATTCCGGGAATTCCGAAAGAAGATATTATTGGAATCCGTACGCCGGTGTTGCGGAAGTTCGCCGGGGGATTTGCCAGAGATCACAGCCAGGAAGCCGAGGCGTTTTTAAAAGAACTGCCACATCGCTATTATGAAGAAAACAATCTGCATATGCTGCTGGTAACAAAGATCAAAGATTACCCGGAATGTCTGCGGAAAGTGAAGGAGTTTCTTCCATATATAAATAACTGGGCAACGTGCGATCTGCCGGCACCGAAATGCTTCGAAAAACACCGGGAGGAATTACTTCCGGTGATTCGGGAGTGGGTGACTTCCACAGACACCTACACGATCCGGTATGGAATCGGGCTGTTGATGCGGCTGTATCTGGACGATATGTACAGACCGGAATATGCCGATCTGGTTGCAAGGGTACGGTCGGAAGAATATTATGTAAACATGATGATTGCCTGGTATTTTGCGACAGCGCTTGCGAAGCAGTGGGATACGGTGATTCCATATCTGGAAGAACGGAAACTGGATCGCTGGGTGCATCAGAAGACGATTCAGAAAGCGGTGGAGAGCTTTCGAATCACACCGGAGCAGAAAGTATATTTGAAGAGTTTACGTTATCCAAGGAAATAAAAACAGGAAGAATATCGAAAAGTATCAAAACACATAGAAAGTTACAGGAACAAAGAGAGAAATATAACTGGAAGATGCGGAAGCGGTACATAGAGATAACTGTAGAATAGCAAAACAGTGATGTAAAATAACAGAGCAGATTCATATGAAAGGAAGCGAAACAATATCAACATCTATGACAAAGGGAAACCCGTTAAAACTGATGCTTCAGTTTGCACTTCCCCTTTTAATCGGAAATTTATTGCAACAGACGTATAATATTATAGATGCGGCGATCGTAGGACAGATTCTTGGGGCGAAAGCGCTGGCAAGTGTGGGAGCAAGCAGCAGTGTACAGTTTCTGGTTCTGGGATTCTGTATGGGATGCTGTACCGGATTCGGTGTACCGATTGCCAAGTACTTTGGGGCAGAAAAGATGGATACGATGAGAAATTATGTATTTAACGGTGCGGTACTGACTGGGGGAATCGGTGTGACAGTGACGATTCTTTGTTCTGTATTCTGTCCACAGATCCTGCATCTGCTGTCAGTTCCCGAGGATATCTTCCGTGGAGCCTATCACTATCTGCTGATTATTTTTCTGGGAATTCCATTTACCTTATTATACAATTATTTATCCAGTATTCTCCGTTCGCTGGGAGACAGCCGGACACCCTTTCTCTTTCTGGCATTTTCAGCGATATTGAATATCTTTCTTGATCTGTTCTGTATCGTGGTACTGAAATGGGGATGTGCGGGAGCAGCTGCTGCGACAATTACAGCACAGGCGATCAGTGGTATACTGTGTCTTGTTTTTATTGGAAGAAAGATGAATGTACTGCATCTGACAAAAGAAAACAGAACGGTAAATATAACTGCGGTAAAAGAACTTCTGGCGATGGGGCTTCCTACCGGACTGCAGTTTTCCATCACTGCAATTGGCAGTATGGTAATGCAGTCGGCAAATAACGGACTGGGAAGTGTGTGCGTTTCCGGATTTACCGCGGGCATGAGAATCAAACAGTTTGCTATGTGTCCGTTTGATGCAATTGCCACTTCGGCATCCGTATTTTGCAGCCAGAATATGGGCGCAAGGCAGCCGGAACGGATCAAGAAGGGACTGCGGCAGGGAGTTGCGATTGCAACGATATATGGTCTGCTGATCGGGCTGGTGCTGATCTTCGGAGGACGCACGCTGTCGATGATCTTTGTGAAAAAATCAGCAGTTGATGTTTTGGATGCATCAGGAAAATATCTGCGGTGTCTTGGATATTTCTTCTGGAGTCTTGGTATCCTGAATGTAAGCCGGATGGTGACACAGGGACTTGGATATTCAGGAAGAGCAGTACTTTCCGGTGTGACGGAGATGGTGGCAAGAACGATTGTCAGTCTGGGATTTGTCGGAGCCCTGGGGTATACGGCAATCTGCTTCGCGGATCAGGCGGCATGGATCGCAGCATGCTGTTACATAGCACCGACCTGCCTGCACTGCGTCAAAAAGGTGACGGGGATACTGGAAGGTAACGGCAACCGATAAAAAGAGTGAGAAGAAAAAAGCAATATTTAGTTATAGAAATAGCCTATAGCTGGATATTGCTTTTTTCTATTAGACAAAGTCAGGAAAATTGTGTATGATAATAAAAACATAAAAACATAGCGAAATAATAGGAATATAAAAACAACGAATATAGGTATGATTCAGCATATTATGTTCTGCGAAGGTACTGAACAGTTACGAAGATATTAAAAAAGAAAGAAGATGACAGAATGAAACAGATTTTGTGTTTTGGAGATTCGAACACCTGGGGATACGACGGAGAGAGCGGGGAGCGGCTGTCATTTAAAGTACGGTGGACAGGAAGATTGCAGAAGGCTTATGAAGAAAAAGATGTCCGTATTATCGAGGAAGGACTCTGTGGAAGAACGACAGTGTTTGAAGATCCGTTCCGGCAGGGACGGAGAGGCACAGCACTGTTGCCGACATTACTGGAAACACATCATCCGGTGGATCTGGTGGTGCTTATGCTGGGGACCAATGATTGCAAAACGATCTTTGGTGCATCGGCAGAAGTGATCGGAAGAGGAATCCAGTGTCTGCTGGATCAGATTCAGACCTTTGCACTTCAGGCAGATGTTCTGCTGATCTCACCGATCTATCTCGGAGAAAAAGTATGGCAGGAAGGATATGATCAGGACTTTTCGCCACAGTCAGTGACGGTGTCGAAGGAACTGGAAACAGTATATGAACGAATCGCTGCAGAAAGACAGATCGGATATTTGCGAGCTTCTGATTATGTGCAGTGCAGCGAGGCAGATCAGGAACATCTGAATGCACAGGGACATCAGATCTTCGCACAGGCAGTGTATGAAAAAACCGAGCGGATGCTGTGGAAGAGAAGTGGCTGGAGACAGGTGGTGTAGAAAGTGGAAAACGGTAGGTAATCCGTGGTCAATCATGAACACCAGGTGAACTACGATGTATGAGTTCTGGCTGATTCCGAAACGTGATAGTCATAAGTACAGTTACAATCTGTAAACTTTGAAAGACGAGAGGCATGAAAGGCATAAACTAAAAGCAGATATGAACAGAAAGTTCCAGAGTTGAAATGGGTGTAAAAGCAGATTTCAACCCTGAAACTTTCTATTGGTATCTGTATTTGTTTCAGTGGAATATTCTGTCAGCGGACAAAAATATTTTTGCAGATCGTCGTATTTCTCAGACCGTTGTCCTTTCCTGGGCAGAATTTAAAACTTTTGCTACAAAATTACGAGGCGCCTCGGAAACAATATTGTGAGTCAGATATGCCATGTGCTCCGGAGTATCGTCGGAATCACCGGTAAGCCAACACTTGATCATTCCCACGCAGCCGTTGATGCAGAAAGCGTAGGCGTATTTGATGTCGTTGACATTCTGTGGGAACATCGTAAAAAGTTCCGGCAAAACAGCGTCCTCGACCAGTTTTTCAATCTTTTCCACAAAAGCCATATCGCCGTTCGGCCCCATCAGTGCCGCACAGATATCCTTGTTGGCAGCCAGAATCCGAAACAGCTGGATGGCAAAAGAATACCCTTCTTCTTTCATTCCCGGATCCAGCGGATGCTCTTTGATGGCTTCCAGAATATCTTCCATCAGTTCGCCCTCTATGCTCTGAAGCATCTGGTAAATGTCTGTGTAATGCAGATAAAAAGTGGAACGGTTGATATCAATCTCATCCACCAGTTCTTTTACCGTGATTTCTTTAATATTTTTCTGCTGCATCAGTCTGGCAAGACCGGCGCGAAGCTGTGCACGGGTTTTTCGCACCCGGCGATCCATTTTTTCTCCTTTTTTCGTTTCCATAAAAATCCCCCTTTTATTGTATCTCCCGTATTTTCTCAAAGAGTTTTTTTGGTCGAGAAAACTTCCCGGGAAGATTTAAAATCATATCTGAAAAAAATATAAACAAAAATTCCTGAAATTTATTAGAAATTTTTAAGAATTTCAAATAGACATATACAATACAAAACGTCCAGTAATAAACGATTGAAAAGAAATGTGATGCTTGTATCTCTTATCTTTCTTTAGTATAATACATTTCGAAAAGAAAATCAACATATTGTCGATTAATAGCTTTTTAATCTACTAATAGAATAAAAAGCGAATAATAGAATACATATCTATTAATAGAAAAAAGTCGACAAATACATCGAAAAGGAAGGGATACAATGCTAAAACAAGAGTGGAAAAGTTTATTTCACAACAAGATTTTGCTTTTAGTAGTCATCGTAATTGCGCTGATCCCTGCGATTTACGCGGGGCTTTTCCTGGCATCCATGTGGGATCCCTACGGAAATGTGGATAAACTTCCAGTAGCCATCGTCAATGAAGATGAGCCAGCCGAGTACGGAGATACTACACTGACAGTTGGAGATCAACTGGTGGATAATCTGAAAGAAAATGATTCACTGGCATTCAACTTTGTAGACGCAGATGTGGCAAAGGAAGGTCTGAAAAATGGTACTTATTACATGGTAATTACCATTCCGAAGAATTTCTCTGCCAATGCGGCAACGGTCATGGATGATCAGCCGGAAAAAATGATCCTGAATTATGAGACGAATCCGGGAACCAATTACATTGCTTCCAAGTTAAGTGAAACGGCTCTGGGCAAGATTAAAACAAGCATCCGTGAGGAAGTAACCAAAACCTATGCGGAAGCTATTTTTGATCAGATTGGAACCGCCGGAGACGGTATGCAGGAAGCAGCCGACGGGGCAAAAAAGATCAAAGACGGTATGGACGATGCATCTGATGGTAATAAGAAAATCACAGATAACCTGAAAGTTCTGGCAGACAGTACCCTGACTTTCAAAGAGGGATCTGAGGAACTGACCGAAGGACTGAAATCATATACCGACGGTGTTGCACAGGTCAATGACGGAGCAAAACAGCTGGATGACGGTGTCAGCACATTGACCGCAAGTCTTCCGACACTGACTAACGGTGTGGATCGGCTGAACTCCGGTGTGAAAGAATACACCGATGGCGTAGCAACCCTGAACAGCAACTCCGAGGCACTGAACTCCGGAAGTAAACAGCTGGCAGAGGGAAGTGAGCAGCTGGCAGCCGGAGCAAAACAGTTGTCCGGGCTGGAAAATATCGGACAGGTTTATGCGGGAATCGTAAATCTGAACAATGCGGTAACCGGCGCTGATAAAACAGGAACATTGCAGAATGGAACTGCACAGTTGGCAGCAGGTTTGGAACAGATCAGTAAAAGTGTAAGTACTCTTGAACATTCAGCGAGTGCGGAACAGCTTGCGAAACTGAGTCAGGGACTGGGCAGTGCAGTGAGTGGCATTCAGAATGCCAGCAGTTCTGTTACAGAAGCAACAGGTATTGTGAATAAGGCTACTACAGGAATCAGTAATATGCAGGAGAATGTTGCAAATGCTTTGAGCGGATATGCAAAAATCGCAGAAAGTGCAGCCAATGACGGCAATAGCAAGATTCAGACAGCTAATACAAAATTACAGAGTGCTTCTGCCACAATGACTTCAGCAGCACAGCAGCTTTCAGCATGTACGAAACAGGATGACGGAAGTATTGTGATAGATGCACAGACGCTGAATAATCTGGTAAGTACATTAAACAGCGCAGCAGCGAATACAGGCTCTGTAGACACCGTAAATACAGAGGCTTATGTGAGCAAAGCGAACAGTACAACAACAGCGATTACTTCCGGTATGGCAGAGGCAAACGAAAGTCTCTCAGCTGCGGCAGCCGGACTTGAACAGTATGCGACCGGACTCACAGCAGGAGCAAATAGTTTGGCAGCAGGAGCGAAAGATCTTCAGGATCAGACAAAAGATCTTTCCATGGATTCTATCAAACAGCTTTCAGCAGCACTACAGTCCGCAAGTGCCGGTGCAGCAAATGTCAATAAAGGTGTAAGCCAGGTATCTGCAGGTCTTACTCAATTACAGAATGCGACATCCTCTTTCCCGGCAGCAGCAGAAGGAATGAAGACACTGGATGCGGGAATTGAAACATTGGCAGCCGGTGCTCAGACGTTGAATACCGGACTTACTGCTTACACCGCTGGTGTATCCACTCTGAACAGTAACAGCGCAGCACTGACAAGCGGAACACAGCAGCTTGCCGATGGTGCGAAGACACTGGGAAGCGGAGCCACCACACTGGCAAATGGTACATCCACCTTATATAATGGAACAAAAACTTTAGTAGCAAACAACAGCAAATTAAACAGCGGTGCCGCACAGCTTACCGATGGCGCCGGTCAGATCCGGGATGGATCCAGTCAGTTATATGACGGTTCCAAAGAACTGGGTGATGGATTAAAGAAACTGGACGATGGTTCCGATACACTCCAGAGCAGTCTGGCAGACGGAGCCGAAACTGTAAAAGAAAATAAAGCAGAAGATGTAAATTATGAGATGATTGCAGCTCCTGTAGATGATGATGAAGCAAAAATGACAGAAGTACCGAACAACGGTCATGCGATGGCACCGTACATGATGTCCGTAGGTCTGTGGGTTGGAGCACTTGCCTTCTGTCTGATGTATCCGCTGACAAAATACAACGGAAAATTAAAATCCGGATTCGCATGGTGGGGAAGCAAAGCTTCTGTATTATATCCACTGGCAATCCTGCAGGGTATCCTGGTGATCTTCCTGCTTCATGTATTTGACGGATTTACCCCGGCCCAGATGGGTAAGGCGGTAGCATTTGCCTGCCTGACTTCCGTGGCATTTACCTCGATCATGTACTTCTTCAATATCACCCTTGGTAAAGTAGGAAGCTTCCTGATGCTGGTATTCATGGTTATCCAGCTGGCAGGTTCCGCCGGAACCTATCCGGTACAGCTTTCACCGGCATTCGTATCGAAGATTCATGCATGGGTACCGTTCACTTATTCCGTAGATGCCTTCCGAAGCGTCATCTGCGCAGGAGAAAGCATCCGGACACCAGTCATTGTTATGTGTGTGATCACAATCGTATTTACGATCCTGACCATCATCGAATTCCAGTTCCGCACCAGACGGATCAAAGCAGGAAAACCGATTTTCCATGATTTCCTGGAAGAAAAAGGACTGGCATAAGAGAACAGTTACATAAGGAACAATAAAAAAACAGTTGTTACCGAAATCTCTATATGAGATTCGGTAGCAACTGTTTTTTGAACTGCACACTCGAATCCGTATCCTGCGTGAATGATACAGTTATTTACGAAACGATGTACCGGTACATCCAGATAGCAATTAATCGTGTCTCTCATCCTCATTGTCATAGCACTCACAAAACCGCGCTGCGAATGCCGGTGGCTCGTCTTTGACGTACAGGTGGGAAATATCTCCGAAAGAACTCATACGGAAATATGCGATCCCCGGGCGGCGCTCTTCGGTGACGAGGGTTGTGACGGAGCTTGGAGCGGCGCAGGTGCCGTGCCACAAAACCATCGGGGAAATGTGCAGCAGGTGACTTAACAGGACACATTCCAGACCGAAGTGGCAGAAGAAGACAATCGTATCGTTGTTTGCGTGCTCTGCGCGGTAGGTAAGACCGTCACGGACATACCCGTGACTGGCGAGCAGGGCATCGAAGTTGGTGGTTACCCAGTCATATTCTTCTTTGACATGTCCCTCCATCATCACAGGAACCTTCCACCATTCATCCGGCAGGTAAAAGCGGGGTTCCGCGGTCCAGTCCTGTGGCAGCCAGTCCCAGGAGATCATTTCCTTTTCCGGGACATCCGGGCGGTGGATCCGTGCATCAAATTCGCGAAGCCAAGGTTCTTCGGTGGCAGTGCGGTTCATTTTCTTCAAGGTCAGAGAGGCGGTGTCTCTGGCTCTTCCGAGAGGAGAGACATAAAAGGCTTTCACATCGAGTTTTGCTAGTTTTTCGGAAAGGTAGTCTACTTCTTTCCATCCTTTTGGCGTCAGGGAGTCGATGGTATAATCCGGATCCCCGTGACGGACGATCAGTAATTTCATATAATAGCCTCCTGTGTGTAAAATAATCAATGTTTTCTGGTAATATAGCAGATATTGGAAAACAGCGGACAGCTTTTTATCCATGCAAAGTTCCGGTATTCTCTCCAGTTGATATACCACTCCTGTCCCCAGCTGCTGATCCGCAGCCATCCGTGTTCGATGCCGGTAACAGTGACATAGTGTGCACGAGTGGAAGAAGATTTTATGTAAACTCCATCGCCGGTCTTTTTGTACAGGGGAAGCCGGTCTTTCTTCCAGATCAGGGGAAAATTACCGCCGATGGATAGAATGACCGGGATATCCTGACTAAGCAGCCGGTTGATCTCCTTTCCGGTATTCCGATACCCGATATGCCAGCAGGCACGGTAAGGAAGACGGCGGAGTAAGAAGGCCAGATTCAGTCCTGCGGAGAGCATCAGTCCGTTGATTCCGAGACGGGGAAGAATCGGAAAGAGTCGATGCAGTCTTTTTACAGATCGCTCATAGTCCTCCCAGGAGCGGGAATCACTGACGGGCTGTTCTCCGGAACGATGGCGGTCCGTCTGTGCTGTCAGAGATTCTTTCCGTTCCAGATACCACAGCAGATCGTGCGCCGCGATCAGACCGCAGCCGTATCCGCGGATGGAAGGAGAAGAAAACCAGGTCTGACTGCCACCGTAGGAAGCACCTTCCGGTCGTTGCACGGAAAGTTCCGAGGTGAGACTTCGTGAGCCGGTTTCGGATAAAGAAGTTTTGCGTGGAGTATAAATTATGTTGTGTGTCATAAAAAACCTCCGTATAGAATAAAAAAGTATGCTAGAGCGTGTCTGAAAAATCATTTCCGCAATCTGCAAGCCCCACTTTGCGGTATATTTTACCCTCATTCGGTTGC
>PPYE01294460.1_pt1 | contig 10461 bp, 10 predicted proteins | sample 1559881 | NCBI WGS metagenome assembly PPYE01 (sample SAMN08240022, study PRJNA423297) | Human gut metagenome, whole genome shotgun sequencing project.
TACGCCTCCTTCCTCCGCCTTGAAATAAGAAAATTTATCCTGCAAGATTGTTTCAAGAATCAACTTGTCGGCACACTAGTTCTCTGCGGTAACACAAAAATCCCGCTCACAGTTGTGTCTTACTGTGAGCGGGATTTCACATTTTAAAAGAAGGAGTGCCGGATCTTGCGATCCGGCAAGTATGAAAAAGAAAAAGTTTTATTATAAATAAAGCGTTTGCTTTATTTGCTTATTAATATACAGGGAAAATGTGTGCAAAATGTGATGGACTGTTGAAGAAATTGTGATTAAATTCTAAAAAACTTATAAAAAAAGAAAAAGACCTGAAAAGGTCTGTAAAAAGAAGGAGGGCCGGACCTTACGGTCCGGCATAAGTATGAAAAAGAAAAAAGTTAAAAATCTATGTGAAAAAGCATTTGCAACCTGTTTGTAAAGCATTTGCTTTATTTGCTTATTAATATACAGGGAATTTGTGAGCAAAATGTGATGGACTGTTGAAAAAAAAGTGATTAAATTCTAAAAAACTTATAAACTGGCAGGAAGAAAACACAAGGTGGAAAACTGAAAATAAGCATTGTAAAAATCCGAACTGTAATTTATAATAAAATTCAATGGTAACGGTTCAATATCTTTACAGTTACAAATAATGAGAAACAAGGAGGAAAACATGAAAAGAGAAACAGTCGTCGTACTGGATTTCGGCGGTCAGTACAATCAGCTGGTTGCCAGACGTGTGAGAGAATGTAACGTATACTGCGAAATCTATTCATACAAGACCGATCTTGAGAAAATCAAGGCAATGAATCCTAAGGGAATCATCCTTACCGGTGGTCCGAACAGCTGTTATGAGGCAGATTCACCTACATGCAATAAAGAATTATTTGAGCTTGGTATTCCTGTTCTGGGACTTTGCTATGGCGCACAGCTTATGATGCATGTTCTGGGCGGAAAAGTTGAGAAAGCAGATGTGAGCGAATATGGAAAGACAGAGGTTCTGGTAGATAAGACAGATTCCAAAATCTTCAAAGACGTATCTGATCTTCCGTTGCAGCAGGACTTCTTTCCAGAGCAATCGGCAAGCAGCTTACCTGTGTATTTGTAGATCATGGTCTTCTTCGTAAAGATGAGGGAGATGAGGTTGAGGGTGTATTCGGACCAAACGGTCAGTTTGACCTGAACTTTATCCGCGTCAATGCACAGCAGAGATATTATGACAAGCTGGCAGGTGTTACAGAGCCTGAAGCAAAACGTAAGATCATCGGTGAAGAATTTATCCGTATTTTTGAAGAAGAGGCCAAGAAGATTGGTGCGGTAGATTTCCTGGCACAGGGAACTATTTATCCGGACGTTGTAGAGAGTGGTCTGGGCGGAGAGTCCGCAGTGATTAAATCTCACCACAATGTAGGCGGACTTCCGGATTTCGTTGATTTCAAGGAAATTATTGAACCACTCCGCGACCTTTTTAAGGATGAGGTTCGTAAAGCAGGTCTGGAGCTTGGAATTCCGGAGAGACTGGTATTCCGTCAGCCATTCCCGGGACCGGGACTTGGAATTCGTATTATCGGTGAAGTTACCGCAGAGAAGGTTCGTATTGTACAGGATGCAGACTTCATTTATCGTGAAGAGGTAGACAATGCTGCAGCTGAGTATAAGAAAGAGCATGGTGAAGATCCTTCATGGATGCCGAACCAGTATTTCGCAGCACTGACAAATATGCGAAGTGTAGGCGTTATGGGTGACTTCAGAACTTATGATTACGCTGTAGCGCTCCGCGCAGTGAAGACCATCGACTTCATGACAGCCGAATCTGCTGAGATCCCGTATGCAGTACTGAATAAGGTTATGAACCGCATTATTAACGAAGTTAAAGGCGTTAACCGCGTATTCTATGACCTGACCAGCAAGCCGCCGGGTACGATTGAGTTTGAATAAATCGAGTTGCTTAAAAAAGCCAGTGTTTATGCGGGTTTCAGCGATTTCGATTAGTCTTTTGGTAGGGAGCTGCCAGTGGCAGGTCCTGTAGGTGCTTATTTATCTTTCAAGTGGTCTTTGAATGCTTCCACGAGAGCGTCACTTAATTCCTGTGATGGAACTTTTGCCCAACGCTGTGTGGTGTCGAACTCTGGATAATGGTAACGCCAGTTATCGTATTCTTCTCTGTTGATTTCTTCGGAAGATAGCTTGTCTGCCTGTTCTTTCCAAGCATACAGCATTTTGAGGAGTTCATATGCTTCTCTGCCTTTGTCCTTGTTGACCTTTAAGCATACCTCTCCGTCTGCTTCACTGACAGTAAGACCGTAAATATCTTCAAGGGTAAACAGAGTGTGCATAAGACCGATATAGCTGTCTATGTCAGGAACATCAAGAGCCTGTGGAGAAACATCAAGCACCTGTGCCAATGCATTTGTAAGGTCTGCTTTCGGTTTGCGTGTACCAGTTTCGTACTGTGCCAAACGCACATCAGCACTCTTTTCTGGAAAACCGATTGCTGTACCGAGATACTTTTGTGTCATACCACGCATTAGTCTGAAAAAATGTATTCTTTCGCTGATAGCCATAATGATACGCTCCTTTTATATTTAGTGAAATAAGTATAGCAGAAATGTTTAGTGGAAGTCAAGAAAAACCGAAACAAAAATGTTTAATATTTTCTTTGCAACCACTTGACAATAGCAAATATGTTTAGTAAAATAAATTACGAATTAAACAAATATGCTTAATGCGACAACTGAATGACCGTCCGAAAAGCCAAACCGCCAAGACCTCGTCGGAGCAAGTTCCGTATCGTTCGCTTGTGTGCAAGCACAAAAGCTCATTCGCTGCACTGCTCCTCCTCTTCCCCAAAAGTCTCCGACTTTTCGGGAACCCCTATACGAGCGAGCGCCTGATGTACTGCGGTGCATTGGGACAGCACAGCGCCTGCCGACAAGCAGGAGTGCCTGTTGGAACTTTAACACGGAGAAAGCGGCAAGCAAAAAATTATTTTAAGAAAGGAAGAAAAAGGATATGGAAAACAGATTTATCCGAGCCGAAGATGTGGCTCAGGAACTAAACGTATCAAAACCTTATGCATATAAACTCATCAGACAATTAAATGAGGAATTGAAAGCAAAGGGCTTTATTACGATTGCAGGGCGTGTAAATCGCCAGTATTTTTACGAAAGGCTCTACGGAGCAGGAAAGGGGGAAATGTAAATGCCGGTATTTAAGAATGAAGATAACGGTACTTGGTATGTGATGGCAAGGTATGTGAACTGGAAAGGGGAACGCAAGCAGAAATGCAAGCGTGGCTTTGCTACCAAACGAGAAGCACAGGAATGGGAAAGAATGTTCAAATTGCAGACTTCTTCAGACCTTGATATGAGTTTTGAAGCCTTTACGGAGCTTTATATCAATGATGTGAAGAACCGTTTGAAGGAAAACACGTGGCTTACCAAAGAGCATATCATACGCACAAAGATACTTCCGTATTTCGGGAAACTGAAAATCAGCGAGATTTCCACAAAGGAGATTATTACTTGGCAGAATGAAATGCTTGCCTATCGTGATGAGAAGAAAAAGCCTTATTCACAGACGTATCTGAAAACGCTGCACAATCAGTTGTCCGCCATTTTCAATCACGCTGTCCGCTACTATGAACTGCGTTCCAATCCTGCGGCAAAGGTGGGAAATATGGGACGTGAGGAACACAAGGAAATGCTGTTCTGGACAAAGGAAGAATACAAGAAATTCTCTTTTGAGATGATGGACAAGCCTGTTTCCTTTTATGCGTTTGAAATGCTTTACTGGTGCGGTATCCGAGAGGGCGAGCTGTTAGCTTTGACTCCGGCAGATTTCAACTTTGATAAGGAAACAGTCACAATCAATAAATCCTATCAGCGTTTGAAAGGGCAGGATGTGATTACTTCTCCGAAAACGAAAAAGAGCAACCGCACGATTAAAATGCCGAAGTTTCTGTGTGAGGAAATGAAAGAATATCTCGGTATGCTTTACGGATTGAAGAAGAAAGACCGTATCTTTACGGTGACGAAAAGCTATCTTCATCACGAGATGGACAGAGGGGCAAAGGCGGCAGGCGTGAAGCGTATCCGCATTCACGATCTCCGTCACAGCCACATTTCACTCTTGATTGATATGGGCTTTTCTGCGGTGGCGATTGCTGACCGAGTTGGTCACGAAAGTATTGATATTACTTATCAGTACGCACACCTCTTTCCGTCAAAGCAGATTGAGATGGCAGAAAAATTAGATGATTTAGGGAAAGGAGATTTTGAAAATGTCAGCTAAGAACAGAGATAACAAAAATCGTTGGAGGAATATCACAGTAGGGTTTCGAGTATCGCCCGAAGAAAACGAACTCATTAACAGAGCTGTAGCTCTATCAGGATTGCCAAAACAGGAGTATTGTTACCGCCGTTGCTTAAATCAGGATGTGGTGGTACAGGGCAATCCGAGAGTGTATAAGGCGTTGAAAACGGAATTTGCCACAGTCCTTGCGGAACTGAAAAGGATTGAAGCAGGAAAAGGTGTGGATGATGAACTGCTGAGTGTAATAGAACTGATTTCCATTATTCTCGGCGGTTTGAAAGGAGAGGATGCGAATGGAGAATAAAAAAGAAATGACTATTCCAAATGTATCTGCGGCAACAGATGCGGAACAGTCACTTTCCAAATGTACTGACAATAGTATAGTCAATCAGGATACGGATTTCAAGGGGTACGAGCAATCTTTTGAAGAAATGCAAAGGGAAATACTCAGACAGTTAGACCCTTCCTATCTGAAAACAGTATCAATGACAACGCTGTATGATACGGTGTTTGAGGTTCAGACACCACTTATCGACGGTCTGCTCCAAAGGGGAACTTACCTTTTCGTAGGTTCCCCGAAAGTGGGAAAGAGCTTTATGATGGCACAGCTTGCCTATCATATCAGCACAGGCACACCGCTTTGGGAGTATAAGGTGCGTAAGGCAACGGTGCTTTATTTTGCCCTTGAAGATGATTACCCACGTTTGCAGAAGCGATTGTTTCAGATGTTCGGTGCAAAGGAGACAGGCAATCTGTATTTCGCAACGGAATGTAAAACGGTCAATGGCGGACTGGAAGAACAGATAAGAGGGTTTATGAGGGAACACCCAGACACAGGCTTGATTATCATAGACACCTTAAAGCGTGTGCGTGAAGCAGGCGGAGCAGATTACAGCTACGCAAGTGATTATGATGTTGTGGCAAGGCTGAAAGCGTTGGCAGACAGTTACAAGGTTTCAATGCTTATTGTTCATCATACACGCAAACAAAAATCGGAAGATATATTCGATATGATTTCAGGCACGAATGGTCTGATGGGTGCGGCAGACGGTGCATTTGTTCTCAGTAAGGACAAGCGTACTTCCAACAATGCCACACTTGATGTTGCTGGCAGAGACCAGCAGGATATGAAAATCCATCTTGTAAGGGACAGCGAGCGATTGGTGTGGAACTTTGCAAAATCGGAAACGGAGATGTGGAAAGAACCGCCCGAACCTCTGCTTGAGAAGATAGCGGATACGCTCTTTTCGGAAAGTGACAGATGGGAAGGAACTGCTTCGGAACTTTGCGAAAGGCTTGCGGTGGATATAAAGCCGAATGTACTTTCTTTAAGGCTCAGTATCAACGCAAGCAGGCTGTTTCGTGATTACGGTATCCGTTATCAGAACAGCCGCACACACGACGGAAGAAAGGTTTCACTTTGGAAAGAAACCGAGCAGACGGCGTGACAAACGGTGTCAAAGGTGTCAATGTTTTTGAGAGCAGCACGCTGTGAAAAACATTGTCACCATCGTCACACTTTGACACCGGATAAAGTTTAGGGGAGTGTGCAGAGAGTGCCTTTTCAAAGGCGGCTCTTTGGTCTCGCCTGCTGGCTCGGTCGGTTCGCAGGCGTGTGTGCCACCGGCACACGCTCACCCCTCGGAGAGCCTTCGGAGAACGCAAAACCTGTTTACAGGTCGCATTTTTGATGGGTGTACCCGTCAAAAGTGCTTTTGCGTTACTTTTGACAAAAGTAACAAAACCTGAGAATGTTGAAATTTACAGATGGGAGATGAAAAAATGCAGAGAACGATAAGTGCAATGGTCGGTAAAGGCTCGGTCAATCACAATAGCCGAAAGTTCCGAGCAGAAAATGTAGACGGAACTCGTACTCATCTCAATATCGACTACTGCAATGAAAATATAAAGACAGTTTATCACGAATTGTTTGATGAAGCATTGGAAAGATACAATGCCAAGCAGATAAGGTCAGACCGAAAGATAAAAGATTATTATGAAAAAATCCGAAGTTCCAAGCAGGAAAAACCGTTCCACGAAATCATTTTACAGGTGGGCGGTAAGGGAAATATGAACGCCGATACGGAAAACGGAGAACTGGCAAAGCAGATTTTAGATGAATACTATCAGGGTTTTCAGGAGCGAAATCCACAGCTTCGGGTGTTCTCGGCTCATCTGCATATGGATGAAGCTACACCACATCTGCACATAGATTTTGTACCTTTTACCACAGGCAGCAAGCGTGGACTTGATACAAGAGTGTCACTAAAGCAGGCTCTTGCAACGCAAGGTTTTAAGGGCGGCAGTCGTGGCGATACGGAGTGGTCGCAATGGATACAGTCCGAAAAAGAACAGCTTGCGGCGGTGATGGAACGTTATGGGATTGAGTGGGAACATTTAGGCACACACGAAAAACATCTTTCTGTTTTGGATTATAAAAAGCAGGAAAGAGAAAAAGAAGTGGCGGCATTAGGTGCGAAAATCGAGCAGAAACAGATTGAATTTGATGTGTTGTCGGAACGAGTATTGAACTATGATAAGGCAAAAGACGAGCTGTCAAATCTTGAAATAGAGCTTGATACTGCACCGAAATATCAGTTGCCAGAACCAGAGAAATTTATGACTGCAAAGGCATATAAAACCAAAATGGCAGAGCCGGTTGTAAGGAAATTGAAGCAACTTGTCAAAACGGTGCTTGCCCGCTGCTTTGAGGGGTGGGACAACTATCATAGGCTGAATACAGCGAATGCACAGTTATACCGCACCAATCAGCGTTTGGAGAAAGTCAATGAAAGATTGACCGAAGAAAACAAAATCCTAAAAGCAGAAAATAAAGATTACAGCCTGCTCCGTAAGGTTTTTGGTCGCAAACAGATAGATGATTTGTTGGAGCAGGCAAGAACAGTTAAAGGTCGCAAGCGTGATAATACACGATCACGATAGACAAAAATCACAGGAGGAAAAGGAAAATGACAAAGACAATTTTTGAAGAAATGGGCGGAACTTATAGACAGGTGGGTGATTATTTATTGCCGAACATCACAGTACCAGCCGAAGAAGAAATAGAGCCGATTGGTTTATGGGGGAAACGACATGCAAGGCATTTAAAGGAACACTATAAAGTGTTATATATGAACCTGCTGACAAGCGGAAAGCTGCATAGTTATCTTGCAGAAGTCGATAAGCAAGCAGAGGATATGTTTCTTCGACTGGTAAAGGAATATGCCGACAGACAAGATGTGACGGAACAATTAAAGAAAGATAATCCCTACGAATGGATTGGAAGAATGAATAATATTCAGGCTTGTGTGAGGGAAGTTGTAGGAACGGAGTTGATTTACACATAAGCGTTTTACGGTATGGTGCTCCTGCGTTTGCTGGAGTGCTGTGGTTGTGGTTGTAAAGAGGTTGTGAAAGATTGAATTTCGTAATGGTTGGATGTATAATTAGGAAGTGAAAATTTTAATTTGCACTTCCATAAGGTGAAATGTATTGACACAAAAAATACAGTATGATAGTATTGCCATTAGAAGAAAGAAAGGCACATTTTGTGTAAGGTGAGGAAATGATTAATAGATAATTTGATTTAAGTAAGACACATATAGTTATTGAGCCTGTAGAGAATAGGTTTGTTTTGTGTACGCTTAAGTTGGATTATCGCAAGAGGCATTTCCTTTGTTTTCCTTTTGGAAAAGAAATAAGGGGCTATTTAGCGAGTCTATTTTTGCGTATGCAAAAAAGACTCGTTTTTGTGTGTTCAAAATAATAATTGGCTCAGACTTCGAAAAGGAGAAACTTTAATGTTGCAGATAAAAAAATTAAATTTAACACATAAAAAAGACCTGAGAATAATTCTTAATGATTTCAACCTTGTGCTAAATGATGGAGATAAGGCAGTTATTATTGGAGAAGAGGGAAATGGGAAATCGACATTAATGAAGTGGATATACAATCCGTCGCTTGTAGAAAACTATATAGAAGCAGATGGGGAAAGGATAATGGGACACGAACGTCTTGGTTATCTTCCGCAGGAGATGCTCGATGAAGATAAGGAAAAAACAATATACGAATATTTTTCTGAAGAGGAAATATTCTGGGAGAAAACGCCTAAAGAATTGTCTGTTATTGCGGGAAAATTTGGAATGAAAAATGATTTTTTCTACAGTAACCAGACAATGGGTAGTCTTTCAGGAGGCGAAAAAGTCAAGACACAACTTATGAGGCTTTTCATTCGCGATGTTTCTGTGCTGTTGTTGGACGAACCTTCCAATGACATCGACATTGCGACGCTTACATTACTGGAAAAAATCATAAATGACTGGAAGCACATTGTGCTTTTTATTTCACACGATGAAACGCTGATAGAGCGTACTGCCAACATGGTGATACATATCGAGCAGATTATACGAAAAACAAAGGCGAGATATACCGTGGCAAAGCTTCCCTATAGACGCTATGTGGAAGAACGGCTTCATAAATTTGAAATCCAAAAACAGCGGGCACTGAGTGACCGTAGGGAGAAAAAGATTCGCGATGAAAAATATCAAAGAGTTATGCAGAGTGTACAAGGTGCATTAAGAAGTTGTACCAGACAAGCACCGTCTGTTGCCAAAAACTTAAAGGACAAAATGCATACGGTTAAGGCAATGGAACGAAGATTTGAAAAAGAAGATGAAAATATGACTCAGATGCCGGAACAGGAAGAAGCAATCTTTGTCAAATTAGGGGATGAAAACTCACACATTCCCGCAGGAAAAACGGTCATAGAATATGAACTTTCAAAGCTTGTGACTCCGGATGGCAAAAGAATTTTAGCAGAAGGAATTCATTTAAAAATAAAAGGTTCAGAAAAAATCTGTATGATAGGAGCCAACGGGGCAGGAAAAACGACTCTTCTAAAAAAGATAGCGGAAGAACTCCTAAATCGGAATGACATTAAAGCAGAATATATGCCTCAAACTTATGAAGACCTGCTGGATTTGGATGTTACACCGGTTGATTACCTTGATAAAACAGGAGATAAAGAAGAGCGTACAAGAATTAGAACATACCTTGGTTCACTTAAATACACACCAGATGAAATGGAGCATCCGATTCGGGAGTTATCAGGCGGACAAAAGGCGAAAGTGCTTCTCTTGAGGATGAGCTTAAGTGGTGCAAATGTTCTTATTCTGGATGAACCGACAAGAAATTTTTCACCATTGTCCGGTCCGGTAATAAGAAAAATGCTCCGAGAATTTCCGGGGGCTGTCATTAGCATTTCTCACGATAGAAAGTATATTGAAGAGGTGTGCGATAAAATATATCAGCTAAATCCTAATGGATTACAGCTAATTGGTGATTGATAACAAAAAGGATGAAAGACTGACAAATTTCAGGCTTTTAGTGAGTTGGAAAGCATACAAAGATTTGAATTTGGAGGATAGATTATGGTACGTACAGAAGATGCATGTGAAATTATAAAATATGCTTTGCAAAACGAAATTAAAGTATATTTAGATGGCGGATGGGGTGTTGATGCACTTCTTAAAAGAGAATCAAGAATACACAATGATATTGATTTGTTTGTTGAACTGAAACATTATCATGATTATATTTATGTGATTAAGCAGCATGGATTTGAGGAAGTAAATACTGATTATACAACGGATGGTCATACTGTCTGGAAAGATGATAAACAAAGAATCATTGATTTACATTGTTTTGAATTTACAGATGACGGAATTGTTTATGAGGGAGATATATTTCCATCAAAAACTTTTTCCGGTATTGGAAAAGTTGGAGATATAACTGTTTCTTGTATTGAACCATTGAGTCAGGTAATGCTTCATTTGGGATATGAACACGATAAAAATGATGTGCATGATGTGATGCTGTTGTGTGAAACATTTCAAATAGCAATACCAGATGAATATAAGGAAAAGTAAAATTTCAGTTTTGTGTTGAATCTCTAAGCAAAATAGCTTATAATTTGACATGCTACATATAGTTATTATCCACAGTTATCGAGTAGGTGTTATCAATGCCGATAACAAAATGATAACATTAGCTCGTATAGGCAGGATAATATGGATATATCAAATAATCAAAAGAACGAGAAACATTACAGAGAATAATTCCTAAACAAAAAGCGTTAGTCTTTGTAGAGTTTGA
>PPYE01344890.1_pt1 | contig 10461 bp, 7 predicted proteins | sample 1559881 | NCBI WGS metagenome assembly PPYE01 (sample SAMN08240022, study PRJNA423297) | Human gut metagenome, whole genome shotgun sequencing project.
GCGCCCGATTCATAAATAATGATTTCAGGAAGATTCTGTTCTATCCATTTTCCACCGCCGTCCTGATACCAAATACAATATAATCTGGCTTTTGATACCGCTTTTGCCCATTCTGCAGCAGAATATTTCTGCTTGATCTGCCATAAGGCATTGGCCTGGGTGTTGGCTCCACCCCATGCTAAAATATGAACAGGCCTCGGATCAGAATCAAGCAATGTCCTTATGATGAGCTGTGCCCCTTCGCTATCAGACAGTAAAGGAGGCAATTTATGCAAGTCCTCTCTGTTCTCATTACCAACCGCCAAGACACTTAGCAGATATTCAGCATCGGGATAATCGGGATTATGTTTCCTCAAATTAGGCAGACATTCCGCATATTTGGCAATTTGTGATTCGATCCATTTATCTTTACTATGTCCGTCTTTCTGTACCCCATTGACTTGAACAATGCCTGCGACATCATAATCAGAAGAATACATAAGGAAACGAATCATAGAACTTTGATCGTCAATCTCACCATCCGTAGTGACAATAACCCGGGGCTTCTCCTGCTGTCGGGCAACAGCAGATAACATTGACACAAACAAAAAAACAATACAGCATAAAACAGGGGGCATTTTCATATTACAAACTGTTAAATTAGTAGGCCAACACATTCCAAAGATCTCTGATACGTTGTTCGGGGTCCCATTTGCCATTGAATGTCCACTTGGCGGTAACGCCATAAAACTCCGGAGCATTCTCCGCCTCCTTTGTGGCATAGCACCATCCGCGAGGACAAAGAAAATCCACACCCGGACAACGAAGATAGAGATCGGCATGATAATACATACCATTGCTTCCGGGCGCCCACAAGGAAAGGGCATCGTTTCCATCGGCCCATACATTACTGTTGATGATGATGGTACGAGTGGCACGTCCAAAAATCGCCATCTGATGGATGGTCGTATTTTCAACGGCAGTTCCGTAATTGTTGTAAACAGTCAGTCCGCTAATAACACAATCATCCGCACCTTCCTGCAACACAATGACACCATTGCCTACCGGACGTCCATGATATTCCGTGATGGCACGTGTCTGGGCTGTTTCAGCCAAGACAATACGCGTACTGTCACGGTTTTCCCCCACCAAAACAATATTAGGCCTGTCAATAATCACTTTTTGATGATACGTTCCGTTCAGCAATAAGATTTTAAAAGGTACTGTCGGAATTTCCGGAGCCTTTTCAATAGCTGCCTGAATACTCTCTCCCGGCTTTACCACCACATCAAAAGCCGTACGCTCTGCCATATACGCTCACATTTCAAACCGGTAAGTTTATACCTGTCAAACCATTTCATGGCTCCGTGAACCGCCCGCTTCACGCGTGCGTCGGGTGCAGGTAATTCCATGAGCAGACGCACAATTCCGGCACTCTCCGCCGAACAATAAGACGGCAACTCATACGCACGTGCCGGTGCAGGCTTCAATGTTTCCCTATCATTCTGCTGACACCACACAGAAGGTTCTCCATCCTTTATAATTTGTGTAGCCAGTATACACTCTATTCCTTTATTAAAGGCTTTTCCCAAACGTACACACAAAGCCTTGTCTATCAAATCATCCTCATAAGGCGCTTTGTGATTCATCATATCACGTATCATATTCAATGTATTAACAATGGCATCGTCATTAAAAGTAATATGTACCTGATAACCACGCGGACCGGGCCAGAATTGCGGCCATCCTCCGTTTTCGTATTGACCACTCAGCAAATATTCCACTCCCTGAAGGAAAGCATCCCGATAACGTATATCCTTAGTCTGCCTATAAAGACGGGCTAAAAAAATCATCTGGGCAGTTGTGGCATTATTATCTATCGTAGAATCATCACGACGTGATTTATCCTTTATCACTTTAGCCAGCTCTTTATCATTCATGCGGCGGGCCATATCTATATTCTTCGGCCAACCGCCCGTACAGCGTTGAAAAGCCAATACATTTTCAGCAATCCGCCGAGCTTCATCTGTCAGAAAGAAAGAATCCTGCTCCATACGTGCTATTTGTTTCCATTCCTTAGGATACGACTCATTATCCTTTTTATGAGCTCTTTGCTGCGCAAAGGAGCCGGTTGCCATGGCAAAAGCCATAAAGCCAATAAACACTTTTTTGAATGTATTTTTCATTATTCCTATATGTTTTGATAAAAACCAGCAAACAAAATTATGCGTTTTCCTTCAACTGATAAATTTTTGACTCCATAACTTTACCTGTCTGATTGTAATACAAGTTTACACCATGCTCTCCAGCCGTACCATCAAGTGCATCTGCACGATGCATATATTGATCGTTATCAGCAGTAGCCTTATGTGGTGGATTTGGACTTACCATCAGTTCTAATGGAGAAATATCATCTACAAGAACTTCCAATGTTCCATTTAAAGTAGCAGAACCATTGTTGACCAAGGTGCCAAAATTATTTTTAGTCGCAGTCCATGGATTATTGCTAAAAATTTGTCCGTTGGATAAAAAAGTATTTGTAGAATAATTATTGTCAAAATTCAATGTCACATGTCCGGCTGTACCGTCTGCCATAGTCATTGTCTTACGGATATCAGCTCCTGCCATAGTCATCTTTCGGACATCACCGTCCTGCTTGGTCAAAACAATCAGGTTATTTTTCACCGTATAAGTACTTCCATCTGGAATATTACGCATATTGAAAATATTTCCTGCTGCACGAGTGTTCCAGTTAACCAAAGTATTGTTTTCAAACGTTATATTCCATGCCCCTCCCTTCCATGCACTCTGCTTGGTTTCACTGAAAAATGAAGGGAACGGACAATCATAGAAAGTGTTTCCACGAACCACAAAGTCCTTATATAAATTAGAATTCGCATTATTCCCGGAACCGGCAATCCATGGATAACCTCCGGCACCATTACTATAATAGCCACAGTCAAAGAACTGGTTATCCTCTATCAAGACATGATCCCAAATTTTGTAATTAGGCCCCTGCTCACGAATGAACCCACGTACCAGACGCTTGAAAGTACAATTTTTCACCACAAAACTTTCCAAATGTACAGCCATACCATTAGAAAACATATTAATGAAATAATTACCTGTAGCCGAACCCAAACCGGCAACATTATCACCATAAGTAAGAGCCATTGGACAATCGAAATCAATATCATAAAATTCGAGCATCTTCATATAAATTTCTCCTCCTTCTCCAGCTTGTGGCTGGCGCCCGAACATCAAATTCATAGAATTAACATTAGTACCTGTCATATGCATACCACCTAACAATACTTTAGCACGTTTACCTGCTGCTACATCCTCAGGACGAGTACGAAGAACAAAACCTTTGCAGGTAGTTAAATTATCAAACATACAATAAGTCTTTCCACCTTCCAAATAATAAGTCTGTCCTTCGGCTAAATTTACATCGGAAATGAAGTCTGTTAAAAGGAAATCAATACGCATTGCATTGTATTTCAGAGCAGCCTCGTGCTGTATCAAAGCATTTTGATAAGCTTCATCTGAATCAAACCGGTCACGACTTGGAGCACTTAAGTCATGAGTTACTAAAATAGGCTCTCCCGGTTCTCCGTCTGAGCGGGCAGAACAAGTATTGTAATATGCATCCCATTTTACCTTCACATTCTCGTTGCGAACATTAATCACATAAACAGAGTTTTTCTGAAGTCCGTCAATATCTACATATCCCTTTTCAAAATCCTCATCGGTTAATTTATATTTTCTCCATTTTTCATTCACTGTTGATTCAGGATTATTAGGAGACGGATCTACTTCCAACCACTGATAAACAAAATTATCGTTAGCATCAAGCTGAAATTTTTCACGATAAATAGCCTTATCATCGTCTGATACCCCTTCTGTTACAGTTTTGAAAGCACGATTCAACATCACACGCATAGTAGTCTGTGTAGTCTTAGAAGCATCTACATAGACACAGAATGGAGTTGCATATCGATCAGAAGTGGTAATGCCCATCCATTCTGCCCACTGTCTGCCATCACCATGTCCATACCATTTGGATGCATGTGAAAAATCAGTCACATTATCATCTTTTGTTGATAACACGCGAATAGCAAAACGATAATCAGTGGAATACTGTTGATCTTTAATAACTAAATCAAGGACCTCCGGTCCTACAATGGTATCTAGTAACAAAAGACCGTTTTCGGCAGATGTACCCCAAGCATCTGCACCACCCGAAACATTTGGCTGTAGTGCCTGACGAATCTGGTAGCCCGCACAGTTATTCACTCCATACCAATAAAGATGAATATCATTGCCATTCGGTCCCTCTGCTTTACAATTATAAGCATAATCATCCCCTTTTCCTCTATTATTATCACAAATGAACATAGTCATCCATTCTCTATCTATATTTGCCATTCCTTTCTCATCATCAGAACACGAAATACATGAGAAACCTGAAAATAACATTAATGCATATAAAAATATTTTTTTCATCATTCTGTCCTTTTATAAATTATTTATAGCCATAATAGTTCTTGTATACACCTGCTGAGCGTTGGATAGCCGCATTAGGATAAGGTAAAATATAACGTACAGGAGGTAAATCATTCACCTCAGGAACAGAATTACCATCCAGTGGTGATTCTGTTCCATCTTTGACCAACACAATCATTCCTTGTTCTGTATGACGAATATATCCATAGAATGAATATTTACATTGGTTAGTAGGCTCCGAATCATTACTCCACTGATAAAATTCCGCCATCTTCCAAGTTGCTCCATCAACAGCTACCAAAGCTGTCGCTGGTTGATTAGCTGATTTGTAAGGATTATAAATATAGAGCATATCCAATATCTTATTGGGATAAGGATAGCCATAAACTTGATTTACATCCACACGCCATTCAACCGTTTGTGGAAGAACATGGTAATACATAGATTCGGGAAGATCATCCAAATAAGCACTACCATCATGTTCAGCTATATCATCTTCGAAGCCAGTAGAAGAACCGGCATTAGACATTCCTACAGAAAGATAGCGCAAAAAACTATAAACAATTTCCTGTCCATAAAGATTATTACGGACAAGATCTCTCCAGCGCATATTCTCACCCGCAAACTCCCATTTACGTTCATCAAGCACGGCTTTCAAAAAAGTTTCTTTAGAAGAAGCCACCTGAGCAATATAGGCAGAAACAACACTTTGGTCATCGAATGCCCGTGCATGGACTTGACGAAGTGACTCCTGAGCAGTGGCAGTAGGTCCTTCCAACTCATTAACAGCTTCGGCATTCATCAACAAAACATCCGTATAACGCATATAAGGGAAGTTAATACCTGTATTACTGGCACTCAAATTGGTAAACTGTCCCGCATTCGCCCACAATTTAGACCATTTATTATTATGGACAGTATAATCCGCACGAATCATACAAGAATCCTGAGTAGCATTATTAGCACTGTTACCATAATACCAAAGTCCATTAATAAAATCTCGACGCTTATCATTCTCATCGAATGAATAACGGTAAAAAGCACTCAAACGTATATCACCTTTAGATTCTCCCCATACATTCTTACCCAATGTCTTTCCTTCATTAACGGTTGATGTAGGTCCTTGAGAATACCCTGTATTACCTGTAGACTCCTTAGCAAAAGGAATCTCAAAAATAGGATCACCTTTAGCAATAATTTCAAAATTGCTTTCCTTGGTAAAAATATCTTGATAAGAAGTGCCTACAGAGTGTGTCCCCGAAGCAATAACCAGGCTAGTATATTCTTTTACGATTTGATAATACTTCTGATAATCTTCCGGACGTTTCATCACACCATAACTATTTGCATTATTTTTATCCGGATGAAGTGAATAACCTCCGGCAGTCAATGCAATACGTGCAATTAATGCCCAAGCAAACTCCTTAGACGCACGTTCTACTGTTGTTGTTGTAGTAGAAGACATCTTAGGAGCAATATCCTGCAAATCTTCAATAAGTTTATTTTGGATTTCTTCGCGATTCATTACAGGAATCACATAATTATCACCTAATTGTGAGGCTGGCAGGAAAGTGAAAGGAACATCCCCGAACATCACTACCAGATCATGATAAACCATAGCACGAAGACACTTGGCTTCGCCCAACATCTGCATAACAGCGGTATTCTCTTCATTATAAAGCGGACCAGTTTCTACACCCCGGATAAAACGGTTAGCATCTTCAATAGCTTTATAAGAAGCTCTCCAATATTTATCAATTTCGCCACCTTGATCGTCACAATCAAAACGTGCATAGCTATTATGGGTTGCTACATTACCTGTATACATCTGCATATCAACATCACTGTTCAAATTAAAAGTTTTCTGATAGGCACTGCCATAAAGATCACCTACCAAGATAGAAGCATAAACACCGTTCAACGCACGGCTAATTTCTGTTTCTTGGCTGAACACAAAGTCCTCATTGTAACTTGATGGAGAATCCACGTCAAGGAAATCATTGCATGATATTAGAGTCAAAGTTGCTAATCCTATTATTAAAGTATTTTTAAATTTCATGTGCTTTCAAATTTAGAATGTAATATTAGTACCTAGTACAAAACTGCGACTACGTGGGTAACGGTTATAGTCCATACCACAAGTTAATCCTGTCTGAATATCCACTTCAGGATCATAACCCGAATACCCAGTAATAATAAACAAATTAGAGGCTGATACATAAAAACGAGCTTTCGAAATCCCCCATTTAGAAGTCAGATTTCCAGGTAACGTATAGCCAACAGTCAAATCCTGACAACGCAGAAACGATCCATCCTCGATAAAATAGGAATGAGTTATTTTTTTTGTCACATCCGTCGGATTCCAAAGTGTCCTACCTTCGTTTAATTCACGGTACATATCCAACGAACCATCAATATAGTAACATTTGTACAAGCATTCGCCATCACCATCACGGGTATAACGCCAACCTTTGTCAGCAAATGTGGAAAGCACATTGTAGAACTTATTCTTATTGCTTTCGGATGAGGAAAGCTGGTAAGCTGTCGCATTATTCACATCAAAATCAAGCATAAAGTTGAAGTTCATGGCAAAATCAAAACCCTTCCATTGTCCGCTCAATCCAAAACCTCCCTGCACTTTTGGATTGGTATTACCTATAACAGTACGGTCATCTTCTGTGATATATCCGTCACCATTCAAATCCTTGAACTTGACTTTGCCCGGCAGAGTAGCTATGCCTGAATTAGAATCTCCTGAAATCTGATTGATTATTGTTTTTGGATGTTCCACACCGTCTGCATCCATAATAGGTGCATCTTTCGAAGTTCCGTTTTCAGCGGCCGTTGATCCCCAAGGTACTGCTTGCAAGTTATTAGTGGGATCAAAATAGAATTCATCCATTGAATATAAACCATCATATACAAAACCATAAATAAGTCCTACTTGGTCACCCACCTTCAAACAATAATCATTGTAACTTGATTTCCAACGGTTATTCTGATCCCAAATCACATTGTCTGTACCATTTAATTTATCAACTTTCATTTTATTCATACCTAAAGAAAGATTTGCGGAAAGCACATAATCCCTGCCACTGAGAATATCTCCTGATATAGTTAATTCAACCCCTTTATTAGTTACTTGTCCAATATTTTGCATCTGACTTACATAACCAGTTGCTGAAGGAATGTCCGATTTATAAAGTAAATCTTTCGTCGTATTCCAATAAATCTCCGGAGTAACAGTGAGACGACCATTAAAAAGCGTGATATCAGCAGCAAGATTACGAGTTAATGTAGTTTCCCATTTAATATTTTTATTGGCAAAAGTAGTACCCCCTTGATTACCATACCATTGCTCTCCAAACTGAGTTGCTTCTCCAAATCCAGGTCCGCCGGTAGAATTAACAGTATATAAATAACGCCACATATCATCACTGATACGATTATTTCCTGCCAACCCTATAGCTGCACGAAGTTTTAACTGATCAATCCATTTTATATCTTCCATAAACTTTTCTTCTGAAAGCACCCAAGCACCTGATACTGAAGGGAAATATCCCCATTGATTACCTGGAGCAAATTTAGTGGAACCATCAGCACGCATAGTTACAGAGAGTAAGTATTTGTGGTTATAGTTATAACTTGCCTGCCCAAAGAAAGAAGCAGTGCGATCTGGAGTCGAAAGTGATGAAGTTGACTCCTGCGGTGTACCGAATCCCATATTATCCCAAGCCTGTCCAGCCTCAAATGCACGTGGGAAATAACGATTCTTTTGGAAGTTCTTCTTATTTTGGCTATGATAAATTTCTTGCCCCAATAACATGGAAAAATTATGCTTATCTTTAATAGAAAAGCCATAAGATGCCGTATTAGTCCAAATATATTTAAAAGACTGATCTTTCTGAATACTTGCTACAGGCAACGAATTATTTTTTGTACCTTCACCTGTCAAGGCACCCCAAAAACGATATTGATCTTTCCAGTTTAAACTAAGAGTGGCTTCTGTACGAAGCACCAATCCTTTAACAGGCTTCCATTCCAATGAAATAGCATTAGTATAGTTATAAGCATACTTATTCTGTTGATTAATGGCAATATCACTTTTCGGATTAGTATAAGTAAACAATGCTTCTTCATCAGGGTCAGCATAAGAAGGATCTATATATCCGAATTCACGTAATCCGTTAGTGGGTCTATAACGGAGTACATCAATAATACCGCCTGTACCAATATTATCACCTCCAGCTCCTTGATCACGGCGAAACGTAAATTTAGGATTGATATGCAATGTCAAATTTTTAGTTATATCAATAGCTGTCTTGATATTCAAATTGGTACGGCGCACACCCGACCCCATAATAATACCTTTATCTTCGCTTTGAGTAAGAGAAGCAGTGAAGCGCATCTTATCTGTACCTCCACCAATAGTTACATTAGTAGAATAATTGATAGGATTCTCTCCCATTACCTCATCCTGCCAGTCATGAGTAGGCAAAGAATAATACATATCCAAATCTTGCGGATTGCCAAAATTAGCACGGAAAAATTTGGCATTGCTAGAACGGCTACCATTACACGCCGACCATTCATATTGATAACGTGCAAACTCTGCTGAATTCATTAAATCTAATTTTTTAGACAAATGACTAGTAGACAAATGGGCATTGAAACTTACCTGTATTTTTCCAGCTTTGGCCGATTTAGTAGTAACAACCACTACACCATTACCGCCCTTAGCTCCATAGATTGCCGTGATAGAAGCATCTTTCAATACATCAATAGAAGCAATGTCTGTAGGAGGAATATCATTGATGTTATCCACCTGAAAACCATCGACAATGTAAAGAGGATCATTGCTCTGGGTCACAGACGTACCTCCACGAACACGAATGTTAATATCTGCCCCTGGAGCACCATCGACCGTAGTTACTTGCACACCAGCTATTTTTCCCTGCAAAGCCACAGCGGCTGAAGTAACTGGTACAGCAGCAATCTTCACACCAGACACGGAACCTACTGAGCCAGTCAGATCTTTACGAGCCCTGCTACTGTAACCCAGCACTACTACCTCTTCAAGCGCTTGTGAATCATCTTGCAGCGTAATTGTCAGTTCTTTTCCGGTAACCGCATCCACTTCTTGCGTTTCGTAACCTACAAAAGAAATAACAATTCTTTTTCCTTTAGACACGGCCAAAGTAAACTTTCCGTCAAAATCAGTTATGGTTCCGTTGGAAGGATTTCCCTTCTCCACAACGGAAGCTCCAATAACGGCTTCACCTGCCGAATCAAGTACAGTACCTTTTACGGTAATGCTCTGAGCAAACATCATCACCGGTATCAGTAACAGCACTGAAAACAGAAGAAGTCTGCTTTTCACTCCTCTTAATTCATTTGTAAATTTCATAATAAAATATTAAGTTAAACAAAAATTTAAAGTCTATTTTTTCCGTGAATGTGAAATAATATAAATCACTATTGTTATTTATATTCTATTCTAAAAGGAAACAATTACAATTTTTATGAGAATAATAGATACTTATTAAAATAGCACACGCATTCTTATAATTTCCGTGTACGCACACAAAACGAGTGAAAAATATTAGATATACAAATTCCCATGCTAAATAAAGCACATAATCAAGTACATTAACAGTAATGTTTTCCATTATAATTTAATGTTAGTATTAGAAAATTGGTTTATTTTTATACTATATACGCCACAAATAAAAATAATATTGTTGACTGAACCTAATTTTTGTATTGAAAAAAATTAGTTCAACCAATAATTACAACATAATGAACAAAAAAGACACATTCATCAATGAAAACACGGAATTACATAAAAAAGCAGTGCTATGGACTTGTCCTCCATAACACTGCCACCTATATTTATTATAACTGACAAACTCCTACAGCTACAAACCTCACTCCTCCTATTTTATCTCATCCCACTTCGGTGGATTCACCTGCATC
>PPYE01685162.1_pt1 | contig 10461 bp, 14 predicted proteins | sample 1559881 | NCBI WGS metagenome assembly PPYE01 (sample SAMN08240022, study PRJNA423297) | Human gut metagenome, whole genome shotgun sequencing project.
ACACGTACGTTGGCGTGTGGTGCGTGTGTGACAGTCTGTAATCCCGTAGGGGTGGGCGAAAGCCCAACCCCTACAACGAAGAGGAAAAGAAGTAATGGCAGAGGAAAAAGAACCGGAACAAATAGACGCCTACATGGGCACTATGGAATTGTACCAAAAAATTTATGATTTTCTTTTATACATTTACCATATCCTGGCCCAGTTTCCGAAATTTGAAAAGTTTGCATTGCAGACGCAGATTAAGACGGCAATATTTGAAATGCTAAAGGACGTAATCCGTTTCAAGAAAACGGGTACGAAAAGCCATATTTATGCGGCGGACGTGGAATTGCAGCAGATTAAAACATTGATACGTCTATCCTACGATTTGCAGTATAAAGCAATAAGCAAGCACCGCTATGAGGTCATCAGCCGCCACACCAGGGCAATAGGCGGCACCATGAACGGCGTCATTGAAGCGGTAAAGGCCGGAACCTGGAAGCCGGACAAGTAAATGATTTGGGGAAACTGTTAATTCGCACCGGGCCTTTCCTGGCTTGCACGCCCTCATTGGCGGCGGCAATTGGAACAACGGCGTGCATTGCGGTTCACGGGCCGTCAATTGCAACAATTACCCGTGGAACGTGAACACGAACATTGGCGTGTGGTGCGTGTGTGACTAATCGGCATTTTCAGACACAGAAGCCCCTAAAAAGGCCACTGGCAAAGATTTATCAATCTATCTTTATGATAAGTCAGACGGTTTTCCCGTTCCGGCGTTTGTCCGGACAAATTAACAAAGGCACCGCCGTTTGAGTAAAAATTATTTGAAAATTGGTAGGGCAAAAAATGAAAACAGTTAAAGGATTACATGAGAAAATGTACACCTTTGACAATGCCAATATCTCATTCCACAAAGCCGCAGAAAACAAGCGGTTCCATGAAGAGGTATTGGCTTTTTCTATGTCAAAGGAAGATGAACTATTGAGGGCGTGCGAGGAAGTGGAAACACTCACATATTCCCAGGGACCTTATACCGTGTTCAAAGTGTGGGAGCCAAAAGAGCGGCTTATCATGGCCTTACCATTTTATGACAGAGTGGTGCAGCACATGATTGTAAACGCAATCGGACCGGTATTTGAAGAAAGGTTTTATTGCCATTCTTATGCTTGCCGTGAGGGGAAAGGTATGCACGCCGCAAGCAATCAGTTATACAAATGGCTTTATGAACTTATGGTTGTGCAGGGGCTACGGATATACGCCTTTAAAGGGGATATAAGTAAATACTTTGCGTCTATACCGCATGACGGCCTAAAAGATGAAAACAGACGGTACATAGGGGACAAGAAAGCCCTTTACCTTATGGATAACATCATAGACAGAAACGGCATATTGCCGGACGGTGTGGGCATACCCGTGGGGAACCTTACAAGCCAGTTATTTGCCAATGTGTACGGCAACCGCCTGGATAAATTCATAAAACACACCTTGCACATTAAATATTACGTCCGGTATATGGACGATTTTGTAATTCTTTCCCCAGATTTAAACCAGTTAAAGGAATGGGAAAAGCGGATTGAAGAATTTTTGGAAGAGGAAATGAAATTGCACATAAACCCTAAAAGCACCATTCTATACGCCGGAAACGGCGTGGACTTTTGCGGATATATCCACCACCCAACATATAGGAAAGTGCGTAAGGGGTCCGTCCGGCGGCTGAAAAAGGACGTAAAGCACCTAAAGGCAGGGGAACTGGACCGGGAAACATTTAACCGGAAATATCAAAGCCGCCTGGGGCACATGGGTCACGCCGACACCTACCATGTAACAAAGGCTATTGAATATGATTTACTGTTTTGGGAGTATGAGCAGACCCAAAGCGGCCTTTTGGTTCCGGTGTAAGTGGGTCAGAATTTCAACGCCATGGGGCGTATGATAAGCCCATGGACATTTAAGGAAAGGAAGATAAAGGAATGGATTTACAGACACTTATTATTGCAATGAGTATTCCGAGCGGCGTAACCGCCGCCCTGGAATATGCCCGTAAGATTAAGCATGAACAAAAGGACTTCTTGACGGAGCAGGGCATAAAAGGGATTTACGAATAATCAGAACCAACAAGCCAAGCGGCTTTTGGAAATATAAGAAAGGAGAAAAGACCACATGAAAAACATTAACTGGACCAGGAAATTGACAAGCCGGAAAATGTGGACGGCGGTAGCGTCCTTTGTTTCCATGATGATTGTAGCCACCGGGGGAGCAGAGAACACCGCCACCCAGGTAACGGCCCTTATCATGGCCGGGGCGTCCGTGGTGGCCTACATCATTGGCGAGGGTTTGACAGACGCCGCCAACGTGGAAACCGAAGTGGAAGTGACAACGGAAGAGGAAGTGTAAACCATGGACAAGCAGGAGTTTATTAAAAGGATTGCCGGGTGCGTGCAGAAATACGCCCCGGCATACGGGATTTTGGTACATAGTCCGATTATAGCCCAGGCGATACTCGAAAGCGGTTGGGGAGAAAGCCGCCTGGCCGCCGTGTATCACAATTACTTTGGGCTGAAATGTGGGACAAAATGGACCGGGAAAAGCGTAAACCTTTCCACCATGGAAGAATATACGCCGGGAACCCTTACGCAGATTAAGGACAATTTCCGGGTGTATGACAACATGGAAGAGGGTGTAAAAGGCTATTTTGAGTTTATCCAGTTGTCCAGGTATCAGAATTTACGGGGCATTACAGACCCGGAAACGTACCTTAAAACCATTAAGGCGGACGGGTACGCAACCAGTAGCAAGTATGTGGACAATACCATGAGGATTGTTACACAGTACGATTTGCAGCAGTATGATGTGAAAGGAGCCGGAAGCATGGCGAAATTGGCAAGTGCAGTATTAGCCCAGGCAAGGGCGTGGATTGGCAGAAATGAAGCGGACGGCACCCACAAGGGCATTATTGACGTGTACAACGGCCATAAACCATTGGCGAGGGGTTACAAAGTCAAATATACAGACGCCTGGTGTGCCACCTTTGTTTCTGCCGTGGCTATCAAGTGCGGTTTAACTGGCATTATACCGACAGAGTGCGGTTGCGGACAGATGATTGCATTATTCAAGAACCTGGGGGAATGGCAGGAAAGCGACAGCAGGACGCCAAGCCCTGGGGACATTATTTTTTATGATTGGGACGATACCGGGGCCGGGGATTGTACCGGGTGGCCGGACCATGTGGGCATTGTTGAGAGCGTGAGCGGCGGAAAGATTACAGTTATTGAGGGCAATAAAAACAATGCCGTAGGCCGCAGGACATTGGCCGTAAATGGCCGCTATATCCGTGGCTATGGCGTGCCGAAGTATGACAAGGAAGCCGCCGGGAGCGGGTCCCAGGCAACAAAGAACGTGGCCGCAGTAGCCAAGGAAGTAATTGCCGGGAAATGGGGCAACGGAGAGGACAGAAAGAACCGTCTTACCGCCGCCGGGTACAATTACAAAGCCGTCCAGGACCAGGTAAATGCCTTACTGAAAGGCACCGCCGCCGCAACAAAGAGCGTGGCCGCAGTAGCCAAAGAAGTAATTGCCGGGAAATGGGGCAACGGGAAAGAGAGAAAGAACCGCCTGGAAGCCGCAGGGTATAATTACAATGAGGTCCAGGCAAAAGTCAACGCTATGTTGAGATAGTAACTATCAATACCGCCTTTTGGAATACGTCCGCCAGGGACGTGCAAGGAATTTAATATGTCACGGAGAAAGGACACGTCAATAAAAGGCGTGTCCTTTTGTCTAATGTATTTCCAGTAATTCGTCATAAGTTGTTTGAAGAACATCACGAATACCTTTTAATTGGCTCAACTGTATATGTTGTATTCCCCTTTCGATTTTTACCAATGCTTCACGGGTTATGTCTATATCAAGTAATTGTAAATCACGGACAAGAGCGGTTTGCCCTATATTGCGTGATTTTCTTATTCTTCTTATATTTTGGCCTATGGTATTTCCGGTATCGTCTTTTATTTTGACTTGTAACATTGCGGCCCCTTTCTGGACTAATATTAGTCCTTTTTTCTTTATTTTACGGGGAAGTATGTGTTATAATGGGACTAATACAAGTCCACTATTGAATTACATAATGGGGACGCAGTATAAAACCAACAAAAGGAGATTGGAAAATGGGACTTTTCGGAAAGAAAAAAGAAGCGAAAGAACAAAAGCCGATTGAAGAGGTAATGGCTCAAAATGTATTTGGAAAAACATTATTGCCTGGGGAAAAGATTGATTATTGTATTCAAGGAAAAGGCCAGGCGGAAAAGTTGGTTTTTTCAACGGCAGTTTTGGCGGTAACTGAAAAAAGGTGCCTATATTTTGAGCAGGACGGGAGCCAATCAAAAACGGAAACGCTCATGTATGACAAAATCGTTGCCATATCCCAAAATACGGGATTTGAAAAGAAAATGGGAAATTATATTGGCGTAACCATTACCACGGCGGACGGAAAAGACAGAGTGGTAAGGTGCGTAAACAATGAAGCAAACCAGGCAAAAGTCAACGAAATTATTTTCGTGATAGAGAGCAGAAGATAAAAACAACCCTCAATGCGAAGCGGAAAGCAGCCACACATTGAGGGATTTTTATAAAAATAAAAATATGTCGTAATATGTATTGACATATGCCGACATATGTTATATAATAAAGACAGTTAAGAGAGATACTTAACGAATACATGGGCAAGCATAGAAAGGAGATAACATGAGCGAGAACATGACAGACAAGCAAATGGAAGTAATCCTTAACCTGGTAGCCGATAAATTCAGTAATTGCAAGAACATGGAAGAGGTTGCCAAAGCGGTGCAGGAAGTCAGAGACATGGCAAAAAAAGAAAAGCCTAACGAATAGGCTTTAGGGATACAGAAAGGGCGGTGGACTTGCCAAAGCCGCCCAAACTGTAAAATTATTATAAATCATTTGGCAAGAGAAAGGAAGAGGGAATTTGCCGAAATAGGAAGAGAGGTTGGAAAATGCCAAGAACTAAAACTGGAGAATTTAATCAAATTGCATACCAAACCGAGTTTAACAAACGGAATTATGACCGCATAGAAATAAAGGTGCCAAAGGGTAGAAAAGCAGTAATAGTAGCGGCAGCAACGGCAGCAGGGCAGAGCGTAACCGAATTTATCAGCCAGGCCATTGACGAAAAAATGGGAAGCGGTGGACAGTAGAGCCACCGGGAAAGGATAAGAAATAGAAAAAACCGCCAGGGCGGCAGAAAGAGCCGCCCTGGCAATTAAAACGGCCACGCCGACCATGGGCGGCGTGAGGGTCCGAAGCCCCTAAAAACAGTTGACGGGTTGCAATGGTGGGCATTGTGGTGTTGGTTGACAAGTTTCTGCCAGGGTTTAATGTGAACCGGGCGGCGTGTAGCAGAACAGGCAAACAGACGGCACGCCTGGGCGGTGGGCAATCGTCCTAACCAAAATAAAAGTTGGGAGCCTGGACCCCACAATGTCCACATCATTGTAAATAGAAAAAGTATAACGCACCGGGCACAATATGAATTACGATTACCATAGGAATTACTTGCCGGGAAGCGATAAAACAACGGCACGGACTTTTTCGTGCCCGTTTTATCACAAGAGAGGTAATTTCATGGGAAAATTATTTAAACATTTGAGCCAAAACGATAGAATTAAAATGGAAACTATGTTAAATTCCGGCCATAAAGTAGTAGAGGTTGCGGAATATTTGCACGTTCATAGAAGCACTATTTATAGGGAAATAAAGAGGGGAGAATATACCCACAGAAATAGCGATTACACCGAGGAAACAAGGTATAGCAGCGATTTGGGACAAAAGAACCATGATTGGAACGCCCAGGGAAAAGGGCGGAATATAAAAATAGGAAATGACCGCCCACTTGCGGAGTATATAGAGGGGAAAATAATAGAAGATAAATATAGCCCGGAAGCGGCATTGGCGGCGGCAGCAGAAAGCGGTATAGAGTTTACTACTTCTATCAGCGTAAGAACATTATACCGATACATTGACAAGGGAATTTTCCTTAAACTCACAAACAAAGATTTGCCAGTAAAGGGAAAAAGGAAAAAGCACAATAAAAGGGTTAAAGTGCAAAAAAGAGCGTCCGCAGGGGAAAGCATAGAAAACCGCCCGGACGAAGTAAAGGACCGGGAAATTTTTGGACACTGGGAAATGGACACGGTAAAGGGCAAACAAGGGGTAACAAAGTCGTGTATGCTTGTGCTTACGGAGAGAAAAACAAGAGATGAAATAATAGTGAAGTTGCCGGACCAAAAGGCGGCCAGTGTAGTAGAAGCCATTGACCGATTAGAAAGGAAATGGGGCGATATGTTCACAAAGGTATTTAGAAGCATTACCGTAGATAACGGCGTGGAGTTTTCAGACTATGAGGGGTTGGAACGGTCTGTATTACATGAGGGAGAAAAGCGGACATTTGCCTTTTATTGCCACCCTTATAGCAGTTGGGAGAGGGGCAGTAATGAAAACAATAACCGCCTTATCCGCCGACACATACCGAAAGGGGAAGATTTTGACGAGAAGCAGGACCGGGACATTGAATATATAGAAAACTGGATAAACAACTATCCAAGGGGGATTTTTGGTTTTAAGACATCCGCCCAACTCTTTGAAGAGGAAATAAGGAAACTGGCTTAGAAAAAAATTCAAAAACTTGTCGCAAAACTATTGACAAAATATATGACGAGGGGAAAATAATTAAAACAAATAAGAAAGAAGAGTGAGTATGAATAAACACGGAATCAGATTGATCACAGCAGTGGTGACAAGTTCAATGATTGTAACACCGGTTCTGGCAGCACCGTCTGTCGATGATTTGAAGAAGGAAAAAGCATCAAAACAGAATGAAGTCAGTTCGTTACAGTCACAGCTTACAACATTGATGGGAAAGGTTAATACACTGGAAAGTGAATTGATCCAGACAGGTGAGGATATTACAAAAGCACAGAGTGATCTGGTAGTTGCGCAGAAGAAAGAAAAAGAACAGTATGCAGCAATGAAGAAGCGTATTAAATATATGTACGAAGCCGGTAATGATTCAGCGTTTGAAACATTGGTCACATCGGATGATTTTACAGATCTCTTGAGCAAAGCAGAGTATGTTCAGAATGTACATAGTTATGACAGAAAACAGTTACAGGAATATGTAGAGACAAAGCAGCAGATTTCAGATTTGAAGGACAGTCTTGAAAAAGATCAAAAAGAACTGGAAAGCAAGCAGGCTGAATATGAGAAGCAGGGTGATAACCTGAATAACCTCATTACTTCCAAATCAGCAGAAGTTGCAAATCTTGATTCAGAGATTCAGGCAGCAGCAGAAGCGGCAGCAAAGGAAGCAGCGGAGAGAGCGGCAAAAGAAGCAGCAGAAAAGGCTGCAAAAGAGGCTGCAAAGAAGCAGCAGGCATCTGCAGCTAATAACAGTACTTCATCTAACAGAAATAATTCTACAACAAGCAACAATACAACGAGCAACAAAAATAACACAAGTAATACAACGAGACCATCGAGACCATCAGGTAATAATACAAGCAGCAATACAACAAGCGGATCGAATGCAAATGGTGGCACGATCGTAAGCAGAGCATACAGCCAGCTTGGAAAACCTTATGTATGGGGTGCATGTGGACCGAGCAGTTTTGACTGTTCAGGATTCGTAAGCTACTGTCTGACAGGAAGCTATACACGTCTTGGTACAACTCTTACATTTATGGGATGGACAAGGGTAAGCAACCCACAGCCTGGTGATGTTGTAACAACGGCAACTCACTGTGGTATTTATATCGGAAATGGTCAGATGATCCATGCTCCACATACAGGAGATGTTGTAAAAGTCGGACCAGTACAGTCTGGTATGATCTATGTGCGTAGATAATGAAAAGTAAATAAAATAAAAACCGGAATCAGGTAACTGGTTTCGGTTTTTTATTTTTTATGCTAAAGTTTGCAGAAAAATAAAAGGAAAATCCTTGCAAACAGACAACCTTTATGGTAATATTAAAAAGTCGCAAAAAATCACGCATAGGCTTGTCCCGATGGTGCCAAAGCCTGGTAACAGGACGGTTTCGGGGACGTATAACAACATATGCGGAAGTAAAAAACCAATGGAGGAAAGAAACATGAGCGTTATTTCAATGAAGCAACTTTTAGAAGCAGGTGTTCACTTTGGACATCAGACAAGAAGATGGAACCCTAATATGGCTCCTTATATCTACACAGAGAGAAATGGTATCTACATCATCGACCTTCAGAAATCTGTAGGTAAAGTAGATGAAGCTTACCAGGCAGTGCTTACAAACTTCAAGACAATCAAGAGCAGAATCGCTCGTCTGAAAAACATCGAGAGAATGTCAGAAGACGGAACATTTGATGTACTGCCTAAGAAAGAAGTTATCCAGTTAAAGAAAGAATGGGATAAACTTGAGAAGAACCTTGGCGGAATCAAAGACATGAAGACACTTCCAGACGCTATTTTCGTAGTAGATCCTAAAAAGGAAAGAATCTGTGTTCAGGAAGCACACACACTTGGAATTCCACTTATCGGTATCGCTGATACTAACTGTGATCCAGAAGAACTTGATTATGTAATTCCTGGAAACGACGATGCTATCCGTGCTGTAAAACTGATCGTTTCTAAGATGGCTGACGCTGTAGTAGAAGCTAACCAGGGTGTTGCAGGCGAAGAAGAGTATGTTGAAGAAGCTGAAGAAGCAGTAGAAGAATAAGATTCTTAAAAAACATAATTGGAGGATAAGATCATGGCAGTTACAGCTAAGATGGTAAAAGAATTAAGAGAGATGACTGGTGCAGGAATGATGGACTGCAAGAAAGCTCTTAATGAAACAGATGGTGATATGGATGCAGCTATCGAGTTCTTAAGAAAGAACGGAGAAGCTAAGGCTGTTAAAAAAGCCGGACGTATCGCAGCAGAAGGTATTGTTATGGCTGATGTTAAAGAAGACAAGACAGCAGCTATCGTAGAAGTTAACTCAGAGACAGACTTCGTTGCTAAGAATGCTGAATTCCAGGGATTCGTTAAAGCTGTTGTTAATCAGGCAATCGCTTCTGAATCAACAGATATGGAAGGATTCATGGCTGAGGCTTGGAACGAAGATGCTTCTAAGACAGTTCAGGATGCATTAAATGAAAAAATCTCTGTAATCGGAGAAAAACTGAGCATCAGAAGATTTGAGAAAATCGTTACAGACGGCTGTGTAGTAGATTACATCCATGGCGGCGGACGTATCGGTGTTCTCGTAGAGGCTGATACAGATGTTGTTAACGACGAGATCAAAGCTTGTCTGAAGAACGTAGCTATGCAGGTTGCAGCTATGTCTCCAAAATATACTTCACGTGATGAAGTAGATGCTTCTTTCTTAGAGCATGAAAAAGAGATTCTTCTTGCTCAGGCTAAACAGGAGAATCCTAACAAACCAGATAACATCATCGAGAAGATGATCATCGGACGTCTCAACAAAGAGATGAAAGAGATCTGTCTGTTAGACCAGGTATACGTTCAGGACAGCGACCTTACAGTAGCTAAATACGTAGAGAAGGTAGCAAAAGAGAACGGAGCTAACATGACAGTTAAGAGATTCGTTCGTTTCGAGACAGGTGAAGGTCTTGAGAAGAAGAACGAAGACTTCGCAGCTGAAGTTGCAGCTCAGATGAACGCATAATCTTACAGTTCGCATAAGAATTTGAACCGTAATTTTATCATGTAAATCAATGAAAAACCTTGAATTTCCTATGAAAATGGGATGATTCAAGGTTTTTCTGCGTGTTGGGAAATATAAATTTAAAAATTATTTTTTGATAATTATGGAAATATTTACCGATTAAAAGCAAGTAAGAAGAAATATATAATAATAAATATTATATTCATAATAGATTAGAATTTGAAAATGATTAGTAAATTAATTTGAATGCTATGTAAGGAAGAGATAAAAACTCTTGTCGATTTATTGCGGAATATGGAGACAGAGATAAAATATTTTGAAAATCTTTTTACTTCTTTTACAATAGAACAAATTGGAAAAGAATTCGATTTGATAAAGATTGATATGGATACACTTGTTCTAAATATTGAATTAAAAAGTGAAGATGTAGGTGTTGAGGCTATTTAACGTCAGTTGGGAAAAAACCATTATTATTTAAAACATCTTGCGCCGGATGTACGTTTATATACATTTGTGGAATCTACGAAGAAATTGTATAAATATACGCCTAAAGGAGTAGAAATTGCTTCTTTTACCAGAACGAAGAATACAAGGAAAAGAACATCCTAATCCTGATTTATTGTTTTATAAGTTATTATATCAAGCGATTTCTCGAGCAAGAGAAAAATTATGTGTGTTAGTAGTAGAAAATTATAAATTATTTTCTGATATCTTAAATATAAAATTTGATATGTTATCCAGATATCAATATAAAGAAAAT
>PPYE01433730.1_pt1 | contig 10458 bp, 8 predicted proteins | sample 1559881 | NCBI WGS metagenome assembly PPYE01 (sample SAMN08240022, study PRJNA423297) | Human gut metagenome, whole genome shotgun sequencing project.
ACAAAAAAATGAGATAGGCAAACCCTTTCGGGAATGTCTATCTCATTTTTTTAGGCTATTTTGCAACAGCCCCTTTTGTTTGGGGACTCTTGCCGCGCCCGCCAAAGAATCAAAATGATACTATCCGATTCCCCCCAAATGGAAAAAATCGCTGGGTTTTTGGGAAATTCGATGGTATGATATTCCTGTAAAACCATATTTTGCGAATCTGCCCCCCGGGGCAGCGCCGCAAACGGGAGGAGTTTCATGTACAACATCGGCATCGATCTGGGCGGCACCAACATCGCCGCCGGGCTGGTGGACCGGGATCTGCACCTGGTGTGCCAGGTATCCCGCCCCACCGGCCTGCCCAAGACCCCCGAGCGCCTGGCCGACGACATCCACGACCTGGCTCTGGAACTGCTGGAGCAAAACGGTCTGACCGAGGCCGACGTGGGCTGCGCGGGCATCGGCATTCCGGGCACCGTGAATCAGGCCGAAGGCACGGTGGAGTATGCCAACAACTTTGGGTTTGACAACGTCCCCTTTGTGCGGCTGCTGCGTCAGCGGTTCGCCTGCACCCTGCTGGCCGCCAACGACGCCGGCGCCGCCGCCTGGGGCGAATACCTGGCCGGCTGCGGCAAGGGCACCCGCAGCATGGTGGCCGTGACCCTGGGCACCGGCGTGGGCGGGGGGATCATCCTCAACGGCCGGCTGTGGGAGGGCTGCAACGCGGCCGCCGGGGAGCTGGGCCACATGGTCATCCACACCGGGGGCCGCCCCTGCACCTGCGGGCGGCGGGGCTGTCTGGAGGCCTACGCCTCCGCCACCGCCCTGATTCGCCGGGCGGAGGAAGCCCTGGCCATGGCCCCCGAAAGCGTCCTGGCCCGGGGGGCCATCGACGGCCGGGCGGTGTTTGCCGCCGCCCGGGCCGGGGACGAGACCGCCGCCCGGGTGCTGGACGCCTTTGTGACGGATCTGGCCGAGGGGGTGGCCAACGTCATCAACCTGCTGCAGCCCGAACTGCTGTGCATCGGCGGCGGGCTCAGCGGCGCCGGGGACCAGCTGCTGGCCCCCCTGCGCCGGAAGGTGGCACCCCTGATCTATTCCCGTTATTCGCGCCGAAACACCAGACTGGAACTGGCCAGCCTGGGCAACGCCGCCGGCATCATCGGCGCAGCCGGCCTTGACCGTCAGGAGGAATTATCATGATTCAATTTGGCATGCGGGCGCACGACGCCTACCATCCCGCGCCCATGACCGAAGCCCTGGACGCCATGCAGGCCCAGGGGCTCCAGCATCTGCAGCTGGCCTTTGAGAAGAGCTTTTCCGACTACGATTTCACCACCGGGCATTACTCGGCAGGGTTTGCCCACAAGATTGGCCGGGAACTGGCCAGGCGGGACCTGCATGTGGCGGTGCTGGGGTGCTACATCAACCCGGTGAACCCCGACCCCGACGCCCGCGCCGCCGAGGTGGCCCGCTTTGTGGAGCGGCTGCGCTACGCCCGGCACTGCGGCGCCGACATGGTGGGCACCGAGACCGGCCGGTACAGCGTGGACATGTCGGTGACCGACGCCACCCGCAGTGCCGAGTGTTACAGCAACCTGCTGGACAGCTTTTCCACCATCGTGGACGCCGCCGAGCGCCTGGGGGTCACCGTGGGGGTGGAAAGCGTGTACAGCCACACCCTGTGCTGCCCCGAGATGATGGACCGGTTCCTGAAAGACATCGCCTCCCCGGCGGTGGAAGTCATTCTGGACGCCGCCAACCTGGTGGCCCCCTGGGCCTCCGGCGCCCAGGAACAGAACGCCATGATCAACAAGGCCTTCGACCTGTACGGTGACCGGATCTCGGTGCTGCACCTGAAGGACTGCGTCTTTGACGAGAACGGGCAGCAGAAATGCGTGCGCCCCGGCACCGGTCTGGTGGCCTACGACGCCCTGATGGCCAACGTGAAGGCCGCCAAGCCGGAGATCATCGGCCTGTTGGAGGAATCCGACCCCGACCATTTTGCCGCCGACTGCGAATTCTTCGCCGCCCGGCTGGAAGAAGCCTGAATTTTGCGCCCCGCTCCCCGTGAGCGGGGCTTTTTGTTGTCCGCCCCTTGCGCCCGGCCTTCCATCCGGGTACAATAGGGGCGAACCACGGCGAAAGGAGCCTATGACCTATGAAAGTATACGGAACGCCCATCTGCATCGACTGCCGCAACTACAAAGCCCTGCAGGAATCCCGGGGCTTTGCGGCGGAGTACGTGGACATCACCGAAAGCACCGCCAACCTGAAGGAATTTCTGGCCCTGCGGGACCATGACCCCATCTTTGCCCCGGTGCGGGAGCGCGGCGGCATCGGCATCCCCCTGTTTGTGCGGGAGGACGGCGAGAAAACCTTTGACCTGGACACCGCCCTGGCCTGGCTGGGCCAGCCCCCGGTGCGGGAAGAGGAGATTGCCGAACACCGCAGCTGCGGCATCAACGGCTGCCGGTAACCCCGGCCCTGTCAGGACCGCGACCCCACCCGGGCCGCGGCCTTTTTCTTTGCCGGGGCTTTCCTTTTATAATAGGGCCGCGGTTGAAATCGGCCCCTGAATGGGGTATACTGATTTCGAGTAAATTTACATCGCCCCGCCCACCCCCGGTCCCGCCGGGCCGCGGGCCGGGGCGTTTTCGTTTTCCAAAATTCCACACAGAAAGGGGGCCCGCCCATGGCCTGGGCTTCACTGTCGGGGCTGCTGCTCATGCTGCTGGCCCTGTTCGGGCTCAGCACCCTTCTGGTGCGCCGCACCGGCATGGAGCCTGCCGCCGCTCCCCTGGGGGCGTTGTCCCTGGTGGCCCTGGTGCTGCTGGCGGGGGGACTGCTGGGGGTGCTGCCCCTGGCGGCCCTGGTCCTGCTGCTGGGCGGGGTGGGAGGCCTTTTCGCGGAAGGCGCCCTGGCCCGGCGTGCCCGCCGCCCCGACCCGGTCCGGGAGGCCCTGGGCCATCCCGCCGCCCGGGTGTTCTGGGCGCTGGCGGTGGTGCTGGCGGTGTACTTTGCCCGGCTGCAGCCGGACTTTCTCAACTTTGACGAATACTCCTTCTGGGGCACCGCCGCCAAGCTCATGGCCGACAACGACCGGCTGTACACCCTGTGCGACGCCGGGCTGCCCTGGCAGATGACCGAGCTGCCCGCCCTGCCCTTGCTGAGCTACTTCTTCCAGCTTTACGGCGCCTTTGCCCCCTGGCGGGCCATCTACGCGGCGGACCTGGCCATGCTGGCCGCGGCTGCCGCCGTGGGCGGCTGCGCCCGCAAGGCCCGGGTGGCCCTGCCGGTGCTGCTGGGCGCGGCTCTGGTGCCCACCCTGCTTTCGGTGGCGGGGCACACCGCCCTGCTCAGCACCGCCTGGCTGGAATTTCTGGGGGACATGCCCGCCGGGATGCTCTTCGGCGGGGCGGTGGCCTTCTGGCTTGCGGTGCGCCGCAGCCCCCTGCCCGCCCGGGTTCTGGTGCTGCCGGTACTCCTGCTGGCCGCCAATGTGAAAAGCAACACCCTGGTGCTGGCCCTGGCCGCCGCCGGGCTCATCGCTCTGGACTGCCTCTTTTTCCCCGCGCCCGGTTCCCGCCGCGGCATCAAAGCCCTGGCGGCCCGGGCGGGCTTTGCCCTGGTCTGTCTGGCGGCCCCCCTGGTGCAGTACATGGCCTGGAGCCGCCACATCGCGGTGCTGGTGCAGCGCAACGCCGCTTCCGGCGGCATGGGGGACACGGCGGGGGCATCCCTGCCGGAGGTGGCCGTCAACGGCGTCAAGCTGCTGCTGGGCCTGCCGGTGACCGACTACTTTGAAGACCGCCACACCCTTTTTGCGGACTACGGCACCGCCCTGCAATCCGCCTTCTGCACCCGCAACGTCTCCATGCTGGGCACCGGCCTGGCGGTGACCGCCCTGGTGGGGGTGCTGTTTGTGCTGGCCTTGCTGCTGGGGCCGAACGCCCGGGCCCGTGTGCGCACCCTGGTGCTGGGGGCGGGCAGCGGTGTGTGTTTTCTGGGATACTGGCTCATGCTCTGGCTGAGCTATGCCTTTTTGCTGAAGGATTCCACCCCCGAAGCCCCCGCCAGCTACGCCCGGTACTTCGGGTCCTACTACGGGGGCTGGCTGCTCATTGCCCTGGCGGTGCTGGTCCTGGCCTGCGACGCCGCCCCCAAGGCCCTGTGGGGCCGGGCGGCGGCCCTGGCCACCGGGGCGGTGTTTGCCTGCGTCTTCGGGGTGCAGGCGGAACCCCAGTTCACCCTGCTGGGGGTGCGCCGGGGAGAATACGCCGCCGTGCGCGCCGAGCGCGCCGTGGCCCAGGCCGCCGCGGCTTCCATCGCCCCGGGGGAGCGGGTGTTCCTCATCCGCCAGGGGGACGAGGGGTTTTACTGGTTCCTGTATAATCAGACGATGCGGCCCCTGGACCTGGTGTACGGGGAGGGAGGCGCCACCTACGGCGACCCCGCCCTGACTGACGGGGCCGATGACCCCTACTTTGCCCCCTACACGGCGGCGGAGTTTGCCGCCATGCTGCAAAAGGAAGATGTACAGTGGCTGGTGGTGGCCCGGGTGGACGAAACCTTTGTGGCCAGCTACCAAAGCCTGTTCACCGACGGCCTGGCCGCCGCCGAAGCGGGCCCGACGCTGTATGAGGTCACCGACGGGGGCTTTGTGCCCGCCGGGGCGCTGGAAAAGGAGGCGGGCGCATGAAGGCAAAAGAGCTGATTTCCGCCGCCCGCCGCCGTCCCTTCCGGGCGCTGTACCTGCTGGGGGTGGTGCTGCTGTTCCTGTCCATGGCGGGCAGCTTCGCACTGGACGGAGTACTCTACGCCCTGGGTGTCTACGAGCAAAAAACCGTGACCCTGGCCGACACCGACCAGTACACCCTGGTGAACATGGAAGAAACCGAACCCGGGGTGCTGGTGAGCACCACCGGGGACGCCCAGCTGCTGCTGACCCCCGGCACCCTGGTGCGGCGGCTGCGGCTGGTGGCCGTGTACTCCGGCGACGGGGGCGAGAAGGATTTATACTATCATCTGCCGGGCATGGGCTACACCCCCCGGCTGCGGGTGTGGCCCGCGGTGGACCCGGACGGGACCAGCTGGACCTACACCCTGCCCCGGGTGGCAGGGCAGAACCTGCGCCTGGACCTGGCGGACACCGCCGGGGTGCAGGTACAGGTGACGGCGCTGGTGCTCAACGAGCGCCCGACCTGGTACACCTACTTCATTCCCGGGGGCTGGCAGCTGTTCTGGCTGGCGGTGCTGCCCGGGCTGGCGGGCTGCGCCCTGACCCTGAAGCGGGAGGACGCCCGCTGAACACCCACACAGGGAGAGTTTTTGTATGGAATTGATCTTGAGTCTGGTTTCGCTGGCGGCGCTGGCAGGGTTTGCCCTGCTGCTGGCCCGGCGCACCGCCCTGCCCGCCCCCTCGGCCCCCTTCGTGGCTTTGTGCGGCACCATGCTGTGGTTTGCCGCGGCGGGCATGCTGGGGGTGCTGGTGCCCGCCGGGTGGGTGTATTTCGGGCTGGCGGCGGCGGCCTGGGGGCTTTCCTTTGCCCCCGTGGGCCGCAAGAATCCCCTGTCGGCCCTGAACGTGCCCGGCTTCACCGCCTTTTGGGTGCTGGCGGTGGCGCTGCTGGCCTTTTTTGCCTGGCGGCAGCCCATGTTCTCCACCTGGGACGAGTTCTCCTTCTGGGGCACCGCCGCCAAGATCGTCAAGACCTCGGGAGATCTGTATGTCAACGCCGAGATCGGCTGGGCCTGGGTAGGCACCCATCGGCCCGCCCTCATCGTGCTGGGGTATTTCTTCCAGTTCTTCGGCCCCTACGCCGAATGGCGGGTGCTGGCCGGGTATGACATCCTGCTGCTCTCCCTGTTTGCCGTGCTGACGGCGGGGGTGCCCAAGGGCGCCTGGCGGCGGGCGGTGCCGGCCCTGGGCTTCGGGTTTTTGCTGCCCTTCCTCATCACCCTGTACGGCAACGTCACCCGCACCACCGACCTCTACGCCTCCAGCCTGTCGGATATCCCCCTGGGCCTGACCTTCGGCGGCGCCATGGCGGTGTATTACAGCAACAAGCGCCGGGCCCTGTGGCCCACCGCCCTGGCCCTGGCCACCCTCTGCCTGGAAAAGGACACCGGCTTTGCCATGGCCCTGGTGGCGGCGGGCATTATCGCCGTGGACGCGGTGGTCTCCGCTTTGGCGGAAAAAGCCCCCGCCCCCCTGCTGGGCAAGACCCTGGCCAAGGCCGCGGGGCTGTTTGTGGCCTGCGGAGTGTCCTTTTTGTCCTGGCAGCTGTACCTGTCCGCCGCCAGCACCGCCGACACCTCCAACGTGGGCGGCACCCAGCAGATGGGCATGGCGGAAATGGTCATCACCGGCTGCAAGGAGCTGGTGGGCATCGGCCGGACCGAAAAGTTTTCCACCATTATGGGCGGAATGGTGCAAAACCTGTTTACCTCCCCCACCACCATGGTCGGGCCTTTCGGGGTGGTGGTGGCCCTGACGGTGGTGCTGGCCCTGGCCGCCGCCCTCTTCACCCGGGAAAAGGCTTTGCGCCGCCAGGCCGGGGTGTTCACCGTTCTGGGGCTGGGGGGCTTTGCGGCCTACTTCTTCTTCATCGGGCTGACCTATGTGTACGTCTTCCGGGACGAGGTGTCCGACGGTCTGGTGGGCTTTGAGCGGTACATGTACCCTTATCTGCTGGGCTGGCTGCTGGCCGCGGGGGCGCTGGTGCTCCGGGCCATGGAGGAGGAACGCCCCCGCGGGCTGGTGCAGACCGGCTTTGCCGTCTTTGTGCTGAGCCTGGCCGGGCTGGTGTGGCTGCGGGTTCCCTTCACCCTCACCGTCTTCGGCTGCGGGGACAGCGCCTACGCCGAACGCCGCCAGACCCGCGCCGTGGCCGAAGAGGTGCAGGCCGTGGTGCCGGAAGATGCCCACATCTTTTTTGTGAGCCAGGGGGACGACGGCAGCCGGTGGTTCCTGTACACCTATGAGCTGTACCCCTGGTACCTGGATTACAGCGGCACCACCAACATGGGCGGCGGCGGCACCTTTGCCCTGCCGGGAGCCCTGGCGGAGGATACCCTCTACTACCACCCCTACACCGCCGACGAACTCCACGACTGCATCCTGGACAGCGGATGCCGCTATCTCTTCATCGAACAGTCCGACGACCTCTTTGCCGAGGGCTACGCAAGCCTGTTCAGCGACGGGCTGGCGGGCTGCGAGGCGGGTTCGGCGGTGTATGAATACAACGCCGGCACCGACCGGTTTGATTTTGTCTGCAATGTGGGAGGGGCGGCATGAAACAGAAACTTTCCCGGCTGAACCGCCACAAGATGATCACCATGTACGCCCTGGCCCTGGTGCTGTGGGCGCTGTACGCCCTGGGCTGTGCCGGGTGGGACGCCCTGGGCTTTGCCACCGGGCGGCTGCACACCGAGACCCTGGCCCTGTCCGACCTTTCCATGCAGGACGTGGTGCAGGACGGGGACGGCCGCTGGGTCACCGCCGGGGGCGACCCCCAGCTGCAGCTGGACCCCGGCCAGGAGGTGCGCTCCGTGACCTTTGCCACTGACGCCCCGGCTTCCGGCTTTGAGGGGTATTACGGCAAGGCCGGGCAGGACGCCAGCCTGCGCCGCCGGGTGTGGGCCTATGCCTCCGGCGAAGGACAGGTGACCCTGGTCTTTCCCCAGGGGTGTGCCGATGTGCGCATCGACCCCGCCGGGGGCGAAGGGGTGGTGCTGGGGGATGCCGACGCCGCCCTGACCCTCAACGCGCCTTTGCCCCTGTGGCGGTACTTCCTGCCCTTGGGGGAGCAGGGCCTGGCCCTGGCGGTGCTGCCCGGCGTGCTGGCGGCCCTGTGGGACCTGTTGGCATACTGGGCCGGGCGGCTGCGCCGCTGAATTTTTTGCTGGATGGAGAGACGCCCCATGGCACATCTGACCCGAAAACCGAACAACCGCGCTTTGCTCTGCCTGCTGACGGCGGCGGGCATGGCGGTGATTCTGGGGGTGGTGTACGCCCTGTGCGGGTACTGGCCTTTCGGGCCCAACTCGGTGATGACCGGGGACCTGAACAGCCAGTACATCCCCTTCTATGCCCATTTTTATGATGCCGCCCGCAGCGGCACCGGCAGCCTGACCTACGCCGGGGATATGGGGCTGGGGAACGGCAGCTTTGCCCTGTTTGCCTACTACTTTGCCAGCCCCTTCGCCTGGCTGTACCTGTTTTTCGCCCCCGAAACCTACGGCTGGCTGTGCTGTGTGGTCTGGGCGCTGAAAATCCTGCTGGCCAGCGTGGTGTTTGTGTGGTATCTGGACCGGCACTGGGGCCGCTGTGCCCTCTTTGTGCCTCTGGGCTGGTGCTACGGCCTGATGGGCTATTCGGTGGCCTACGCCCAGAACGTCCTCTGGCTGGATTCGGTACTTCTTTTGCCGGTGGTGGCCGCCGGGCTGGATGACCTGGCGGCGGGACGGCGGGGTCTGCGCTTTCCCCTGGCCCTGGCCGCCGCCGTCTTCACCAATTTCTACATGGGGTATATGCTTTGCATATTCTCCGTATTGTATATTCTGGTGCAGCTGGCCGTCCGTCCCCTGGCGGGACAAAGGCTGAAACGCTTCGGCCGGTTCGCCCTGTACGGGGTGGCCGGGGCCGCCCTGGCCGGGGTGGTGCTGGTCCCCGCCGTGGCCCAGATCCTGACGGTGAAAAACACCGGCCTGGACGGGGGCTGGGGGGTGCAGTTCGCCCTGCCCGACCTGATCCAGAAATTCTTTACCGGCAACTTTGTGTGGGCGGACGTGCAGACCGGCCTGCCCCCGGTGTACTGCGGGATGCTGGGGCTGGCGGGGGCGCTGCTTTACGCCGTGAGCCCCCGGCCCAAGCGGGAGAAGATTGCGGCGGCCCTGCTCACCGCCCTGCTGGTGCTCAGCCTGTGGTGGCGGCCGCTGGACCTTCTCTGGCACGGCTTTGCCGCCCCCAACTGGTTCCCCTACCGGGAAAGCTTTCTGCTGGTTTTCTGGCTGCTGAGCCTGGGGGCGGGGGCGCTGGCGGCTCCGCTCACACGCCGCCGGGTGTTCACTGCGGGCGGGCTGGCCCTGGTGCTGGCGGCAGTGGCCTTGCTCACCCGGTCGGAAACCTACGGCCGGCGGCGCTGGGCCCTGGCCTGCCTGCTGCTGGGGGCGGCCCTGGTGCTGGCCTGGCTGTGGGGCCGCAGCGCGGGACGGCGGCGCCAGCTGTACGCCTGTGCCCTGGCGGTGCTGACGGCGGGGGAACTGTCCCTCAACGCCGTGTGGGCCCTGCGGCAGTTTGAGGTCTACCCTGTAGCCGACTACCGGACCTATGTGTCCGACGGCCGGGCCACGGTGCAGGCGGTGGAAGACCGCAATCCCGACAATCTGCGGGTAGAGAAAACCTTTTTCCGCACCCTCAACGACCCCATGCTGCTGGGGTTTGAGGGGCTGACCCATTTCAGCAGCGTGCAGGACGGCACCGGCACCCTGCTGCTCATGGCCCTGGGCTACCGCAGCTACGGGGCCAGCTACGGGTATCTGGGGGGCAGCACCGCCGCGGCGGACAGCCTGCTCTCCATCGGGTATTTTCTGGACCGGGACGGCGGCCGGGTGCCCACCCACTTTACCGCCGCCGACCTGGACACCCCCTGGCAGGTGTACGAGAACGAAAACGCCCTGCCCCGGGCCCTGTGGAGTCCGGGCAGTGCCGGGGATTTTGTGCTGGCGGAGGAGGTGGACCCCTTCACCGCCGCCGAGACCCTCTATTCCGCCCTTCTGGGACAGGACACGACCCTGTTCACCCGGCAGGAGGCGGGCGCGGGCGACGCCTACACCTTTACAGCCCAACATGACGGCATTCTCTACGCCGTCTTTACCGGCACGGGGGCGGACGTGCCCCTGACGGTGGACGGCAATGACACAGGCACGGTGCTCAGCCTGGAACGGTCTTCCGGGGCGGTCATCGACCTGGGCCGGGTGACGGCGGGACAGACGGTGGAGATTGCCCTGGGGGAACAGGTGGATTCCGCCCTCTTCGGGGTGCTGGATGAACAGGCTCTGCAAACCGCCTGCGACGCCCTGCGCGCCGCCGCCCCCACCGTGACCGGCTGGCGGGACGGGGCCGTCACCCTGCAGACCGACAAGGAAACCGACGGCCTGGCGGTGCTGACCCTGCCCTACGACGAAAACTGGCGGGCCACCCTGGACGGGGAGCCGATGGAGGTGGAGGCCGCCGGATATCTGGTGGGGGTGCAGACGCCCGCCGGGACCCACACCCTGACCCTGGCCTACACCCAGCCCGGCACCGTCGCCGGGGGGCTGTGCACCGCCGCGGGGCTGGTGCTGCTGGCCCTGACCCTGGGATGGCGAAAAAAACAGCGATGAACGAAAAGGGGCTGTTGCAAAATAGCCTAAAAAAATGAGATAGACATTCCCGAAAGGGTTTGCCTATCTCATTTTTTGTTG
>PPYE01276104.1_pt1 | contig 10456 bp, 8 predicted proteins | sample 1559881 | NCBI WGS metagenome assembly PPYE01 (sample SAMN08240022, study PRJNA423297) | Human gut metagenome, whole genome shotgun sequencing project.
GCCTAAGGAACGTATCCAAGCGAGCCTTCGCGCGGAGGCACGACCCGAGTACCCGCCGGAGCTCATCGACGAGGATGTGGAAGGAAGTGTCACGATCAAGATCTTCGTCGCAGCGGACGGCACGGTCGAAGACGTTCGGGTCATTTCGTCCTCCGGCTACGCCGCCATGGACAATGCGGCTGTCGCGGCGGGCTACCGTTTCACCTTCAACCCGGGGGACGGCGGCGCGCGCGGCACGTGGACGAAGACGTTCTATTTCCATTTGGAATGAAGCCGAAAGCGCAATCATGTGGGACGGGATTGGCAGAATGAAATTCTAGGAGAGAAGGTTTTATGATGCAGAAACGAAAGCTATTGGCGCTTGCCGCCGCCACCGTGTGGACGGCATCCGCCGCACCTGCATGGGCGCAGTCCATGCAGGCGGACAAGCCCGCGGGGCAGCAGGCCGTCGCAGACACGGCAGAGCGGACGCCCGCTGCCGCGCCTGCGGAAAAGGAGCAGCATGCTGCCGACGCGGCGGCAGCATCCCATGACCATCATTTGGGCGATACTGTCGTGACGGCGACGCGGCGCATGAAGCGCGATCTCGACGTTCCGGCCGCGACCATGATCATCACGGGGGAGGCCATCCGTGAAAGCGGCGCGTCGGATGCGGCGGAGGCACTCGCAAAGGTCAATGGATTCACCTATAAATCGTTTGGCGCAAACGGCGCTTCGATGGGGACGATGGTCAATGAGCTCAGCGTGCGCGGCTTCAAGAGCGGCACGCTCGTGCTCCTAAACGGCAACCCGATTTCGTGGCGCGGCAAGTACAACCTCGACCAGATCCCGGCGGATTCCATCGAGCGCATCGAGGTCGTCAAGGGGGCGGGATCCGTTCTCTACGGCAGCGATGCGATGAGCGGCATCGTGAACATCATCACGAAGAAGGGTGCAGAGAACACGGTGCATGCCGGCTTCGGCAATTTCGGGCAGCGGGAGTATGGCGTGCGCATCGGAGACAAACGTTTCAGCGCCTACTATAACAGCGACAAGTGGGGGCATCAGAATGACGTTGCCGAGTCGGATGTCCGGGCGAGCGGATTAAAGGGTTCCATGCGCACCGACCTGCGCGATGCAGAAAAGACGAGTGCAGGCCTTACGTATCGGTTCAACTCCCATCTCGATTTTCTTTTTGGCTACTATGAGACGGAGGCGACCTATCTGCGTTTCATCGACCGCGTGGATCAAACGGCGTACGGCGTTCACGCCGGTGATCCATACCATGTGCGCCACTATACGACACAGCAGTATATTACCCAACTCAATTACCATGACCGCAAGTGGAAGGGAAGCCTCTACTTCAATACGGGAACCGTGGGGGCGAAAGGGCGGACGGACATCAACTCCAAGACGGGCCAGAAGACGCCCGGCGGTTGGTACGAGACGCGCGAGCGCAATCAAACGTACGGTGCGAAACTGCAGCGCACGTGGAAACTATCCCCCAAATCGACCGCCGTGCTCGGCCTGGACATGGAGCATGAGACATACGCATCGCTTCTTGCCCCCTCGACGGCAAACGCGGCGCGCTACATGCGAAACAACTGGGGCGCATTCGGCCAGTGGGAGCAGAAGTTCACCGCGCGCGACACGGGGATCATCGGCGTGCGGGAGACGTGGACGACGGCTGCAGCACGTGATGAGAATTACCATAACTTCAGCGCTTCCGGGCAGTGGCTGCACAAGCTCGACCGCGAAAACAGCCTCTATCTTTCCGCCAGCCAGTCCTTCATCATGCCGACATTCGCGCAGATGTACGGGGAGAGCAGCCGCCATGCACCCGCTCCGGATCTAAGGCCGCAGACGGGCGTCACCTACGAGCTCGGCTGGAAGGCAAGGCATGCGGGGCATACGTGGAAGGCGGCGCTCTTTCACATGCGCGTGAAGGACAATATCACGCCGCATTGGGTGGGGGCGCGAGCGGAGTACCAATACACGAACGAGGATTTCCGCAATACGGGACTGGAGCTTTCGTGCGAGACGCAGGGGAGACACGGCTTTTCGTGGAACTGGGGGCTCACGTGGCAGAACCCCGAGACGCGGGCAAAGGGCGCGGACTGGGAACGCACCTTTGGCAAGCTGCAGCTCACGGGCGGCGTTCTCTACAAGAAGGGAAAATGGAGCTCCGCGCTAAATGCTTCCTATCTCGCGAGCCGCGTGCAGTCACCGCTGCACGATCCCACTTACCCATGCAGGCCGTACCTCTTGACGAGCTGGAGCACAGCGTACCATCCCGACGCGAGGAGCGAGATCCGTTTGACCGTGGACAATGTGCTCGACCGCGCGGACGTGATTTCACACACGGGCGCGAACTACCGCGTCGCACCGACGAGCTGGATGCTGAGCTGCAACTACGTCTTTTGAGCGGGAAAGGGCTGTGCCGTGGAAGAGGGGCGTGTTCCTGCGGGAAAGGGTGAGGCCATGGACATTCGCGTAGAGGATTTGGAGAAGTCGCTCGACGGCAGGAAGATCATCGAGCATATCCATCTCGCGGCAAGGGACAGGGAAACCGTCGGCATCATCGGCCCGAACGGCAGCGGCAAGAGCACGCTCCTGAAGTGCATCTACCGCGTGCTCGAACCGGAGAAGGGCAAGGTATTCTTAGGCAGCGAGGAACTGAAGGAACTCTCGGTGCGCGAGTCGGCACAGCGGCAGGCCGTGCTCGCGCAGCACCACAGCACGGGCTTTGACTTTACCGTGCTGGAGGTCGTGCTCATGGGCAGAAGCCCCTACAAGGGCCTATTGGAACGGTACAATGAGGAGGACTTTGCGCTCGCGCGCAAGTACCTCGCGTTTACGGGCATGGAACGGTTTGCCAAAAGCTCGTTTGCGACGCTTTCGGGCGGCGAGCAGCAGCGCGTGATGCTCGCGCGTGCGCTCACGCAGGCGACGCCGTGCCTTATTTTGGATGAGCCGACGAACCATTTGGACATCCGCTGCCAGCTTCAGGTCATGGAAAACGTGCGGCAGATGCATCTGACGGTAATCGCCGCCATCCATGACCTGAATATTGCCGCCGCCTACTGCGACCGGCTGATTGCCATGCAGCATGGGCGTATCATCCGCGAGGGCACGCCGAAGGATCTCTTGACGGAAGCGTTCCTCTACGAGCTTTACGGCGTCCATGCGCGCATCGTGGAGCTAGGCGATGGCACGGTCGTGATTTCGTATCGTCTTTAAGGGAGGAATCCATCATGATGGAAAAGGAATGGCTGGTTGGAAATCCGCATCTTTCAGCGGATCGGATGCGCCCCATCGAGGAGCGTATTCCAAGCGGGAAGAAGGAGGTGCTGGAGGGTCTCCTGCGCGCACGGGAACTTCTAGGCGAGTCGTGCTACCAAACGCACCTTGCGCCCTTGCAGGGCCTCGCAAAGGACGGTACGACGCTCCTCGTCACGGTACGCACCGATAGGGAGCGAACCCTGCTCATAAAAGCCTGCATGCCTGCACTGAAGGAAGCGTTCGGCGCGAAGATCGTAAAAGTCGTTGCAATCTGATGGCAGGATAATGGAAAAGGGAAAGGATTCAAATTGAAGATGCACAAGAGGATTCAGAGGGATAAGAAGGCAGTTCTGGCTGTTGCCGTTTCGTGCATGGCCTTTGGCATAGGCGGCATGACGCAGGCATTTGCAGCGCAGGGCGCAGAAGAGCGCGCGCAAAAGATGGAAGCGGACATGGAAGTGCCGAAGGATCCGGCACAAGCGCAGGGAAGCGATGCATACGATCTCGGCAGCACGGTGATATCGGCGGATCGCCATAAGATACGGAATCCCTATACGACGGGCGGCGATGTCAACGTCATCACGCGCCGCGACATCGAGAAGCACAATGATTCGACCGTGCAGGATGCCTTGCAGCGGATTCCCGGCGTGCGCATCTCGACGCCGGGGTACCGCGGCGGGGAGTACGGCTTTGAGTCGTTCAACACGGAGTTCACGATCAACGGCGAGGGGAGCATTGTCGTCCTCGTGGACGGCAGCCGCGTCGATAACGATGCGAATGCCTTTGCCGGCAACAAGTCGCGCGTTAATCTCGCCACGCTGCCTGGCATCGACGACGTTGAGCAGATCGAGGTCATCAAGGGAAGCGGCGCAGCGATCTACGGCGCGGATGCCGCAGGCGGCGTCATCTCCATCACGACGCGCCGCGGCACGAAGGAGCCGCGCACGGCGCTGAACCTCTCGACTGGGTCTTGGGGACAGCATCGCGCTTCGCTCACGCATACGGGGGCGGATGCGAGCGGCACGCTTCGCTACGCCCTTTCCATGAGCCGCGAGATGAGCGGGGACACGGCGTATCAGGATGCGTATACGGGGACGTCGCAGCGGTTTGACAATACGCATTACCAAAGCAACGATTTTTCTTTCGGCGTGAGCAAGGATTTCGACGCACAGCACAGCCTGTTGCTTCGTTACTACCATGCCGACGAGACGGCGCATTACCCCATCACGGCGCCGGACTACCGCACGATGGGATCCTTTTATAGCGGCACGATGGCGCCCGTGAACGCGGCGACGCATCGCTATGTCGGGCTAAGCAGCAGGATACCGGGCTATCGCAATATCTTTCTCTACGATGCGTGGCTCGGCTCGCATGACGAGACGCGGACGAACAATGTGTCGCTTCGGTATGTCTTTGGCAAGACGGATGAGGGAGCGGAGAGCTTTGTGCACGTATTCCGCAATTACACACGCTACAATATGACGGACTATGCGGGAATATGGAACGTGCCGTATCCGTATATCGGTGCGTTTTGGGATCACGCAAAGGCGCATCCGGGCCAGCATGAGGACATCGAGCAGACGACGGGCGCGTCTGTCCAGCTTGCAAGGCATATCGGCAGGCATAGCCTGACGGGCGGCATCCATTTCCGCAAGAGCGAGTACGAGGGGCATTCGCCGGATGGGACGAGCGATACGAGCCGTACGATGCTTGATCTGTACCTGCAGGACAAGATGCGCCTCGGCGATAAGTTCGTTTTGACGCCCGGTCTCGTATGCACGCATTACGGCAGCGGGCATTATGAGGGCACGCATTTTGATTCCGCAGGGAAGCTGACCGGCTCGCTTTACGGCAGCTACGATTTCGACCGAAATTCCAATGCATACTTCTCCGCCGTACAGATTTTCAAGCCGGTGACGGGACTGGATCGTTCGCGGCAGTTTGCGGGAGACGTCCTGCAGGATGAGACGGGCTGGAGCTATACGGTTGGGGCAAGCCGTAAGTTCACGCCGCGCGACAGTGCCGAAATCAACTACGGCGTGACCGATATGGACAATGCCATTGGCCGCTACAGCATCCATGACGGCATGCAGTGGAGACGGTATTCGGTCAATGCCAAGCGCAGAAAGCAAGCCTTGAATCTTGCCTATACGCATCATTTTGGCAAGGCATGGTCGCTTGGCACGTCCTACAGTTGGGTTCATGAGACCTTCTCGACAAAGCGCGTGCGCCGCAATCCGGACGGAACGAATCCCGATGATTTCATCAATGCCTACCGCCCGCGCAACATTTACCGCACGCATCTGACGTACGACCGCAATCGATGGTTTGCGGATCTTTCCTACACGATTTATTCCGGCAATGATCCGCGATTCTTTTCCGCCTCGCACTTCGACCTGCTCGACCTCTCGCTGAACTATCAAGCGGGCAAGGATTGGCAGATTTACCTGAATGGATACAATCTCTTGAACACGGCGTACGAAACGAGAGGCTTGGCGGTCTATGGGCCTGGCGCCCTGCCGGAAGCAGGACGCAGCTTCATGCTCGGCGCGAAATACACGTTCTGATGGGGCGGCTGATGGGAAGATGCGCTTTTTTTGGCATGGTCATGCTCGTCTGCCTCGCCTCCTCCGGCTGTCTCTTCGGCGGCGAGATGCCTCCTTCCGAAGCAGGAGGAGGCATCTCGGTCATGACGTACGATTCGGCAGGCAAGGAACGGCAGGAGGTGTTTGCGCATCCGCCGCAGCGCGTCGTCGCCATTTGGCAGAACGATGTGGAGACCGTGCTCGCCTTAGGCGCGGGAGGAGCTCTTGTCGCGGCAGTCGGCGTGCCGTACACGGAATGCCTGCTGCCCGAATACCGAGACGCGTATGCACGGATTCCCCTGCGTCAGATGGAAATGCCAAGCGTGGAGGAGCTTCTGATGCTGAGGCCAGACCTCATCCTGGGCTGGTATTCCACCTTCTCCGACCGCGTGACGAAATCGACAGACTTTTGGCAGGCGCGCGGCATCCATACCTATATGCCCACCTCCTCCATGGGCAGAAAGGGCAAACATACCATTGCGGGCGAATGCCGTTATATCCTCGACCTCGGATGCATCCTAGGCAAGGAGGCGCGCGCGGAGGAACTCGTCCAAAAGATGCGGGAGGAGATTCGCTACGTGCAGGACCGCACGCAGGGGAGGGCACGTCCGCGCACGCTTATCATCGAGCGCATGGGAAACCAGTTCATGAGCTATGGGGCGGACACGCTCGCTGCGGACATCCTGCGCCATGTGAACGGCGAGCCTCTCTCCTACGATCGCTACATTGGCTTTGAGCAGGTCGTCGAGGCGAACCCGAATGTCGTTTTTCTCATCGTGAGCGAGAACCGCTACAAGGAGGCGGAGGCAATCCGGCAGGATTTTTTGGAAGACCCCGCGTTTCAGGATGTGCGGGCCGTGCAGGAAGGCAGGGTCTATGTCCTGCCGCTCTACCTAGTCTATGCGAGTGCGACGCGCACCTATGACGGAATCCGCGCCATGGCGCAGGGGCTTTACCCGGATCTTTACGAGGGGGCGCGAAGATGAGTGCAGATGGAAGGCAGCGGTTGCTTTTTTTGCTTTTGCTCGCTGTGCTTATCGCGGAGCTGTTTCTCTGCCTCGGCATCGGCTCGGCGCATCTTGGCTACGATGCCATATACGCGGCTGTGCGGGAAGGGATTTTCAGCCCGGTTTCCGTGACCGCGCCCAGGCAGGGCCCCGTGCACGACATCGTTTGGATGCTGCGCATGCCGCGCCTTTTGCTCGCGGCGTGTACGGGGGCGGGGCTTGCGGCTGTCGGCGTCGTCATGCAGGCCATCGTCCGGAATCCTTTGGCAGATCCCTATATCCTAGGCGTATCCTCGGGCGCGTCCCTTGGTGCGGCGGCTGCGATCCTCTTAGGTGTCGGCGCGTGGCTCGGCACGAATTTCGTCGGCATGGCGGCGTTTTGCGGTGCGCTTGGCGTCTCGCTGCTCGTGCTCCTCGTGGCGAATCTCCGCGGTGCGGCAGATCCCGTTCGGCTGCTGCTCGCGGGCATGGCGCTCTCCGCCGCATGTTCAGCGGTTTCGAGCTTCCTCATCTATTTCGCGAACGACAGGAGCGGCGTGCAGTCCATCGTCTTTTGGCTCATGGGCAGTTTTGCGGGCGCGCGCTGGGATATGATGGCGGCGATCACCCTCGTGACGCTGCTCGGCATCCTGTTCTTTTGGACGCAGGGCACAGTGCTCGATCTCATGCTTTTAGGCGATGCCGAGGCCGTGACGCTTGGCCGGGATCTCAAGCGGTACCGCGCGCTTTATTTGGTGCTGGGCTCGCTTATCATCGGCTTTCTCGTCTATGCGGCGGGCATGATTGGCTTCGTCGGGCTCATCGTGCCGCATGCCGTGCGCTTCTTCACGGGCGCGGGGCATCGTGCGCTCCTGCCGCTTGCGAGTGTCACGGGCGCGATTCTCATGGTCGGTGCGGACGCGCTCGCACGCAGCCTGATCCCGCGCACGGAAATCCCCGTCGGGCTCATCATCTCTCTGATCGGTGCGCCGGTCTTTGTCTACCTGATCGTTCGGCGCAGGTACAGTTTCGGCCGCAGGGAATAGGCCCGTATGGGATGGGTTTGCCTTGCGGGGGAGGGCTTGACAAAAGGAGGTGTTTGGCATAGAATATAATCGAAATTTATCTTCAGATAAATTTCAGGTTTTGGAACAGGTACTGTCGCCATGGACGATGGTTGAAAAGAGAAGCCGGTAAGAAGCCGGCGCGGTCCCGCCACTGTGAGGGGAGCGAACCTGCAAGACGCCACTGGAGCGATTTGGGAAGGCGCAGGCGAGCGATGAACCGAGCCAGGAGAACTGCCTGTTCGAAAGTCACCGTTACACCTGCGAGCGATGGGGAGGGGACTGCTGGAGAAGAGCCCGGCCTTTCCTTCGCGTACAGGAAAGGCTGTTTTTATGTTTGGGAGGAATTCGGATGAACAAGAAGAGGATGCTCGCCGCTGCTATCGCGTGTGCCACGCTGTTTGGCGTTTCGGCGCAGAGCGAGGCGGCATACCAGCTCAATCCAGAGGTCAAGGACGCGACGATGGCATTAAAGTCCGCATCTGAGATCGGCGTCCTGAAGTACGAGAACCAAGAGATGCAAAATCTGCCGGACAAGGACGCGATCGTCGTCATGACGTTCGGCACGACGTTCAAGGACACGCGCGCGAAGACGATCGATGCGACGGTGGACGCCATAAAGGCGGCGCATCCCGGCGTGAAGGTCGTCACGGCGTACACGAGCCACATCATCATCGACCGCGTCAAGGCGAAGGAGGGCATCACGTACCCGACGCCTGAGGAGGCGCTCGACCAGCTCAAGGCAGATGGATACACGCGCGTCGCACTCGCGTCGCTCGATGTCATCCCCGGCATGGAATACCAGTACGACAAGGGCGTATTCGAGAACTACAAGAAGAATTTCAAGAAGATGACACTCGGCACGTCGCTGATGTACTGGCAGGGGCAGGAAAATCAGGCGGATGACGTGACGGAGACGCTAAAAGCGCTTTCCACACAGTTCCCCGAGCTTGGGAAGGAGGATGCCCTCCTCATCATGGCGCACGGCACGCCGCAGGTCTCGAATGCTTACTACTCTGTCATTCAGGCGAAGATCGATGAGATGGGCTACAAGAACATATTCGTCTACACGGTCGAGGGCTGGCCAAGCCTGGAGACGGTGATGCCGAAGCTCAAGAAAAACGGCATCAAGCACGTCACGCTCATGCCGATCATGATGGTCGCAGGCGACCATGCGAACAATGATATGGCAGGCGCGGATCCCGGTTCGCACAAGTCGATCCTGGAAGCCGCAGGATACAAGGTTGACGCCTACATCCACGGCATCGGCGAGAACAAGGCCATCCAAGGTCTCTACGTCCGGCGCGCAAACGATGCGTGGGATGCCCTTGAAAAGTAAGAAAGATCATTTCCCTTTGTCTTTTCTTATGGTATACTAAGCGAGTACTCCGAGCAAAAGTGTCTAACGGGCAACGCGCCCCATGGCACTGCGCCTGAGCCGCCCCATGCGGCTCACAGGGCGGCAGGGGAAACCCTGCCGCCTTCCGTGTTGAAAAGGAGCACAGGCAACGTACTGGAAAAGGCTGTCCTTTGGGTCGTTGTTTCGTGCGCCTTTCGTGCGAAGCAACGGCTTTTTTGTTGCTTCCAGGAAGAAAGGACAGGGATCTGCATGAAGAAACTATGGGCAGTCTTGTTGGTGGCCGTTCTTGCCATCACGGCGGGATGCGGCGGCGGAAACGATGGCAAGCCGTCTGCCGCGTCGTCTGCATCGGGCGAGAAGGTCGAATTGCACGTATCGGCTGCGGCGAGCCTGACGGACGTGATGAATGAAATCGGTGCGGATTACGAGAAAGAGCATCCGAATGTCAAGGTCGTATTCAACTACGGCAGCTCAGGCGCACTGCAGCAGGCGATTGAAAATGGCGGCGGGGCGGATCTCTTTTTCTCTGCCGCACAGAAACAGATGAATGCGCTCGAAAAGGCCGGCCTTCTCGCGGATGGAACGCGCAAGGATCTCCTTGTCAATGAGGTTGTGCTCATCGTGCCGAAAGACGGCGGCCAGGATATTCCGTCGTTTGACCAGCTCGCGAGGGCGGACGTGCAGCGCGTCGCGCTCGGTGAGCCGAAGGGCGTGCCCGTCGGTCAGTATTCCGAGGAGATTTTGACGAAGCTCGGCATCTTGGATGCCGTCAAGGCAAAGGCCGTCTACGGATCGGACGTGCGCCAGGTGCTTACGTGGGTTGAGGGCGGCGATGTGGATGCAGGACTCGTCTATGCGACGGACGCTGCCATTTCCGAAAAAGTGAAGGTCACGGCACAAGCACCTGCAGATTCGCATAAGCCTATCGTGTACCCCGTCGCTATCTTGAAGGAGACAAAGCAGATGGATGCAGCGAAGGACTTCCTCGCATTCGCGACGAATGACGCGAACAAGAAGCGCTTCGAGCAGTATGGGTTTGAGGTAAAGTGAATGGATCTCATGCCGCTTCTTATCACGCTTGAGACAGCGACGGCAGCGACCGTGGCAACGTTTTTTGCGGGCATCGGCCTCGCTCTTGCCGTCGTACGCATGCGGCGGTTTCAAGGGCTTGCCGATGCCATTATTACGCTCCCGATGGTC
>PPYE01454837.1_pt1 | contig 10456 bp, 5 predicted proteins | sample 1559881 | NCBI WGS metagenome assembly PPYE01 (sample SAMN08240022, study PRJNA423297) | Human gut metagenome, whole genome shotgun sequencing project.
CTGACGAATAAAAACACCTGTTTATACAAAGATTTGTTTCGATTTGTCTTTTGTTTTTTTTGCGTTCCGGACATTTTTAACATCCCCAGTTGACATTCCGAGGCAAAGAATTTATAATCTGTTTATGTATAAAACGGAGGATTTCAAATGGATAAAAAAATAATCGCAGTTATCTGCGCTTCCTTAATCGTAATATCGGTAGCTTTTGCCTCATGCGGAAAAAAGAAGCCGACTATAAACGCCAAGGACGCCACATATGAGGTTGTTACCGACGAAGAGGGCAACACTGTTCTCAATGAGAACGGCGAGATTGAAATATATGTCACCGACGAGGACGGCAAAAAGGTCACGGATGAAAACGGCGAAATTAAAACGGGCGCCGTTCCGTTCCCCAATCAGATAACCGACGGCGTATTTCACGAGACAAAGTATTTTAAAATGGTTTATCCCAACGGCTGGACCGTGGGCAATTCCGGCATAGCCACCTCAAAGAAATACAAGGGGCTCGACGCGCAGGTTATGTATTCCGGCGCGGCGACTGATGACAGCGCAGCGGAAAATGAGGCAAATAACACCGTTTCGCAGTGGAATCAGATTTTGTCGCAGGCAGGCGACGCGGTAACGGGCGTAACCGTTGAGCAGCGTACCGTAACGCTCGAAAAATGCGGAGCCACCGCATACGTAGTCGAGGTCAAAAAGGCGGACGACAAAAACCCGAAAACATATTCCGCATATCAGCTCACCATGGATTTTGTCTGCAACGGCGGGCTTTACCACGTGCAGTGTTTTACCGAGGACGGCAACACCTTTGACGGCAGCCTTGATTTGGCGGCAATGTACGGCGCAAATCTCACAATTAAATAAGATTCAAATGATAACATCATAGTTTGAAGCAAAAATTTGCAGCGGTTCAACGGCGAATGTCGGTTGAGCCGCTTTTTGCCTCCCTTTACAAGGGAGGTGGGTTGCCGCAAGGCAAGCCGGAGGGATTTTCTCAAAAAATAGATTTTAAAAAGAAAGTGCTTCGCTGTTTAATCCCTCAGTCATCTTCGATGACAGCTCCCTTTACAAGGGAGCCTATATAAATCCCTCAGTCTACTCACTTCGTTCGCAGACAGCTCCTGACGGGAGAGAGTCCCCTTTGTCGCTCCGCGACATTTCCCCACACTGTGGGGAATTACCCTATTCAAGGGAGCCTGAATAAATCTCTCAGTCTACTCACTTCGTTCGTAGCCAGCTCCTGACGGGAGAGAGTCCCCTTTGTCGCTCCGCGACATTTCCCCACACTGTGGGGAATCACCCTTTTCAAGGGAGCCTGAATAAATCCCTCAGTCTACTCACTTCGTTCGCAGACAGCTCCCTTTTCAAGGGAGCCTATTTAAGCCCTCTGTTTTTACCCGAAAATCACCGTAAAAATGTTCAAAACCGTGTTCAATACTTGTCAAAAAGTTCAAAACTCGAAAACGTTAACAATTTGTTCATAATTTTACAACAACATTGCCAATTTTGTTTGCCACTTTTGCCCAAAAATAACAATTCTATTTGTTCAATACAGAAAATCAACAAATTTGTGTGAACAATTTATTGACTTTTTTCGTTTAAAATTCTATACTTTAACTAACCATAGGAATGGTGTAATAGGGCGAAGTGCCCCCTTTTTTGAGGGAGCGCTGCCGCACGGCTGATTTACCGTGCAGTTTCCATCCCGTTTTGATACACATCCTACGGTAATATGCTCGGGTGTGTATCATCAGTTTTCCACCGATTCATTTTTACGGAAGTGGAAACGGTGGAAACCGACCGAGTTAACGTGCCGAAATCGGTTTGCTTTCTTGTAAATCAAAGAGCGGTCAGAAGTACAGCGGATTTTGTGCGAGGAATTGTTGCGGGGAGTGCCGCCCGCAGAAAAAATCGGGTACGCATACATGGTTTTAATGTAAATCTTTTTAGGAGGAAAAAACACGTATGAAAAAATCTACCAAATTGTTAAGTGTCATCTTGGCAGTTGTCATGATTTTCTCAACTATGTCCGTAATGGCGTTTGCCACAAAGACGGAGTATCAGACCTCTGATAACCTTACCGCTCTTGACGCATACAGCCCGGACGGCGCGGTAACAAGACTCTCTACCGAAGAGAGAATGTCAGTCGTATTTGACTTCCTCGATGTTACCCTTGCCGCCGCGAACATAAACATGGGCGATGTTATTAACAAAGCAGGTTTGCATCTTGTTATCGACCTTCGCTCGGTTAATGCTCTTTGCGGAACCATCGACAGCGCTCAGGCTCTTCTTAACAACGGACTTGTTAAGCTTGTCAAAGGCTTGCTCGGCATAGTTAAAGACGCTAACCTTAAAAACTGGCCGCCGGGCATGACAAGAGAAAACCACGATCAGCTTGACATAGTCAACGGCATTGCAACTCTTCTTAACGACAACGCAGGTCTCGTTAAAAAGGTTATCAACGACGGCAAACTCGACGTCGGCATTATCGGCAACTTTGTTGATATCTCCGGCGTTAATAAGTACCTCTCGGATCTTCCGGGTATGTTAAAAGGCCTCGTTTATCCGATGTTCGCAAGAGTTGACGATGACATGGCGCTCATCAACACTTATTCAACAACAACCGCAAATCCCGATACTCTTGTCAAGAATGTCCTCATCAACGCTATGTCTAAGCCGCAGAGCTATACTTCTTATAAAGAAGACGCTTCCGGCAACTGCATAAGCAATCACATTGCTCTTCCGAAAAGCGCTGAAGCAGGCCTTCGTGATTATTATGTTAAGGGCTCAGACTCTAAGGGTGCTTACATCGAGGTATTTGAATATGATACCGCCAAGAAGACATATGTTTCTCAGGATGAGAAATATTACAAGACCGAAGAAACCGATATGGAAGGCAACGGCACAGGCGTTTATGTTTACGCTAACGCTGCCGGCGAAAACGTAAAATATTACGTTAAGGACAGCTACTTCCTTCCCTCACTTGCCACAAGCGGTAAGGTTTCCGAAATCTTCAACCTTGACAGCAATACTTTTGTTTCGGCTCTCTATCAGATAGCTCCCTATGTATTTAAGGATCTTGCTCCCGTTGTTCTCAACGGCTCGGTTAAGATGCTTCTTGCACAGTGGTTCGGCGCTGAAAAGACCGAGCTCTTCGGCGGCAAGGCTTCAGAGGCCACCGCTGTTCTCGCTAAGCTTCCGTCAGATGTAAAGGCATTCTATTCTAAGGCTGCCGGCACATACAACTGGGAGTGGTCGGACTTCACAATAGGCTCCGACGGCAATGGCTATTATCGCCTTGTCAGCAAAGACGGTCTCACAGAGACCTGGCTCAAGTTTGATATGTCCACCGCTAATTCGTTCGCTAAGCTCATTAACTGGAACTACACCATCTCCGGTGATTTCGTTGACGAGTTTATGCCCACAGCTGCAAACAACGGCTCCGTTACTGCTTCGGCAGCGGGTTATACCACCGTTCTTGCATCGCTCAACGATTTTGTCGGCAAGGCAATCGACACAATGCTTTCGGATACTGCAAAGGCTGCAATCAATTGGACAAAGGGCGATAATACAAAGCTCATTCCCAATCTTCGCAAGGCTCTTCAGTATGTAGCAGCTTATAACCCCGAGTATCTCTTCGGTACCGGCTATGAGACTGTTTATGCAGGCTACTATGACACAGTTGTAGATAAGACCGCTTCCAATCAGGATGTTGTTACCGCTCTCGGCGCAATCGGCGTTAAGGCTCTTATGCCTCAGATAATTCTCCCGTCGGCTGCCGAGCTCAAGGGACAGAACGTAACCGCTCTTCTCGCTTGCGTAATTCGTGAGCTTGCAACTCAGTTCGTTCCGACTTACAACTATGACGCACTTATTTATGCCGATTACAACTCGAAGACCCTCGTAAAGGGTAAGGACAGCGGCTATTGGCTCGATGTTATCTTTACCATGGGCACCGACATCGGTATGAAGTATCTCTCCAAGCTTGCCGACCTCGGCTCCGATAAGGCTGACGGCTACAGCGTTGCAGCCTCCAAGACTTATAAGCTTGCAGACTTCGAAAAGAACACACGCGCTTGGGAAGACACCATTGACTGGATAATCGACTGGGCTCTCACCTCTGACAACGAGTGGTGCTGGAAGTTCCAGAAGCTCATCAACACCGGCGACCTTGACCTCGACCTTGCTACCGCACAGGATCCGTGGGTTAAGCTCGACAAGATTATCCGCGACGTTCTTCCTGTTGAGAAGATAATCAACGAAACCGCTACTGACGGTAAGACCTTCCTTGAGACTGTTCTCAGAGAAGACATTATCGACAGCCTTCTCAACCTTGACGTAAGCAAGCTCCTCGGTACAAACAGCGTTACGGGCATATTCAATATTCCTGCTAACAGCACTCTCAGAACCGAGGCTCTGTATCCCGCAGTATTCAGAATCGTAAGAGAACTCCTTAACAAGGTTCTCGGTAAGGTATGCGGCAACACCGCTCTTATCGCCGATTCTTACAATTCACTTGACGCTATTCTTCAGAAGGGCGCTATTGCAGACCTCGCAGAGAAATTGATTGTAGGTATTGCCTATGCCGTTAAAACAGGCGGTCTTCTTGACGTAGCTCTTCCGTTCGTAAACTTCTTCCTCGGCTGGACTACTAACGCTCAGTCCTATGCTGAGCCTAAGCTTACAATAGATAAGGGTACACTTAACTATGTACAGCTTACAAACGGCCAGATGAATACTACTCTTAAGGTAACAAACGCATCTGCAGGTATGCTCTTAAAGCACGGCGATACATATGATCATCCTTATATGCTCACTCTTAAGTCTGTTACCGTTAACGGCACCGAAATGCTCACCGCCGCCGACAAGAAACCACTTTCACCGTATGAGAGCAAAGATGTTACTCTTAACGCGGCAGTTCACACAGACAGCCTTGTAAAGGTAACCGCTGTTTACAGCTTCACCTTCAAGGACGGTACTGCTTACGACGGCGACATTACTTCCACTACCTTTGAGTATGCAACCAACGATACAGCCGATACCGTCGGCTCCGCTTGGGATTCTGGTGAGAAGAAAGCTACATACTTAGCTGTTGATTACGTTAAAATGAAAGGCGCAACCACCACCGACTGCCTCGTAACAAATCCGTCGGCTCTTGCTTCTGCTATTTCAAACATTGCCGTAACTTGGACCAATACAAGAGATACTGATTGCAAGTTCACCAAGGGTTCTATTTCCGGCTTTGACGCAAATTACTTTGAGTCCTCGGGTCAGGCCGAGGCGCTTGTAAATAAGACCTTCCTTAAGTATGTGAAGGATGATGATAGTTATACCGGTAACATTGTTACCGTTAACCCGCTCAGACTTAAATCTGATGTTGACGCAGCGACGGTTCCCTCGGGTGCCACATACGATCTCGGTAATCAAGCTGTAACTGTATCCGGTTCGCATAGGAACAGAACCAGAACACTTGATATGTCTGCTCCTCTCGGCACACTCTACTATTACAACGGCACCAATGTTAAGAATGCCGTTGACAGCGAGTTCAAGGCTAACCGCGATTCTTCTAAGTATCCGGCAGAGGCTTGGAAAACTTACTGGACAGCTCTTACCGCTGCTGCTAAGCTCGCTTACGGCCCGTTCAAGAAGGCTAACATCGGCAATTACAGTGACGACAATCTCACTGCAGCCGTAACCGCTCTTGAAACCGCCGCTAAGGCTCTTGATACAGCAAGCACAACACCTGCAAGCGGTTCAGCAACCGTTACACCGGCTCCCATTGAGGATGCTCTTAAGGCTGCCGCCGACATCAACTATCAGAACTTCGACCTCTATGCTTATTGGGCTTACGAAAAGGCAATGAAAGCCGGCAACGCTATCATTGACGCTTACAAGGGCCCCGTAGCTCCCGAAAAGTACATTGACGGCAGCTCACTTTCAGAGGCTGAAATTACTGCTATTGCCAACAAGGCAAACACTACATATAAGAGTGCTATCGTAGCTTCCATGAAGGCTCCTTCAATCGAAGCTCAGAACGCTTATATGGATGCCGTAAAGGCTTACAAGGCTCCCAGTTATTCAGAGCTTGAAGTCCTTAACAGCGCTAAGAACATTGCTTGGTATGCAAGCTTCCTGAAGAGCGCTGCGGTTACAACTCAGAAGCAGTTCCTTGATAAGGAAATCAAAGCCGCTAAGGCTCAGGGCTACAAAGAGGCTGATTACACAGCAGGCTCTTATGCAAGATATACCAAGGCTCTTGCAGCTGCCGAGGCATTAAATGCCAACGCTAATGCTCTTCAGTCCGAGGTATTCGATGTTAAGTATGAGCTTGAAATCGCTCAGCGCGCTCTTATGCCGAAATCGGCTTCTGCTCTCGAGGCAGGTGCTTACACCGAGCTTGAGGCAGTTATAGCTCAGGCTAAGTCAATATTCACTGACAACAGTGCATATACATTTGACGCATCAAAAGCTGACGGCCTTACAGAGACCGAAGCTTATGCTAAGCTCGTTTCCGTACTCGGCTATGAGTACACCGATGAGAAGGGCAACACAGCAAACCTTTACAGCGGCTCCGCTGAAAACTATGCTGCAAATGACCGCTTCTATTCAAACGTTGTAGCAGCTCAGATTGACGCTGTTATCACAAACCTCAAGAATGCTATGGCTCCGTTCGTATGCAAGTACGTAGCAGTTCCCACCACAGCGGGTTCAAATGAGGGCGTTTCCGTAACAGAGAGCGCTTCTCTCATCACCGGCGTAACACCCGGCTCGCTCGCTACTGCCGACGACGTACTCGCAAGAGTAACGGCTAAGGATTCTTCGGCTACAACTCTTAATGTTGCCGCTAACGCTGCAGGCCTCTATGGTACAGGCGCTACCGCAACACTCAGCCTCAAGTCGAGCGGTGCTCCGGTTGCTATCTACACAGTCGTTATCTACGGCGATGTAAACGGCGACGGTGTTGTTGACGGATTCGATGCTTCCTCCATGGACCTCGCAATCAACAACAAAGCTGCTCTCACAGGCGCTTATAAGACTGCAGGCGGCCTTGCTACCGGTAAGGTTGACCTCGCTAACTACGGCCTTGTAGTTGACGCTGCTTACGGCGGAACTGCAATCGCTCAGAAGTAATTTCCTTTAATTACTTAAGTTAAAACCCGGTGGGGGAGTTTTCTCCCCCACAAGGGCGTATGTAATGGGATATTCTTAAAAAGATTAGAGCATATACTTTAAAAGTGCGGCGGAATAGTTTTGTGAAAAAACGGTACAAAGCTTGTAAGCCCGCAAAGAAATAACTTTATTTGTGATAGCGTAAGGGATATTTTCTTTCGGTGTGCCATTTTTGTTCACAAATTATTGACATTGTGCTCTCAAAAGTGTATATTTAATATTGATTAAGAATAGAAGGAGGCAAAAAATGACCAAGGCAAAAAAGGCTATTAGCCTTATTGTATCTGTAGTTATGCTCCTTGGCGTGCTTGCAGTCGGCGTTTTCGCAAATGATAATACCGGTGTCGCAGAAAACGGCACTATCGCTTTATCGTTTGACAAGGCGTCATATAGCGCAGGCGATACGGTCAAGGTTACCGTAAAATTAACCACAGATTATTATGCTGCAACGGTTTCTGTTCCTGTTCAGTATGACAGCAGTGCTGTTAAGTTTGTAAGCGGCACAACCGCTTCAACGCTGTTCGGTGCAGGCGATGCAACAAAGACGGTCGTAAATGATGCTGCTGCGGGCGGCAAGACTTATGTCTATGTCGGCGTATTACCGCAGGCTGCCGGCGGAGCTGTTGCTCAGAAGGCAAACGGCGTTGTACTTTCGACCCTCATCTTTACCGCTTCTAAGGCCATTTCCGATACTGCGGCCGCTTTCGGTGTGCTTAACGATCAGAAAACAATGACCAATCTCGGCGGTAAACTCTATGTAGGTTCCTACAAGACCTCTGATGTAACCTCTACGGTTTATACCACAGGTCAGAAACTTACTTTCCCGGTAATGAAGGCTGCAGCTGCAGCTGATCCGGAACTTATCCTTACCGAAGAAGGCAACGGTGCGGTTATCAGAACCAACCTTTGCACTGGCTCGGGCGACTATGCCGGCTGTGTATTCGGTATAGATACCATTAATGGCGCAAACATTGAGGATTATGTTACTACAAAGGCAGGTTCTATTGAAGTAGTTGCCAACGATCAGGGTAATATGACTACCGGAGCTACCATCCTTCTTAAAGATGACAGTGGCAAAGTAGTTGCAACCTATGTATTCATTTACTTCGGCGATGTAAACGGCGACGGTGCAGTTGATGGTACCGATGCGGTTGCTGTCGAATTACATGATGCTTGGATTGAAACAATAGATGAAGATACTGCAGCATATTATGCAGCAGATGTAAACGGCGACGGTGCGGTTGATGGTACTGATGCAGTTGCTATTGAAGCACACGATGCTTGGCTCGAAACTCTTCCTGACCAGAATGTGATTGCCGGTAACGTCAATACTGCTTGGTAATGTCCTTTTAATCAATCAATTTTTACAAATAGGAGATTAATTTATGCTTAAGATGAAGAAAATTTTAAGTATTGCTCTTGTTGTAGTTATGCTCTTAAGCACAGTCGCAATCAGTTCTTTCGCTATTGATACCGGCAAAACTTTCGGTCTTGTACTTGAATCAGATAAGAAAGCATCTGAAATCGTACCAGGCGCAAAAGTTACGGTTACATTAAAATTCGAAGTAGCGGATTTCGACAACTTCCTCTTCTCTGACTCACGTACATGTCTCTTGTATGACAGCAATGTTTATACACCTGACCTTTCTTCACGTGTTTTCTTGGGAGACCTTGCAAATTTTGCAAAGGATGCTACTAAACCTAACATCAATGCAAAGTTTGCCGCCGCTTGTATGAGCAACTCAACAATGAGTGATGCAGACAAAGCGCTGTATAACAGCGGTGTTATGCAGCAGATTCTTGCCGACGGTCCTAACCTTGGTGCTACATCTAAAAAGGGTGTAAAGATCACAGAAGAAGCTAATGGCATTTCTGTACCTGAAATGTCAATCACATTTAACGTAACCGGTGATGCAGCTGCAATCGCGGCTGGCAACATCAATATTGCAATGTGTGACTCGAGTACTAATGCAGCTCAGTATTTGAAGCAGACCGCTGGTACTACCGCTAACCCTACCGTTATTCCTCACGATAAAGTAAGTGCGGCAAAGGGTAATATCCTTGCTAACATGCCGTCAGCTCCGTCTTATGCTGTAGCTAAGTATAAGACTCAGGTTAAGTTCACAGGCGATAAGACAACTGCTCCGGATGATCTCTTCCAGTTCAGACTTACTTCGGTTATCACAGCTGCTGACTTCGCTGCTATGAACTCAAACGGCAATACAATTAAGAGCGTTGGCTTCATTGCTGCCAACACAGGCGCTGCCGATGCAGCTGATGCTAAGGCAGCAGTTGAAAAAGGCACCGCACTTCCGTCAGCTTGGAAGGCTGCTTCTACCGACTATGTAAGTCAGGCAAACGCTTCTTCCGATGCATACTTCGGCGCAATCGTCAAGAATATCTCTCATGCTTCTCAGGCAACTGATATTGACTGCATCGCTTATGTATGCTACAATGACGGTACTGCCGATCATTACGTTTGGTATTCCGCAGCTGTAACTGCTAAAGTTGCTTCAGGATATGATGCTGCTGTTGCTGCTTGGAAAGCTCAGTAATTGAATTTTACCAAGAAACCACAGCGAAACTTTACTATCGGTTCGGCTGTTCAAAACTGAATATTCCGTTCCGACATTAAATTTTATTATTATATCTTGAAAGGAGATTAAATCTCAATGAAACAGGTTTATCAAACACCGGATTTCGATGTTTCTGCATACGAGCTTGATGATATCATCACAATCTCCATAGGCACCGGCCCCGTAGAGGGCGGCGACTCGGGTTGGGTTGAGATCTGACGCTCACGTAGCAATCGATCCGATTTATTAACAATCATAAGCAGAGCAAGGTTCGTCTTGCTCTGTTTTTTTGTGCCCTGTTTTGCATTTTGTGCACCATTCCGTTTCTGTACCCCATTCTGATATCGTGTGCCTATTCTGTTTTTGTACTTAATTTAGGTGCTGTATGCCTATTCTTTTTTTGTGTGTCATATGAGGAGCTTTCCACACACCCCTGCCCGCCCTTTTCACTATTCGTTTTCCACTTCCGTTTTCGTCTTTTTACTTTTCAGCCTCCCTTGCAGAGAGCAAGCCTCGCCAAAGCAGTTTGGAAGCTTTTTGCCTCCCTTGAAAAGGGAGGTGGGTTGCCGCAGGCAAGCCGGAGGGATTCTGCGGAGTTATATGGAATTTAAATAGAAAGCAAATTACTTTTTAATCCCTCAGTCTGTTCGCGTTGCTCACAGCCAGCTCCTGACGGGAGCCCGTCCCCTTTGTCACTTCGTGACATTTCC
>PPYE01512430.1_pt1 | contig 10454 bp, 9 predicted proteins | sample 1559881 | NCBI WGS metagenome assembly PPYE01 (sample SAMN08240022, study PRJNA423297) | Human gut metagenome, whole genome shotgun sequencing project.
AATTGTGGCCCAGCGCGGCGGTGTTTTCTTTTTTCGTCTCGCAGCAGCTGCATTTATATGTGATAGTGCCCCCCGCCGTGCAGGTGGCCGCCGTCTCGCTCTGCTTCACCCAGCTATGGGTATGGGCAGGCGGCGCGCTTGTCTTTTGCGGTGTAGGCGTAGGCTGCGGCGTGGCTGTCTTCTTCGGCGTAGCTGTGGGCTTCGGCGATGCCGTCTTTTTCGGGGTGGCCGTCGCCTTGGGTGTAGCGGACGGCTTTGGGGTAGCCGTGGCCCCGGCAGAGCTGCTTTGCGAGGCGCCTTCCGGCGTGCTGCCCGGCACGCCGGAAGAGGACGCAGCCGGGGAAGACTCCGGCACGGCCGGTGCCGTGCCGGCGCCGCCGGATGCATCCGGCCCGGACGAGGGCAGGCCGCCTGTGCCCAGCAGGCCAAACTTGAACGCAGCCACGATGCCCAGCGTGCCTATAAGCACTACGCCTGCCGCACTGAGTGCAGCCGCCAGCCCGTGCCCGGAAAGGTATTTGCGGAAAAAGCCCTCTCTGCCATGGCGGCCGCCGCGCGGCGGCCGGCCGGAGCCCCCGCCGCCATACCCGCCTGTGCCGCCCGGCGCATCAAAGCCCATGGGGCCGTCCTCACCGGCATAGGGCGTCTCATACGGATCATCGTCATAGCTGTACTGCGGCCCGCGCGCTCGCGCCTCCTCCGGCACGTCAAAGTCCATTGTGTCGTCGCTTGCAGAATACAGTGCCTCATACGGTTCGCCGTCATAGCCGCCCTGTGCGCCATAAGCGCCCGCATCCTCCGGCACGTCAAAGTCCATTGTATCGCCGCTTGCAGAATACGGTGCCTCATACGGTTCGCCGTCATAGCCGCCCTGTGCGCCATAAGCGCCCGCATCCTCCGGCACGTCAAAGTCCATCGTGTCGTCGCTTGCCGGGTACGGCGCCTCATACGGTTCATCATCGTAGCCGTACTGTGGCCCGCGCGCACGCGCTTCCTCCGGCACGTCAAAGTCCATCGTGTCATCGTTTGCCGGGTACGGTGCCTCATACTGCCCGCTGTCATAGCCGCCCTGTGCGCCATAAGCGCCCGCATCCTCCGGCACATCAAAGTCCATTGTATCGCCGCTTACAAAAGAAGGCGTTTCATAAGCCCCCGCATGTCCGCCGGCCTCTTCGGGCACATCGAACGACATAGTGTTCAGCGCCTCAGAAGAGCCCGCCCTACCTATGGCCTCGCCCGCCTGCAGCCGGGCGTCGTCGTTTTCTTTTGTGAACTGCTTTTCAAGGCGCTGGCGCAGCCTGCTCTTTTTCGCGTGCTGGGGGGCCTTTTTCTTTTTCGGCATATTGTCTCCTTCACGCCGCGGATACGGCAGGTTGATATTTACTCACAGTAGTAATCGTGTGCGGGCCGGGCAGCGGGGAAGGCACCCCGGCGGACGCTGCAGTCGTGCCCCTTTCCTCCTAATGATAATAAGAAAAAGAGAAAGCTGCCCCGCCCGGCGCCGCGCACCCGGCAATTATACTCATAGTTATAGCTATAATAATGCTATCACCAAATCCGCCTTTTTTCAACCCTGTGCGCTAAATTTACAGCTTTTTCATATATGTATCTCCCTTGTAAGCAATACGCGGCCCGCCCGCGGCAAAAGCGCGGCTTGCGCAGCACAAAGGCAGGCGTTATGATAGGAGTGGGGCGCCCTGTGCCCCTCGAAAAAACAGGCCTGCCGCCCGGCCCCTGCTTTTGCAGCGGCGCTGCGGCCGCACGCTGAATATTCAGGAGGTTTTTATGCCCTTTATCAATGTAAGAACAAACACCGCTGTTTCCGACACTGCCGAACAGGCCATGAAGCGCCAGCTTGGCCAGGCCATTGAGGCGCTGCCGGGCAAAAGCGAAGCATGGCTGATGGTGAATTTTGAGCCGGAGGCGCGCCTGTGGTTTGCCGGAAGTGATGACGCCGCCGCCATGGTGGAGGTAAGCGCATACGGCAGCGTGGCAGACGATGCGGCAGACTCGCTTACCGCGCGCATTTGCGACATCCTGGCAGGTGCGCTGGGCATTGCCGAAAACCGCATTTACGTCAAATATGCCGAGACACCGCTGTGGGGCTGGAACGGGGCCAATTTCTGAAATCTTGCACCGATTGCTAAAAATTTTATTCCCGCCATGAAAAGCCTGCCATTTCATTTTTTATTGATTTTAAGGTGTTATTTATGAACTATTTGTGAATTTTAGCACTCGAATATTGACAGTGCTAAAATTTGTGATATACTAAAATCAGCTTCGAAAGAAGTGAATAAAACCAATCACGAATGGCAATTTTCACAGTGTGCCGCGCACGCGGTGCACAGAATGGAGGAATGAAGTATGTTGCCTAGCATTTTTGGTGAAAATCTGTTCGATAGTTTCTTTTCAGAGCCCTTCGGCTTGTTTGAGCGCCAGGCAAACCGCGAACTTTATGGCAAGCATGCCGCGGCCGTGATGCGCACCGATGTGCGCGAAACGGACGGCACCTACGAGCTTGATATTGATTTGCCCGGCTTCAAAAAAGACCAGATCACAGCCAGTGTGGAAAATGGTTATCTGACGGTGACAGCCGCCAAGGGGCTGGATAAGGACGAGGATGACAAAAACGGCCGCTATGTGCGTCGTGAGCGCTGGGCCGGCCAGTGCAGCCGCTCGTTCTATGTGGGCGAAGGCATCACCGATGCTGATGTTCACGCCAAATTTGAGGACGGCATTCTGCGCCTGAGCATCCCGAAGGCCGAGCAGAAGGCCCTGCCGGAAAAAACCTATATCGCAATTGAGTGACGCGCCCTGCTGAAGGCGTGCCGCAGCAGAACGGCACCGCACGGCGGGCCGCGGGAGGAATTCCCGCGGCCCGCTTTTTTATGCCTGTGAGGGCCTGCTTGCCATACACTGCCCCCGAATGGTATCATAAGACAGTGCGGCCTGCCCGCGCAGGAAAATGCTTTTCAAAAAGGAGGGTGCCCATATGCCGGAAAAACACGCATGGGCACGCTGGTTCTGGCTGACCATGGGGGCCTGCGCGCTGGCCCAGCTTGTGCTGGCCGGGGCCACTGCCGGCTATGAGGCCGATTACAACACCTTTTGGGCCTGGGCCCTGCGCGCGGCAGAGCAGGGGTTTTCCGGCTTTTATGCAGAGGGCTATTTTGCCGATTACCCGCCCGGCGGCATCCTTCTTTTGTGGCCGCTGGGCAAGCTGGCGCAGCTTTTGCAGCTGAGCCATACCAGCGCGTTTGCGCGCTGCCTGCTGGCTGTGCCCGGAATCCTGGCCGGGACAGGGCTGGCCGCCCTGTGCTACCGCCTTGCCGGGCCCGGCCGTGCGCGTGGCTTTTTGCTGGGCGCTGCCGCCGGGGCCAGCCCTGCGCTTTTGTATGTGACAGGCGTGTGGAAGCAGATGGATATGGTGTATCTGTTTTTTCTGGTGGCCTGCTTTGCCGCGCTGGAAAAGCGGCGCACCCTTGCGGCGGCCCTTTGCTGGGGCGCGGCACTGGCCCTGAAGCCGCAGGCGCTTATTCTGGGACCCGTGCTGGCTGTGTGCGTGCTGGCGCGCGCATGGTTCCAACCGCGGCGCCGCGCCGCGCTTTGCCGGGCCGCAGGCGCCGGGGCGGCCGCCCTTGTGCCCGCGCTTGTGTGCGGCCTGCCTTTCTTCGGCTTTTCCGGGCTACTTGCGGGGCTGTGGGAAAAATATTTTTCCACCGCGCAAAGCTACCCCTACGCCAGCCTCAGCGCGGCAAACTGGTTTTCCCTGCTGGGCGCCAACTGGGCCCCGCAGGAAAACCGCATGCTGTTTTTCACTTATGCACAATGGGGCGTGCTGCACATCGCCCTGCTCACGGCCGGGCTGTGCGTACTTGCCTTTCGCGCGGCAAGGGCGGGGCGGCTGTGCCCCCTGCTGCTGGCCGCGGCTTATGCGGCGGGTATTTTCTGCTTTGCCCACCGCATGCACGAGCGTTACCTGCTGATGGCGGTGTTCCTCACGCTGGCGGCAGCCGCTGTGCGCGCAAACCGTCAGCTTCTGGCCATTGGCTGCACGCTGGGCACGGCGGCCTGGCTGAACATGCTGCTGGTGGTGAATGCCAGCACCTCGCAGGACCTTTTTCTGCTGGAGGGCCTGCCCGCCTTTGCCCTGCGCGCCACGGCCCTTGCCGTGCTACTGTGCGTATGTGCGCTTTTGTGGCTGGCCGCGCGCCTGAGCCTTTGGCCCTGGCAGGACGAACCCCTGCAGGCCGCGCATCTGCAAGATTTTGCCCCTGCGGTGGGGATTCGGGTGTTTCTTGCGCGCCGGGCCGCGCGCAAAAAGCAGGAGGGGATACCGCCAAAGCCTCTGCGCTGGCCAAGACGCGAGCTGGCCCTGCTGTTTGCCGGCACGCTTGCGCTGGGCGCGGTATCTTTTGCGCGCCTTGGCAGCACCGCCGCCCCGCAGACCTTTGTGGACGCGCAGGGCGCTGCCGTTACCCTGACGGCCACGGTGGACGGCAAGCCGGAAAGCCTGATGATATATCAGGGCATTTCACAGGCAGGAGGGCAGCTGCGCGTGCAGGACGCCCGCGGCCGTGAAGTACTACTGGCCCAGCTTACGCCCGGCGGATGCTTTGCCTGGGCGCGGCATGCGCTTTCCGGCACGGGGCCGTACACGGTGACGGTAACCGGCGCGCAAGTGTTCGAACTGGCCTTCACCGGCGCCGGCGGCACAGCCCTGCCGGTGCACAGCAGCACCGGGGCCGCCCTGTTCGACGAGCAGGGCCTTGTGCCCGCGCGGCCGGGCTATGAGAACTCGATGTATTTTGACGAGATATACCACGCGCGCACCGCATACGAAACCGTGCACGGCCTGCCTGTTTACGAGACAACCCACCCGCCCCTTGGCAAGGATATTATGGCGCTTGGCGTGGCTTTGTTTGGCATGACGCCGTTTGGCTGGCGCTGTATGGGCGCGCTGTTCGGCGTGCTGCTGGCGCCGGAGATTTATCTTCTGGCGCGCGCGCTGTGCCGCAGCCGCCGCGCGGCTGCGCTGGCCGCCGTTCTGTGGGGCTTTGATTTCATGCGCTTTGCGCAAAGCCGCATCGGCACCGTCGACACCTACGCCGTATTTTTTATTCTGGCTTCCGCACTGGGCATGCTGGGCTTCTGCGGCGAGCTTGCGCGCGCAGGCTTCACCCGCCGCGGCTGGGCCTGCCTTGCGGCCTCAGGCGCAGCCTTTGGCTGCGGAGCGGCAGTGAAATGGACGGGTATTTTTGCCGGCGCCGGACTGGCCGCGCTGTATTTCTGGGCGCTTGGGGCCAGGGCGAAAGCCCTTGGAGGCCGGCCGGGCGCCGGGGGCGCGGTGCGCGGGCTGTGGGTGCGCGCACTGGCGGGCGGCATGGCGCTGTTCGTCCTGCTGCCTCTTGCCATTTATCTGGCCAGCTATCTTCCGCTGGGGCTGGGCACGCCGCAGTACACCCTTGCAGACTGGTGGGCCGCACAGCAAAGCATGTACGCCTACCATTCCGCACTGAATGCCACGCACCCGTTTGAGAGCCGCTGGTTCACCTGGCCCTTCGATGTGCGCCCGGTGTGGTATTATATGGGCGGCGAACTGCCGCAGGGCATGGCCGCCAGCATCGCCTGCCTCGGCAGCCCGCTGGTGTTCTGGGGCGGCACTGCCGCCCTGGCGGGGCTGGCGTGGCAGCAGATGCACGGAAGCGGCACCCGGGCCGGGCGCGCTGTGCTGGTGCTGTGGGCCGCCCAAATCATCCCCTGGATAACAGTAAGCCGCTGCACTTTTCTGTATCATTACTTTCCTGGCGCAGGCTTCGGCGTGCTGGCGCTGGCAGTGCTTTGGACAGGCTGGCACGCCCGCGCCCCCCGCCCGGCGCGGCGCGCCGCGCTGGCGCTGGCGGTATGCGCGGGGCTTCTGTTCGCAATGTTTTACCCCGCGCTCAGCGGGCTGCCCGTGCCGGAGGGCTATGCCAGGCTGCTTTTGTGGTTTCCAAAGTGGCAGTTTTACTCGCTTTAAGCCAAGCTGCCCCCGCGCGGCCGCATGATGCAACCGCAGGTTGCGCATCTTCCAGCCCGGCTTTGTGGCCCGCAACCATATGCCCCGGGTATACTGAGAGGGCGGGCGGCACCGGGCCGGGGCCGCAGCCGTCATTTCACACCGGGAGGTCTTTTCAAACATGGAGGATAACAAAACACTGGGCGCGCGCATTCAGGCGCACCGCAGGCGCATGGGCATCTCGCAGGAACAGCTTGCCGAGCGCCTTGGCGTGTCGCGGCAGGCTGTCTCGAAATGGGAGCTGGACGAAAGCCTGCCGGAGCTGGACAAGGCTCTGGCATTGTGCAGGGTGTTCGGCGTCTCGGCCGACCTGCTTTTACAGGGCAGCCCCAGCCCGCAGCAACGGGCCCTGGCGGCCGGAGCGGCGCGACGCCTGATGCCTGCCGCCGGGACGGCGCTGGTGGCGCTGGGCCTTGTATACATCTGTGCAGCCTGGTACGAGCGGCAGCTTGCCACCGATATTGCCGTTGGCATGGCTGCGCAGGCATTTGGGCTTATTTTGCAGTATGCGGCGGGTTTGTTTGAAAAAGTGCCGGGGCACCGCCGGCTGTGGCGCGCAGATTTTGCACTTTGCACCTTTGTGCCTGCCAGCCTTCTGGTGACAACGCTGCTGCGCGGGTACCCGCGTCCCTACGCCAGCTTTGGCGTTCTGACGCTGGGCAGCTTTCTGCTTGTATATGCCTCTGCCAATGTGTGGTTCTGGTGGAAGACCAGCCGGTGAGAGCGCATGGCCTCTGGCCCTGCCTGCCCATTCCACATGCAGCCATGCCATATTTGATGACCGGCTTCAGCTATGGCCGCCGGCTTTCCGTTCTCTTGGGCTTCAAAAAGGAGGGGCTGCATCTTGCAGCCCCTCCTTTTTGGACGGCCATTTTAAAGAAGGCCGAATTGCAGATCAGATTCCTTTTAAAGAATATACATGCCCATTTATGGGCAGCAGATAACGGCCCGTTGCAAACGGGAAGCCGGGCTGGCACCTCAAGGCCGGCAATGCAGGGCTTTCCCGCATTTTATATGCAGCGCCTCCAGTTTACCCGGCAGGGCCCCGTTTCAAAAGGCCCATTTACTCGCAGGACAGTTCAAGCTGGCAGTCAAAAGGCTCTTGCGCTACATGTACCGGATGGTACATTTGTGCCTCTACACAGCCCATAGCCCGGTAAAAGGCCTGGCTCTCCACGGCAGAATGCGCAGAGATGTAAAGTTTTTTGGCGCCTTGCTCTCTGGCCCAGGCCCTTGCCTTTTGAAGAAGTCTCGTGCCAATGCCGTGCCCGCGCAGCTCCTGTGAAACATGCAGGCTGGACAAATCGAAATAGCGGTTATCCCCGCCAAACAGCCCTCGCTCTACAGAGACAAAGCCCTTCAGCTCGCCTTCGCAGAAGGCAGCGCACACAAACCCGCCGGATGAACAGGTGCGCCGCAGGCAGCGCACCAGCGTTTTATAGTCTTCCGGCGTCCAGTCGTCCACAAACGGGGCGTCCTTTATTTTCCATTCCCCATTTTCCCTGCGCCAGCACTTACCCACCTCCTGGCGGCGAATAAAATGCCGGAACAGCCCGGTGCTTATCTCTTCTTCTCTCAGCTCTCTGTACTCCGGCATTTCGCCTCTGCCTCCCTTTATTTTTCCACCAGTTCAATGGCCTGCTTGCCTGTGATATGTACCACATCAATCGCCACAATACAGGAGGCGCCGCAGCTCTCCACCTCATGGGCCTTGTGCTCTTCCGGCTCGCGCGGCGAATATTTCTCCACCAAAGCGCGCAGGGCAGCAGTGCGGGCACCATGTTCTTCTACCATATGCGCCGTGCCAAAGGCTACCACGCTGCTGAAATAGGTGGTGAACTCACTGCTCACGATATCTGATTTATCCACCACAGTGAAGCACACCTTCGGATGCGCGCGCAGGGCATCCAGTTTATGGCCCGCTTTTGCACAGTGAAAATAAATACTTCTGCCGCAGCATGCATAATTCAGCGGCACCGCATAGGGCCAGCCGCCGTCGCCCTGCACTGCCAGCACGCCGTAGCTTCCTTTTTCCAGCAAGGCCCATGCCTGTTCCGGCGTCAGGAGCTGCCGGCTTCTTCTCATGGGGCGAAACTCCATTTTTCATTTTCCTCCTTTTCAGCACACGGCACAGCCGCACGCCCTCCCCGCTTTTTCAGCACGGTTTTTCCCATCATAGCACACCGCGGCGGCGCAGCGCAAATAAAAAGCTGTACGGCAGGGGGGCCAGGCCGCGGCCTCTCATAATACAGGCGGCACCTCAACGCGCACAATGGCCTGGCACTTGCGTGAGCCCCTTGCTTGCTGACCGCAGGCAGCTTCATGTGCTTTTGCAGCGTCCTCCGGCCTGTAAACGCCTTCTCTCTCACAAATGATTCTGAATATATTCCGCTGTCTTTTCCGTGTTCCTGCCTGCGGCATATTCAGTTGGGGACAGGGCCAATCCCTAATGCACCAATTAAAAAGAACAGTCCCAAAAATGTAATCCAGAGAAGCAGCAGCGCAAGCGATAATGCAAAAGCCTGTCTGCACGGCTTGCCTCTTGCTTTTCTCCATATCCCATTACACAGCAAGGCAATAAAGCCCACAATGCAAAACAACGGAAAAACCACTCCGGCGAAGGTAAAGATAATTGTATCTGCCCGCCATTGCATACTGTCAATAAAAAGAAGAAAAATTACAATAACGGCTGTAACGCCTAAAATTCTGAAGACATTTCTGCATTCCCGCTTGCGCTGCAGCCTTGCCACATTCAGAACGTCCGCAATTGCCTCTGCCGCTTCCTCTCCGGCAACCAGGTTCGCTGCCATTCTTTCAGATTTCATAAGCTCCAGAACACTGACTTCCAAAGCATCGGCCAATGGCTCTATGATATTAATATCAGGAAATCCCAGCCCACGCTCCCATCGGCTAACGGCTTTGTCTGTGACCTGTATTTTTGAAGCCAGATCAGCCTGCGTCATATTTCTTTCCTTGCGGCGCCTAGCTACAAAAGCCCCAAATTTATGTGCGTCCATCTCCGCACCTCCCTGCTGACAAAATATCACGCCCGCAGAATTTTGGCAACCGATGCTTCATTTACTTACAGATTGATCTGCGATTCGTTGAGGGTGCCTTTTCAAGCTGCCGGTACAGCCGGCAGTTTCTTACAATAAAACCCCCGGAAGGGAGAATACATGCGCCTGAAAGCGTCATGCCCTTCCGGGGGTTTTGCCCTGCCTTTTTACTTCAGAAAACCCGCAATAATTTTCTCTTCCGCCTGTTCTTCCGTGAGGCCCAGCGTGCGAAGCTTCATTAGCTGTTCGCCTGCTATCTTGCCGATGGCGGCCTCATGGATGAGCGAGGCGTCCAGATGGGCCGCCTCCAGCGCGGGCGTGGCCACCACGGTGGCCCTGTCCGCCAGAATTGCGTCGCACTCGGAATGACCCGTGCAGCGCGCAGAGCCCACGATGCGGGAAATAAACTCCTGATGGCTGCGGCCCCTGGCCACAGAGCGGGACACAAGGTCGGCCCCGGAATCCTCCCCCTCCAGATGCACGGTGAACTCTGTTTTGGCTGCTTCGGCACCGTCGGTCATCAGGCGCTCGCGCACCAACAGCTTTGCGCGCGCGGCCAGCCTGGCGCTGGTCTTGCGGTAAGTGGTGTCCACGCCAGAAATCTGCACCGTATCCATTGTCAGGCTGGAATCCTCTTCCAGAAACGCCTCGGTCACCGGGTCGATGTGGCGGTTACCCGTGCTTTTCCCGGTGCCCACGTGCTTTTCCTCCACCACCACGTCGGCGCCCTCGCCGATATAAAAATCATTGTATACAAGGTCGTCCACGCCGCTGTGCGTGACGCAGGCCGGGATATACACCTTTTCCCCTTTTGTGCCAGGGGCCACGCGGATATCAATGCCGGGCTTGTCTGTCTTGGATTCTATTTTAATGTTCCGGGTAGACTGGCGCCCGGCGCAGCCGCCGTCCTCCCGGATATTGTAGGCACCTGTGAATTCGCCCTTGAAGCCTGCCACAAGGCGCAGCAGCTCGTCTGTTATATTATTCATGCGCGGCGCACCTCCTTGCCAAGCGGGCACATACAGCCCATGCTCTCGCCCATCATCAGGTGGGGCATCACTTCTTCACGCGGGCCTGCCTCGCGCACCACGCCGTCCGCAATGACGACGATCTCGTCTGCGATGGACAAAATACGCTCCTGGTGCGAAATGATGAGCAGCGTGCCCTGATGGCTCTTCTGAAGCTCCTGGAAGGTTTCCACCAGCTTCGAAAAACTCCACAAATCAATGCCCGCCTCCGGCTCGTCGAAAATAGAAAGCTTTGCGCCGCGCGCCAGCACCGTGGCTATTTCAATGCGCTTGGCCTCACCGCCGGAAAGGCTGGCGTCCACCTCCCGGTCA
>PPYE01048959.1_pt1 | contig 10453 bp, 10 predicted proteins | sample 1559881 | NCBI WGS metagenome assembly PPYE01 (sample SAMN08240022, study PRJNA423297) | Human gut metagenome, whole genome shotgun sequencing project.
ATAAAGAGTGCTCCTTCGTGTATTTATTATAGATTATATGACCTTAAAAAATCTGTCCAGTTAATTGTAACCTATCCATATCCATTACATATCTAATACCATTCGCATGAACATAATTATTTAATTGTATATCCTCTCTCATCCACTTATCTACAAGAAAATTATCAAAAATATATTTGACCTTTTCATTATTACTTACCAAATATGATTTGTATTTTGATGTATCAAAAAATTGTTTTCTATCCTCTTTGTTTTCTGAGCTTTCCAATACATTATAAATCCATTTTTCCATAGCTAGTTCTGCGTCGTTTTTTCTTTCACCTGAAACCAATATAGACACATCTAACTCTATCATTTTCATAATAGATTCTGAGTTTATGGTGAATTTTTCTGCTTCTTCATACGTTAAACTATGTATGTTCTGTATAACATTCAATACAAATATTTCTTTTCAATTCAATTCTAATTTTGTTACATTGTTTGCTTCAAGCAAATCTTTTGTCTCAGCATCTTTAAATACTTTAAAGCACAAATATCTCAACAACAATGAAACTTCTTCTTCATTCTTAAAAACAAACTTACCATTATCGCTTATTTCAATATTCAACATACTTGCAACTGCTTTTCTCTTTGTCTTATTTTTTATCCGATTGACGCGTTCACTTTTTAATGTAATAAAAGTTCTAGGTGCCTTATACGCCCTTGCCATTTGTTCAAACTCGTCTTTATTTTCAAATGCATCAAGTTCAAAAATCTTCTCAAGTGCTTTAGTTTTCACTTTTTGCATTGTCTTATCCATATTTAATAAATCTTCAAATTTATAGTTGAATGAATATATTACTTCATCAATCACTATACAGTCTGCATCCATACGTAACTTGCATACCTCATCTGTCATTTCAGCCAATTCATTATCCGCATCAAATGTAAATACAACATTCCGTTTATTTTTCAAATTAATTATAGGATTAGCCATTTTCAGAAACACCAATGATTTTCCATCATTGTTAGAGGGGGTTCCTTCTAGTACATATCCATTATATTTCCCTTCAATTTTTTCATCCGAAGCACATGCTATATCTTCAACAAAATAATCCCATTGCTCTTTAACAAGTACATTATTCGTTTCAATCCTATCGCAAGAAACCTTTGTGTTTTCACCTGTATAATCTTTAATCTCTGTAATTTTATCAAGCTGATACTTTACAACCATATCAATTAATATTCTTGCATATTCTGGAAGGTATTCATTATTCTTGAACCTTATTTTATATGCAGTAAAGGGATTATTATTTCTTCTATCTATCTTAAAAAAATATAAGCTCCAGCTATATATGTTTTCTCTTGCGTTGTTCATAATTTCAATGAGTAAATCTTTATCCATTGTATGTCTCCTATCCCTATCTTAAATCAATATAAATATAATTATCAAAATCCCAACATTCTATATCATTCTCAATTTTAATAGTAAGATTATTTTTGCTAATTACTAAACACTCTTCATAAATATGTGGTCTATCCATTATATTAGTCTCTAAATCACATAAATACATGCGATACCCTTTTATTTCAAGCCATATATTAGTATATACATTACTATTTCTAATGCATAAAAAAGCAAGCATTCCAAAATAAATTATAAATAAAACCACGCTTTTGAACTCTGCAAAATCAAAAGCTATCATAGGTAAAATATACGCCAACAGGAATTCTGAAGATAATTTATTAGCCCTTAAAGCTTTTTTTATCTTAACCTTATGTGGAGTGTTATTTCTTTTTTTATCCCTCAAAAATCTATTTATAGAGATAATACTAGTATACTGTAGCATTGATATTTAATTAATTTTATGGTCTGACAAACCGTTTCATGATATACTAAAAAGAAACGGCGGTGATTTTAGATGGCAAGACCAAAAAAATATAATATTTCATTAACGGATGACGAACTCAAGGAACTAAAATCTGTTATGCGTAAAAAGCAAACAACCAAAACTGTTCGAAACAGATGCCAGATTATCATTGATCTAGATGAGGCACACGGTAAAGTTCTTACCCATGCACAGTCTGCCAAAACAAATTGTGTATGTATGGCTACTATCATGAATACTGTAAAGCTTTATTCCGAAAAAGGCATCCAGGGTATCCGTACAATGAACCGGAATGTCAATTCTGATAATGCACGCAGAAAATTTGATGGGCGTGCTGAGGCTCGTATTATTGAAATTGCGTGCAGTCCTGCACCGGAAGGACATTCCCGCTGGACACTCCGTCTGCTGGAAGAACAGGCAAAAATTGTACTTGATGTTCCAGTCAGTAAAGATACCATCGGCAGGGCTTTAAAAAAAATAAACTTCGACCTCACATGAATGATTACTGGTGTATTCCGTCAAAAGAAGATGCTGATTTTGTAGCCTGCATGGAAGATGTCCTTGATGTTTATGAACTCCCATATGACCCGATGTACCCTGTTGTCTGTATGGATGAAAAGCCATACCAGCTTTTGGATGATGTAAGGCAGCCACTGCCTGTTCGTCCGGGTGACAACCAGAAAACGGATTCCGAATATAAGAGGAATGGCACCTGCAGCATATTTGCTTTTGTTGAACCACTTGGCGGCAGACACCATGTGAGTGTCCATGAACACCGTACTGCAATTGACTGGGCAATGGAAATCAAATATCTGTCAGATGAAATGTTTCCAGATGCAAAGAAAATCATACTGGTAATGGACAATCTAAACACCCATAAAGCTGCTTCACTTTATAAAGCATTTCCACCATCAGAAGCAAGAAGGATCATAAAACGACTGGAAATCCACTATACGCCTAAACATGGAAGTTGGCTTGACATGGCAGAAATTGAGCTTAATGTAATGACACGCCAATGTCTTTCGCGTCGAATATCCTGATACAGTACACTAGTCAGCATCAATATCCCAATTACTAACACAACAAATACACAACCCCAATTTTCTCTACATATATTAAAAACATTCATACATATAGAATCACAATGTCTCCAAGTTTTAATTCCACTTTCAGCTATATTCCAAATATCTGATACCATTATTGATAACCATAAGGGTATAAATGATGTAATAAACATATTCCATTTAAATTTTTTGTCCATATATGGCTCACTCCAATTCTAATAACTTCTCATCACAAATACACTTCCCTAACCAATTCCATAACCTTTTCAACCAGCAGCTCCAAGTTGTCACCTTCAGCCATAGATGCTATATCTTCTTTATCCTCAAAACACTTCCTGAGAATATCTATAATTACCTTTTCATTCTGAAGTTCCTTTTCCGACAACTCTTTTATCTTTTTCTCTATTTCAATAGATGCATCTGCAATCTGATTGCATCTTCCATAAGAGTTGCCTATATCCTCTGCTACCATATTGCCATAGTTTTCTTTTTCGTATGGATTAAATCCATAAAAAGCTTTGCTTGCAACCGGGCAAATAGCATCATAAATAATTTTCGCTCCAAGTTCTCTTTTTATCTGTCTAGGATATATCAATTTACCTTGGTCTGCTTTCATCTCAAGCTTTTCCTCGGCCATTTTACTAGCATTTGTGATACGCATAAGATATGCCATCATTCGATTAGCAAAATTTTGCTCTGATATTTCCTGTCTACCTATATCTGGTATATATTGATTAATCTCATGCTCACTAATTGTCTGATTATCAAGATACAGTTGATACATCTTTGATGCACATAATTTTACAACCGCTATGTTTTCCAATCTTTTATTCCCAATATGATTTAGAATTTCCATCTGTACCCAACCATACTGCTTATCTCCAACTTCATCAGGACAGAAAAACATATTTTGCACATATCTGTATCCCTGTTTCATAATAAAATCATCAAATGCTAATTGATATAAATATTGCTTTGTGACATCACCTACACCCGGTTGTCCACTAATGATAGCTTTATCTCCATGTATTTGATAATCTATACAATAATATTTTGCATCATATATTCCAAAGCAATAATCTTTTTTCTGTTCATCAACAGGATATATGCATACCAAATCAGGTTTTAATGTTTCCACCTTCGGATCTTCTACATCCGGAAACTCTGTTTTTCTCCATCTTGGTGATTTAATCACTTTTCTTAATGTTTTATCTTTATATTCAACTTTATTCCATTCCGGATTACTTAATGGAAGATCTACTATTTTCTTATCTAGAACACTTCCAAAATTATCTGCACATACTTTTTCCCAAACCAAATTAAAACTATTAGTTCCATATAAACTATAGCTCATATCATTTTTGTCTGTTTTCTCGTTAGCAATATATGTATATATTGTTTTTAGAAGATTCTGTTTCCTTGTAACATATTGAGTTTGTATCTCAGACTGCAGCCTATATAATATATAACTTGCATCACCAAAATCAGATATTTCTTCTTGTGTCAGCTCAACTTCTGTCAATTCAAACAATTCTAAAAGTCCGGCATCTGATAATTCTCGGCTACATTGTGTAAGAACGCATTCATGTAACCGCCGAAAATAATCATAGTCATTGTCAATCGTATTCTTGGTCTGTAATTCCACATAATATGGTTTGTTATTCTGTATAATTGCAAATGTTTCATTTATAGTCTTATCCCATAAAATCTCACCTTCTCCATTTGTTTCAATTATTTCTTTCTGATTTGTATACAAACCATCAGCATAATATGTCTCTAACAAATGAATAGATACAGCCAATCTATTAAAAATCTTACTATCATCTTCTCCATTAAACAGATAAATCAATTGTTCTGATGCATTGTATTTTTTTATAACCTTTAAAACCTGCTTTAGATTTTCAAATAAATGTTCTGTTGATTTGATATATTTAGGATAACATTTAAAAACTTGTCCCTCGATTACAACAACTCCAACATAATCAAATATATATTCTATATCGCTTGAGCTGTCTATTACATCAGTCAAGACAATATCTTCATTTGATAAATCATCAAAATCCGGCTTATTCTTTTTTACAGCTTTAACTACTCCATATTTTTTAAGAATCCCGACAATGCGTCTGGTTTCTTCCATATTTATGTTAATTAAATTGTCTGTTATTTCCTGTAAAGAATAATGCTTTCTTTCACGAAAGAAACCTTTCGTCATTGTCTCTCATCCCCTTTTTATATATTTTCCAAATCATCAATTCCAAATATGCCTTCACCATCCTGCTCAAAGGCTTTACATATTTCTGAAAAAATCATCTTTCCATTCTTTTTATGATGACCTATAAATATGTTCTCCGGACGCATCTTCATAACATCTTCAAACAAATACATGATTACTTTACTTTCAAATGCTTTTATATAACTATTCTCTTTTTGATGCATATCTTTAAGTGCTTCATTATCCTTCTCAGTCCGAGAAGCTTCATCTTTTGCTTCTAATTCGTCTACTTGCTCTTTATTATTCTTTATCTCGTCTAACATATTTTTAGATATAAAAAATGGTCCTAAAAGCTTGTCTTCATTAACTTTACACTTTTCAGATGTCAAAATATTATTTATCCTTGTTCTTAAACTATCCCAGCCAATATAATGATCCGCTTTATTGTCCTTAATACACATTGGTATGACATAATCTTTTATTGCTGCAACCTGCTCATCATCATTGACACTTAAATATTCGAATTCCCATCTACGCTTAAATGCTGTGTCCATTGGAAATACGCCCTGATCTGCACTGTTCATCGTTGCCCATATGTACATATTTGCCGGAATTCTCATCTCAAAATACTTTTCTCTTTCTTCTTCTGTTAAATCGTCAATATTTTTCCCTTTTAGGCAATCCAAGTTTTCTAATAAATAAGTCTTTATATCCTCGCTTGTAGCAATTGGATATTCACTTACTCCATTCTTTCTATCAAGTAATTGAAATACATCTCCAAACACTGCTGCTACATTTGCTCTATTAATTTCCTCTATTAACAATAAGTAATCTTCTTCCGGATGGTTTATTGCTTGCACATAAATTCTCATAAATGGCCCCGGAACGAACTCATACGAGATTTCTTTATTTTTATTCTGTGGATTTAAACTTAAATATGGTCTAATAGCCCTTCCATGATTTCTCTCCACACTATTATCACTGGCAGCATCACTACCATCCACTTTTCTAGTTTTAAAATTCTCATCCGTATATATACCTAGTAATAATGGTAGACGAGTTAAACCTTCATCCTTGAATTTATCGTACAATTCATCATATTTTTCTTGTGCTGACATTGATTTGTCTTGCAGAACTGCAAGCACTCTTCTCTTTTCAGTATCAAGATTGTCATATACGTCTGACTTTGACATAATAGGTTTATATGCACCTACAAAATTTGCATACGAATAGTTTGGATGGAATGTTACTCTTTCCATATTATCAGCAAAATATTTGCTATTTTCCTCTAGTTTATGACTCTTACCAGTTCCCGGAGCACCAAATATTATCCTATTTTTTGAACACGAAATGTCAGTTGTATTTTCATCATCATTTTCCGCAGCGTGGAGCAATATATTCACATTACTTATTTTCTGTCGCTCTCTTACCCTTTGTTCATAATATACAAATTCATCATAATCTACATTATCCGACATTGTAACAATGTTCTTATTATATGCCAAATAGTAATTTAGTCCTTCTCCTAAAGCACCTTTTACAATTCTTAATGCACCCTTTGCTTCTCCATCTCCATTGATATCAATTTCATCTGTTTTTTGTGTCATAGCTTCATACACGGATGTCATATTAAAATATACGTTCTGATTATTGTCTAACATTTTCAACACAACATCATCTGAAAGATAATTTATAACTCTAACCAATTGTTTTTCTAAATGTGTATCTTCTACATTCTTCTTTCCTTGTAGCCATTCATATAATACTTGGCAATATTTTTTATTGCTTTCAATCAAAGTGTCAAATAAATCAATATTATTTGTATACGATAATATTTTCTCAAATCTTTTCTTCCCAGTTCTTTCTGCACTATCCGCTTTATTACTATCCTTAAATTTAATAGATGCAATTCTCCACACTAATTCAAGTGCAACAATAAGCGACTCTAACTGTGAATGAAATAATTGGTTTTCATTTACATAATTCATGATATCTTCTTCAGAATCGCCTTTAATATCTATATTATTTCTCAAATATTGTATCAATTTATCATAACAGTTCTCAGATATCGTTATTTTATCGCCATCTGTCTCAGAATACTCAATTTCATACTTTTTGTCATTTGACAACCATAGCAAAATTACAAGAGCAATTGTAGACTTTGATTTAGGCAAAGATGATTTAATTCCCAATTTAGGATCAACAGGTTTAAATTTCTGTATATTACTTGGTCTTTTCATTTAAACATTCCTCCTATGTTATGTCATTTAATATTGAATCGGCAATCTTATTAGCCAATAGCGGTGGTACCGCATTTCCTACTTGTTTCATCTGTGAAACCTTTGGTCCAACAAACTCAAAAGTATCAGGAAATGACTGTATTCTTGCTGCTTCGCGCACTGTAATTGCCCTGTTCAAATATGGATGTGTAAATCTACCTGATGACGGAGTATCAAATCTTGTTGTAATTGTTACAGAAACATCATCTTTTTGCATTCTGCACCAAGTACCACTATATATTGATTTTGTTAAATGTTCCTCTGGTAAACATTCCTTTCCCTGTTCTGGTGGAACAAGGGCTAAGCGTTCTAATGCAAGCTTCGAATGATTAGTTGCTTTATGATTAAGCAATTTATTTGAATTCATTCTCATCTTCTTTTGATATTCACTTCTGGCTTCGAATTTATAATCCTGAATTTCATCACCCTCACCAGAATTAAGATATGCTAAATCACTTATTGCATCCCATACTGAAACTTTTTTATTAACCGGTTTAGGCAGCAAGTTTACCCTTTCTTCATTTGTCTTTTTTCCAATAATGACGGCACGTCTTCGATTTTGCGGAACTCCATAATCCGCTGCATTTAATACACCAGCATCTAGAATGTACCCCATTTTTGAAAATAATTCTTCTATTTCTCGCTTAAAATATCCTTTTTCAGCAGTTAATAAATTAGGCACATTTTCCATTACAAAATATTGAGGTTTTACTAAATCCACCACTTTAACGTAATATTTAAACAAGAAATTACGTTCATCATGTATTGTTTTTCTCTTTCCTTTCTGCGAAAAACCCTGACATGGCGGACCGCCTATTATAACGTCAATATTACCTTTATATTGTTCAAATACTGATTGCAAATCAAGTTTGGTTATATCTTCATTTATCATTTTAGTAGAACTATGATTCTTTTTATATGCAGTTGCAATATCTTTATCGTATTCATTGGCAAGAACCACATCAAACCCTGCCATTTCAAAACCTAATGACATTCCACCAACTCCAGCAAATAAATCTATAACCTTATATTTCATCTTTCTTTACCTCTTTAATCCTAGATATAGCTATATTAAAGTAATTTTCATCTAACTCGATTCCTACGAAATTCCTATTGTTTTTTACAGCTGACACACCAACACTTCCACTTCCCATAAAAGGATCCAGAATTGTATCATTTTCATTTGACAACACCTTAACAAAATGTTCCATTAAAGCTTCCGGTTTCTGCGTTGGATGTTTTCCATATTTTTTTTCGCTGTTTGATGTAACAGATGTTTCAATAAAGTCATGCAATACTTTTCCGTTGTTGTTAAATGTCCCTGTCTTTGTTTTATAAGTAAAATATATCCACGATTCTGTCGAATTAACAAAATGCAAATTCATATTCCTTGGCATTGGATTAGACTTATGCCATATACCAGTTGTCTTATAATACAGTCCGTGTTTTTGTGCTAATTGTATTATTGTCTCAACCTTTATTATCGCCATAAATACAATTATTGAACCACCATCCTTCAAAACTCTTGATGCTTGATGAAAAAATTTATTCATAGATTTTTTCCATTCTTTATAATCTAAATCATCCCATCCTGCAGCCCCAAAAAAATTATCCCGCATTTTAACTAAATTAGTATCTCTCTCCTCCATAAACTTTCCTAAATTATATGGTGGATCTGTTATTATCAAATCAATCGAAGATGTTGGTATTTTTTTCATATACTCAAGACAATCTCCATTATGTAATTCTGTATTTATCATTTTCTTTTCTACTTTCTATTCTATAATGCACTTTTTCCGCTTTTCACCCACTCATCCACTTCTGAAAATTTGAATTTCCAAAGTCTGCCTATCTTATGAGCAGGAATATCTGTTTTTTTAATCCAACTTCTTATGGTATCTTTCGTTACACCTAGATATTCTGCGGTTTCTTCTAAATTAGACCATTTTTCATTAGTCTCAGACATATTCTCCCTCCGATTCTAAAATATATAAAATAACAAAGTAATTATATCACGAACAGCTGTTTCCCTCAACTGATATTTCACTGTTTAAATATGATTTATTAGTATTTAATATATCTTTAGTGTTCAATTATACATCCATTCTTAATTTAATATTGGGCAGAGAAATCACCTTCCTCTGCCCCTATTCCACATCTTATCTTCCGCCTTTTCTTTACAGGCATCTCTATTGACACTCTCATCATAAATCCTCTGAAACTCCTCATAAAGCTCATCCCCATCAAGCTTTATCCCCAGCCGTTTCATTACATCTGAAAACAATTTTATGCTTCCACTCACATCGGTAATATCAAATCCGAATACATCAGCCTTAACAGAATCACTGACATTCTCATAACCGCCAAGCTCTAATATTCTCCTGATAATCCAACCAACTTTGTCCACAGGCTCAGTTTCTTTAGTTTCCACAAATTCACTTTTACCTGTTACATCAGTTGTACTTTCGTCCATTCTTGCCACATTCACATCAGACGAATTATGAACCTCTGGTATTCCTATACCCTCTAAACCAGTCTGTTGTTTTCTCGCACTATCAGCTTGCTCTTTCTGTCTGCTTATTTCATTCTGATTATTGTCAGGATTCATCACCTCAACATTTCTATCAAGCTCAACATCAGTATCCTCTTCCATCCCTGGTATCTCAACATCTCTGTCAGCAATAATTTCTTCTTTCCCCGACACCGCATAATAAGCCGTATACAAATCTTCTTTTATAATGTCATCAGCAAGCTGTATCTTCCTCTTAATTTCCCTTTTCTCCTGCTTAAGCTCATCCAGTTCTTCCTGCACTTCCATGTGCCATATCTGATATTCCCGGTACTGCTCTTCATTCTTTATACTGCGTTTCCGACTAGAACTTTCTCTGTATATCTCCTTCTGCCTGTTCTCAATCTGCTGAATCCTATCTTCTTTCTCACTTATGAAATCAACAAGCTCCACAATACTTTTGATGTCATTATTCACAAGCAGCAGATATTCATCCTGTAACTGATGAAACCTCTTCAAAT
>PPYE01434118.1_pt1 | contig 10451 bp, 10 predicted proteins | sample 1559881 | NCBI WGS metagenome assembly PPYE01 (sample SAMN08240022, study PRJNA423297) | Human gut metagenome, whole genome shotgun sequencing project.
TGCTGGTCATCGGCGGCAGCGGTTCCGGCAAGACCCGCTTCTGGCTCAAGCCGAATTTGATGCAGATGCACAGCTCCTACGTCGTTACCGATCCCAAAGGTTTATTATGTTTAGGACAGAAGAACCCGCACAAAAACATGATAAATGTACAGGTATGTAGGAGGTGGCGCAATGACCTTACAAGCAACGAAAATCACCGCATTGTACGAGAGGCTTTCCCGCGACGATGAGCTGCAAGGCGAGAGCAACAGTATAACGAACCAAAAGGCATTTTTGGAGGAATACGCCAGAAAGAACGGCTTTCTGAACATCCGCCATTTTACCGATGATGGCGTGAGCGGCACGACCTTTGACCGCAAAGGATTTCAGGCCATGATTACCGAGGTAGAGGCCGGAAAAGTCGGTACGATCATTGTCAAAGACATGAGCCGTTTTGGGCGTGACTATCTGAAAGTCGGTCTGTACACCGATGTTCTTTTCAAGGACAAGGGCGTGCGGTTTATCGCCGTCAACAACGGCATCGACAGCGACAACCAAAGCGACAACGACTTTACCCCATTTTTGAACATTATGAACGAATGGTATGCGCGCGACTCAAGCCGGAAAATCCGGGCAATCTTCAAATCCCGGATGGAACGGGGCCTGCGCTGCTCCGGGAGCGTTCCCTATGGCTACCGGCGCGACCCGGAGGACAAGCAGCACTTGCTTGTGGACGAAGAAGCCGCTGCTGTTGTGCGCCGGATATACCAGATGGTTATTGACGGCTATGGGGTAAAAGCTATCGCGGACGCCCTGACCGCTGATAAGATTATGATACCAGCGGCTTATATGAAAAGCAACTGCCCGGAGAACTGCCACAGCAAAGGTGTCCATGACCCTTACCGGTGGTCATCTACCACAATCGGCTATATTCTGGAAAAGCGTGAATACATGGGGCATACCGTTTTGGGAAAGACCATCGCGGAGAATTACAAGACCAAGAAGCGGCGGAAAGCCGAGGCGGATGAACTGATGATTTTCCCCAATACCCATGAGGCTATCGTTGATGAAGAAACATGGGAGCTGGCCCATCGGTTGAGAAAGACTGTCCGAAAACCGACCTATCCTGACCGCCCTGCCAATCCCCTGACCGGCCTTGTGTTCTGCGCTGATTGCGGCCATAAAATGACGCACCGGCAGCCAAGTCCGAACAAGGAAAAGAAATATGACGCCGATGATGCCTATGTGTGCGGCAGCTACCGTCAGCTTACCCGTGACTGCACGATGCACTTTATCAAGACCTCTGCCTTGCAGGAGTTGATTTTGTCCTCAATCCGGGAAATCAGCGCCTTTGTCCAGCGCGACGAAAAGGAATTTTTACATCTTGTCCGGGAGGAAACGGACGCCGGTCTGGAACGGGAAATCAAGGAGCAGAAGAAGCGGCTGAACAAGGCCGGAAAACGGATCGCCGAGCTGGACACGCTGATAAAAAAGCTGTATGAGGGCAACGCCACCGGCAAGATACCAGATAAGCATTTTGAGCGTATGCTTGCCGACTATGACCGTGAACAGAGCGAGTTGGAGCAGATGGTTTCTGAACTTCAAGAGAGCATCGCAACACAGGCGCAGGATTTTGAAAGCCCACAGAAGTTTGTGGCCCTTGTCAAGCGTTATACCGACTTTTCGGAACTGACCGCGTCTATGCTGAATGAATTTATCGAAAAAGTGGTGGTACATGAGGCCACCGGCGACCGGGCGCACCGCAATCAGAAAGTGGACATATACTTCAATTTCATCGGGAATTTTGTTCTGCCCCAGCCAGAAATCCCGACTTTGACTGCGGAGCAGCAGGAGGCCGAGCGAAAGAAGGAGGAACGCCGCCAGCGTGAGCGGGAACAAAATAAATTGCGTATGCGGCGCGTAAGGGCCGAGCAGAAAGCCGCAAAAGAAAAGGCCGCCCGTCTGTCACAAGAGAGCCAGCGCAAAACTACCACCACCCCGGCTTGTGCCGCTGTTTGAAAGGAGAACCGCCATGAACGAATTGACTTATACCCGCTGCGGGGATTACTACATCCCCGACCTGAAGCTGTCCGAGCAGCCAGAGGCCCCCATCGGGAAGTATGGCCGGATGCGGCAACGCTACCTGAAGGAACACCGGCCCGGCCTTTACAGCAGCCTGATTTTGAGTGAAAAGCTGTACCCGCACCTGTTGGAGATTGACCGGGCGGCGCGGGAGCGTATGGACACCATGCTGCCCCGCATGATGGAGGCGGCGGGCGTGACCGAGGAACTGAAAGCCCGTGATCCCATGCGCTGGGCGGGGCTGATGAACACGCTGAAAGCACAAGCAGAGGAAGTCATTTTGACAGAGCTGATTTATCAATAGTTTTTGCAAGCGGAGGCTGCTACTTACGCATCCTCCGTTTCACGGGCCCGCTGCAATCCCTCTGCGGTTGCCTCCATTACAATGAGTTCTTTTTCTCCCATTGAACTCATCATAATCTCTATATGCTTTCTTCGGTGACTTTCCGGTTGGTGTTCGTCTGAGTAAATGAATTGATCCACAGAAATTTCAAAAAGGGTGATGAGTTTCAGTAAAAGGTTAAAACTTGGCTTTTGGCCCTTGTTCTCAATATTCATAATGGTACGGGAGTCACGCTCTACAAGCTTCGCAACATGGGCTTGCGTCCAGCCCCTTTTCTCTCTGGCCTGCTTGATTGCCCGACCAAATCCAGCGTAGTCAAACCTTCTCTCGTGTTGGTTCATTCTCATATCACCCTATATCATTTTACATTTCGGGTCAGATTATGAGAATGTAATGGAATTTGATGTAATGTAGTATTTCATTTCATTTCTTTTAATGATATTTTTATTGCGACCATTATTTATTAAATAGTCGCAATGTGATTGACAATGCGGATCAAATGTGCTATTGTTATATTGCGACCAAAGTATAAATAATAGTCGCAAAGGAGAATGATAATGTCGCCAAGAATTTTTTCTACCACACAGCGAGAAGAACTCCGGATCAAAATGCTGGATGCAGGTTTTGAACTAATTAAACAACATGGCATGACACACGCCTCTGTGGAAAAGATTACCCAGGCCGCCGGGCTGGGCAAGAGTACTTTCTACAATTTTTTCTCATCAAAAGAAGAGTTTGTGACCGATATTATGGAATATCAGCGGGATCGGGTTAAGCAACACTTCGAGCAGATTTTGAACGGTCGGGAGAAAATGACTGCCAACGAAGGTAAGGAATATTTGAAACTCATTGTATTCAGTCAGAACAGTATCTATCAATACCTGACTGCAGAGGACATGGAGAAGTTAAAGTTGGCATCCTCCCCGGAGTGTACCAGCCCTGACGACAGCGCTTATGAACAGCGGGAGGCCAAGATTATGCACGGCCTATTCGACCATATAGATGGGGTGCGGTCTGACATGGATTTTCATGTAGTGGCTAACCTGATTAAGATCATGGCGCTGGCCAAGGTCAATCGGGATGCCCTTCATGCCGATGCGCTGGATCGCACCCTAGAGCATATTTACGAACTTCTTTTTTCTCTTATTTTTGAGGAGGGCGCTTGACTGCGCCTTTCTTTCTTCACAAGAGTTAGCGATAACTAATCAAAGCGAGGTGTTTTTATGCGTATGAAATCCGCAAAAGAAAAGCAGGGCGTTGCCCGGCTCTTTGAACTGGCGGGCCAGCGAAAGCAGAAATTGATCTTAGCCTGTACGTTGTCTGTTCTATCCTCAGCTGCTCGAATTGTACCATTCTTCACCATCTATGGTGTGGTGCGGGAACTGTTGAGCCACTACCAGGAGCCAGCTATGGTAGATCAAAATGTACTCCTAATGCTCTGCGGAGTCACCTTTGGAGCCGCACTAGCCTACGGGCTATGTGCTTTCGTTTCTTCCGCACTCTCCCATACGGCGGCTTATGAGATTATCTATGATCTGCGGTTGCAACTGATGGAGAAACTTTCCCGTGTTTCTTCTGTTTTTTTTACTGGCACAACTCAAGGAACCATCAAGAAAGTGGTTTCAGATGATTCCAACCAAATTGAGGCGTTTCTGGCACATCACCTATGCGAGATTGCAGCCGCTGTCGCCACGCCGATCTTTACCCTGTTGTATTTGTTCGTTATGGACTGGCGTTTGGCTATTGTAACTTTATTGCCTATTTTGATCTCGTTAATCTTACTCTCTACCTGCTTGAAACAGCCGGACAAAGCAGCTCTCCAGGTAGAACTCCACGATGCCCAGGAGCAGATGCAGGGGACGGTCGTGGAGTATATTCACGGCATGAGTGTTATCAAGGTGTTCAATCGTACACTTAGCGCTTTCCGACGGTATGAAGGTGACTTGAACCACTTTACTGAGGTGGTGGATCGGACAGCCCGGGCTAACGCCAAGCCTATGGGCGCCTATTATGCCTTCTTTGGAGCCCAGTTGCTGTTTTTGCTCCCGGCGGTTTTGTTGCTAATCCCCACGGCAGACCATTACTTGGACTTCCTGCCGGTGATCCTGCTGTTTTTCCTGGTGGGCAGCGGCCTCAAGGAGCCGATGGAAAACCTGATGCAAATGGTTATACTCTCTGGTCGTATCGTGGAGGGGGTCAGCCGCATTGATAAAATTCTACGCCAGCCGGAGCCGGATCAAAACGGCTCTGGAAATCCAACCACCTTCGATGTGGAATTTTCCAATGTGGAGTTCGCCTATACGGAGGGCGTTCCGGCGATAAACCATGTATCGTTCAACCTGCCCCATGGAACTGTTACTGGGTTGGTGGGGCCTTCCGGTGGTGGAAAATCCACTCTGGCCCAACTTTTGCTCCGATTCTATGAGCCCCAAGGGGGTACCATCCGCATTGGCGGCGTGGACATTCAGAAGATTCCCCCTGCTCGACTGATGGAATTGGTGGCCTATGTATTTCAAGATTCTGTGCTGTTTACTGATACCATTGAGAATAACATCCGCATGGGAAATACGAAAGCTACTATGGATGAGGTGGAACAGGCGGCAAGGAACGCTGGCATCCACGAGGTGATCCAAGCCCTGCCCGATGGATACCAAACAGTGGTGGGCCAAAACAATGCCTATCTCTCCGGCGGTGAGAAACAGCGTCTTGCCATTGCACGGGTTTTTCTGAAAGATGCTCCCATTATCATTTTGGATGAGGCGACTGCCTATGCAGACGCAGAGAATGAGGCGAAGATCCAAGCAGCCTTTGCAAAACTGGCCCAAAACAAGACCGTCTTGATGATTGCTCACCGGCTGAAAACGGTGGAACAGGCAGATCAGATTCTGGTAATGGACAAAGGCAAGTTGGTAGGGACAGGTACACACGAAGAACTGCTAACAAACTGTGAAACTTACATACATCTGGTAGACGCCAATTTGCGGCGGGATCGCTGGAGTATTGGGAAAAGAGAGGTACAGGCATGAAGTTCAGAGAATGGTTTCAAATGATGACCCTGGGTCACCCAGGGCAGTATATGCGTCTGATGGCTTGGTGCCTCTTTGACAGCATTGTGATGTCTGTCCCCTATGGCCTAATGCTGGGGGCCGTCTATTTTCTCCTGGTTCCTTTGGCAGAACCTGGAGTTGCACTCCCAACTGGGGCACTCTGGGGGCTTGCCGCTGGATTTTTGGCCCAGTTGATTGTTTACTTTTTTATCCGGCAGAAAACCTACATCGATGCCTGCACTGGTTATGCGGGAATTATCAAGGATTCCCAAATCACACTGGGAGAACATCTGCGTCAGTTGTCTATGGGCTTTTACTCTAGCCGAAACGCTGGGGATTTGTCCACCGTCCTGCTGCGGGACTATCAGACAGTAGGCGACTTATCTCAGCAACTATTACCTCAGGTGGCGGTCATTGTAATCCGCTTTGTACTGGCTGCCGTGTGCCTTTCTTGGTTCAATGGCTGGATGACTCTGGCGTTGTTTGTAGTGATCCCCCTGGCCCTACCCTTTGCGTTCTGGAGCCTGCGCCGGATGGGGATGGTCAGCGCCGATCTCCAACAGGCCCAGCGGGATGTAGCCTCTGGTATCCTGGAGTATGTGGGTGGCATCCAAACACTCCGAGCTTTCAATCTGGCTGGCCAGCACTTCCAAAACCTCAAGAAATCTTTTGACCAAGAACGGAAAGCTGCCATTGGTATGGAAACTGGTGCAGCCGCTCCGGTGAGTATGCTGGGCCGAGCCATTTTAAGCTGTGGCATCGGGCTAGTAATTTTGGTCGGGAGCGTGTTGCTGATCCGTGGGGAATTGACGCCCTTTTACTACATTGCTTTCCTTATCCTTGCGCTGACGGTCTATGAACCAGTCTTGACTTTGTTCACCTTCATTGCAGATTTTTCCCGCACCCGCCGCAGCGGAGAAAGAATAAAGGCCCTGTTTGATGAAAAGCCTCTGCCTGAGCCGTTGGACAGTCAGACACCCTGCGGGACAGAAATCGTGTTTGACCATGTATCTTTCGGTTATGGGACAACGGAAGTTCTGCACGACATCTCTTTGCAATTCCCGGCCCGGAGCGTCACCGCATTGGTGGGGCCATCCGGTTCTGGAAAGTCCACTATCACCCGGTTGGCCGCCCGGTTCTGGGATGTGAATAGTGGTGCGGTGCGGCTGGGTGGCGTGGATGTACGGGACATGAAAAGTGACGAAGTACTCAGCCGTATCAGCGTTGTTTTTCAAGACGTGTATCTCTTTCACGATACGATAGAGGAAAACATCCGTATGGGCAAGCCGGACGCCACCAGGGAAGAGATTATCGCGGCAGCCAAGGCGGCAGCTTGTCACGATTTCATCATGGCCTTGCCAAATGGTTACCAGACCATGGTGGGCGAGGGAGGTTCCACCCTCTCTGGTGGTGAAAAACAGCGTATATCCATCGCTCGAGCTTTATTGAAGGATGCCCCCATTGTCCTGCTGGACGAGGCAACGGCCTCTCTTGATCCAGAGAATGAAGTTCTGATCCAACAGGCCATCTCTGCACTGGTAGTGGAAAAGAGTGTCATTGTCATTGCCCACCGGCTCCAGTCCATTATGAGTGCCGACAAGATTGTGGTACTGGATGAGGGGCGGGTAGCCGAGCAGGGCACCCACGAGGAACTACTGAAACGAAACGGTATTTATGCCCGGCTCTGGGCTGAGCAGAGTCAGGCTGGAAACTGGCGGTTAGAACGTAAATAATGTTTACAGGCAAATCAATATATAAATTCGGATAATAAATCTGCAATCTGCCGGACGACGGCAAAAGAAAAAAAGCCGTCGCCCAGCAGACAATCACTATGCCATAAATACCCCCAGCGGCGGCTCTGACAAATCAAGGCCGCCGTTCTTTATGCCCTCGACAAAGGAGTGACGCCCACACGCTGACACGGCGGCTTTAGGAGGGAGCCGCCCATGAAACACGCTGACCGCCGACAAATTCAGACGATGTTCGCGCTGCCGCCAAAAAAAGCGCAGCCACCGAACAGGCCCCGTCTAACCGGCGGTGCGAAAATTGTCATTCTGTAAGTGAATATCGTGCTTTTTGCGCTCGAATAGCTTTGTGCTGTCCGGGCGTTTTTCTATGCTATCCCCGGTGCCGCTCCCCGCCGCCACGTTCAGATTTTCCCGCAAAAAATCTGAACGGAGGAAAGGCAGATGGAAGTCACCATCAACTACAACGGACAAGCTGTGACCGTAGAGGTCACGCTGGAAGTCTATGAATATCTTGACCGGGCCGACCACAAGGCCGAGAACCTGTCCCATGAGCAGCGGCGGCATTGGGATGGCCGGGAGTTTGACGAATACATAGTTGCCACCGAGGGCGTAGGTATCTACGGCGAAACGCCGGAAGAACACCTTTGCCGCATGGAAACGCTGGATGAGCTGATGGCCGTCCTGGACACCTGCACCGAAGCCCAGCGCCGCCGGTTCCTGCTCTATGCCCTGGACGGGCTGACCCTTGCGGAAATCGGGACAGTGTGCGGCTGCTCCAAAGTGGCCGTGTATCAAAGTGTGGAGGCGGTCAGAAAAAAATTTATAAATTTCTTTGAAAACAGGCTTAACGAATGACCTGTTTTCGGGCTACCCAGTGAAAGGGATTGTTTCCCTTATCCCAGCGGGAGGCGGACAGCGGACAAGCTGCCCGCCTCTCCCATTTTCAGGAGGTTCGTGATGGAGCGGGAGGAACAGGCCGCCCGCCTGCGCCTGCTGGCCGCTTTGCCGGAGGCGCTTTCCCATGCCACCCCCACACAGGGCCGCCGCATTGTGGCCTACTACATCGCCGGTATCAACCAGCCGGAAATCTCCCGGAGGGATGGCGTACACAGCAGCAAGGTCAGCGTTGCCATCCGGCGGGGCCTGCGGAATATGCGCCGCTACTATAACGCGCACCCAACCGAGTGAGGCGTGCCTATGCAGACCATCAACCTGAAACAGTATTACCCGTTCTGCACCGAGGACACCTTTGTGGAAGTGTCCGATGAGATTGTCGAAGCGTTCCTGCTGGATAAGCGGGCCGAGGCCGCCAGAGATCGCAAGATGTACCGTTACAAGGCGTTTTACTCCCTTGACTGCGATGACGGGATTGAGAAAGCCGCCATCGGCTGGGCGCAGCCGTCGCCGGAAGATGCCCTGATGGAAAAGGAAGAACAGGCCGAGTACGCGGAACAAATCCGGCGGCTGTATGAAGCCATCTCTCACCTGACGCCCATCCAGGCCCGCCGCCTTCACGCCCGGTATATGCTGGGTATGAAAATCCGGGAGATTGCCGCAATGGAGGGCGTTCATCCATCGCGGGTAAGCAAGTCCATACAGGGCGCACTCGAACGGTTGCGCCGGTACTTTGCAAGCCGAAAATGGACAAGCGGCCTATGAAAACCATCAACCTGAAAAAGCATTACTACCCGATTATCAAAAAGGACACGTTTGTAGAAGTGCCGGATGAGGTGGCGGAGGCCATTCTGGAAGAAAGCCGCGCTGAGAACGCCAATGATGCCAGGCAGCACTACCACTGCTATTCTCTGGATGCCTCTCCCGGCATGGAAAACCATTTCCTTTCTCATGTCCTGTCACCAGAGGATATTCTCACCGGGCAGGAAACCGAACGGGAACAGGAAGCCGCCCATGCCCTGATGATGGAACGGCTCCGGGAGGCCCTTTCCACCCTGACACCCCGGCAGGCGAGCTGCCTGCACGCCCGATTTTGGGAGGACAAGCCGTTTAAGGAGATTGCCGAGGCCGAGGGCTTCACTACCTCGGCGGCCATTGTCACGGTTCGCACCACCCTTATCAAGTTACAGAAATATTTTATCAAGCGCGGCTGGATGGAGCCGCCAAAGGAGAAGTCGATATGCACCAAAACATTACCGCCCAAACGGAACAGAAAAAAGACGAGCGCGAAAAAGTCCTGAAAGAAATCCGGCAGCTTGAGAACCGCCAGAAGATTTTAGAGAACAAACAGCGGGACGTCGGGCGCAGGGCCAGAACCCGCCGCCTGATTGAGCGCGGGGCTATTTTGGAGGGCGTTTTCCCTATGGCCCCCGACTTATCCGGCATAGAGGTCAAGGCGTTCCTGATTGCCCTTTCTCATCTTCCGGGGGCGGCAGAACTGGCGTGCTGGGTTTCCGTGGGGGCCCCGAGTTGGGCTGTTGCGTACTTCGTCCGCGATGGGGAGCTACACTCCCCAAACCCCTCGTCGTCGCAAAGTCCGCTTTATTCCGTTTCCGCCTTGCGGCGAAAACTGCACACGCTCCCTTGCTCCTCCTCTCCCCACGAAAACCGCTATGCTGGGTTTCCGTGGGGGCCCCAACAGTTACCCGCGCAGCCAGACACCCGCAAGCGGCTGTCCGGCTCCACGGAGCCTAAACTATCCCACCCGAAAGGAGGTACCACTCATGGATTTTTGCCATGCTACCGTCAGCATTATCCAGCGCAGCAGGGGCCGGTCTGCCGTTGCCGCAGCCGCCTACCGCAGCGGAACCAGGCTGACAAATGAATGGGACGGCCTGACCCACGATTACACCCGGAAGGGCGGCGTTGTCCATTCGGAAATCATGCTGCCCACACACGCGCCGCCGGAATTTGCAGACCGTTCCACTCTCTGGAACAGTGTGGAGCAGATCGAGAAGGCGCGGGACAGCCAGCTTGCCCGCGAGGTGGAGGCGGCCCTGCCCCGCGAACTGACAAGGGAGCAGCAGCTTGCACTTGTCCGGGCCTATGTGAAGGACAACTTTGTAGACAGGGGGATGTGCGCCGACTTCGCCATCCATGACAAGGGAACCGGCAACCCTCATGTTCATATCATGCTGACTGTCCGGCCCCTGAAAGAAAATGGCGCATGGGGCGCAAAGTGCCGCAAGGCATACGACCTGGACGAACACGGCCAGCGCATCCCGGACGGGAAAGGCGGCTGGAAGAACCACCGGGAGGACACCACCGACTGGAACGACAAAGGGAATGTGGAGATTT
>PPYE01257787.1_pt1 | contig 10450 bp, 10 predicted proteins | sample 1559881 | NCBI WGS metagenome assembly PPYE01 (sample SAMN08240022, study PRJNA423297) | Human gut metagenome, whole genome shotgun sequencing project.
GTAGCAATAGGTATCTTTTCCATTTTCATATTATTGTTCTCCATCATGACATTTGCCCGTTACAGCATGAGCGAAGGCGCACAAACTGTATCCATGTTAGGATGGATTTCCTTATATGCCGGAGAAGGCACGCTTAATTTTAACCAGAACATGTGGCATACGCAAGCTTTCACCGAAGGGGATAACTGCTTTGCTTTCATTAAATATATTTTAGGCATGGACACTTTTACGGACTTTTTGGAACGCCGAGATTACTGGGGACCTAAAATGGGAATATCTCCCAGTAGATTCTATACCTTTATTGGTGACATATATTCAGATTTAGGATATTTTATCATCCCGTTCCTGCTGACCCTCTCGTCCATCCTGAAAAAAGCAATATATAAAAAACATGTTATCGCATCTAACAAGCTCTATATCCTCTACGTTTGGGGCATGCTATGCGTTACGGGATTTACATGCTTTACATACAAGACTTTTAGTAATAGCTTAGACTTGTTTACTGGGTTCCTCATTATCTGGCTAATCAATTCATCTATTGGGCTAAAGAACAAAAATGACATATTCATCACCCCACAATACTTTATCAAATAAAATTATGGCAAACAAAAAAGCAAGAGTCATAGCTTATTACTTACCCCAGTTTCATCCGACTCCTGAGAACGACAAATTTTGGGGTAAGGGTTTTACGGAATGGACAAACGTTGGAAGAGCCAGACCGCTTTTCCATGGACACTACCAGCCCCGTGTTCCTGCCGATTTAGGATATTACGACTTACGAATGCCTGAAATCCGAGAACAACAAGCCGAGTTAGCACGCGAGGCCGGTATAGAAGGGTTCTGTTATTGGCATTATTGGTTCGGGGGAGGAAAAGAATTGTTGGAACGCCCTTTTAATGAAGTCATGGAAAGCGGCAAGCCTGATTTTCCTTTTTGCCTGGGATGGGCAAACCATACATGGTCCACCCGGACTTGGACCTCATCAAAAACGGGATACCAAGAAACCATCATTGCTGAAATGACCTACCCCGGAGACGAAGACCATATTTCACATTTCTATAAATATTTGAATGCCTTTAAAGACAAACGTTATATCAAAGTAGATGGCAAGCTTTTGTTTGTCATATTTGCCCCTCAGGACTTTGTGGACTTCCCACATTTCAAAGATTTATGGAATAAGTTGGCTGAAAAAGAAGGGCTGAAAGGTTTCCATTTCGTTGGACTGACAGAAAATTTCAGGCTACATACGTCAGACGGTAAAATAAGGAACGTGTTTTCCCCAAAAGATGCCTCTGGGGATTATTATAACCATATTTTATCGTTAGGCTTTGATGCGGTAAACTCACGTGGAGGAAATGGCGCACAAGCAAAATCCGACTCACCGTTGATTTATTATTTAAAACGGTTCATACAGAACAAGCTACACATCGACTATGTATTACATATTGATTATGCTAAAATCATAAGAAACTATTATGTAGAAAACGACAAAATGGAAAACGTATACCCAACCATTATCCCGAATTTTGACCGTAGCCCACGTTCAGGGAAAAAGACAAATAACATCTGGCATGGTTCTACTCCGGAACTATTTGGAGAAATGGTCGAGCAAGCACTTGACTTAATAAAGGACAAGCAAGACGAACACAAGATTTTGTTCTTACAGAGTTGGAACGAATGGGGAGAAGGAAATTACATGGAACCGGATTTGAAATTCGGCCATGGTTACATTGATATTTTGGGAAAACTCGTAAAATAGGACCTATGGTGACCTTAAAAGAACTCAGGCAAGACTTTCAAGCTTGGTGTAAATGGAAAAATATTCCCTCCGGAATAACTTCATTCTTAATCCTATTCTTCAAATATGCGGAATACAGGAGACTCGTTGATTTCAGGTTAAAATCAGGGGGACTCGGATGGATGAGAATATTCACATACCCCACATCCTATCATTTAAACTTATATATAGTTTGCAAAAAAAATAAAAACGGGGGGGTATTGGAGGAGGATTGAGACTAATGCACGGTTTCAGCACCATGATTCTTGTGAAAGAAATGGGTATGAACTGTATGGTTAACCAACAAGTCACGATAGGATGGGCAAATGGAGGAGTCCCTACTATCGGGAACAATGTATGGATTGCAACCGGAGCAAAAGTACTCGGCCCCATAACAATCGGGGACGATGTCATAATCGGTGCAAATGCAGTAGTCGTAAAGGACGTGCCGAGCCATAGCATCGTTGCCGGTGTGCCTGCAAAAATAATCAAACGGAGGAATCACACAGATGAACCATGGATTACAACAAAATAAAAAATACTTATGCCGTTTTATGGAGACAAAACAATAGAAGCCATTTGGCAAAGTGCCAAACCGGTTGAAGGATATAATCCCAATATCTGGCGGAAAGATTTTGCCGGGGCCTGGATTCGGCGTGATTTTTATGGGTTACGCAACAAATACGGATGGAAAATAGACCATAAAAAGCCAAAATCTGCTGGTGGCAGTGACTCAAAAGAGAATTTATGGGCCTTACACTGGCAAAATAATATGTCTAAAGGAAATGAATACCCACAATTCAAAACAAGTATCACGTCTGACGGAAACCGTAATGTAGAAAAAGAACAAATATGGACTTGGAAACCCCAATAGCAGTTACACCCCAAATCAGCGATAAAGCCAACAAGAAAATACAGTGGTATGACAGAATCATAAAATATTGGTTCGGTATCGGGTTGGCCTTTTTAATCGTTTTCTCTATTCTCTTTCAATACAACCACCCTTGGTTTGTGTTAGATATGATGATAGACAATAACCTGTTAGGTACTTTCGGGGACTTTGTAGGAGGTGTACTCGGCACGTTCCTAACATTTTACGGAATGATTCTGATGATACATACTTTTCAAAATCAAATAGAATCAAACGACCTCACCCAAACGACCAATCAAAAATTGTTAGGAACCACCCTACAAAACAGCAAACTGGTTTTTGAACAATACAAATTACAAAAAAAGGCAATTATTTGACAGTCAATTCAATTCATTCTTAATTTTATATAACAATGCGGTTGAAACTTATCGTTCTCCCGATGGGAAGTTAAAGGGAAGGGAATATTTGGACAAACTTGTCGAAAGTTTCCTAAATGAAAATTTTACGAACAATGCAACCTACGGAAAACGCGTGGATGCAGCAACAAAACTGTACGAAGAGTTTTATGCCACTAACAGAGAAAAGATGTCCACCCATTTTCGCATGCTATACCAATTAGTGCATTTTATCAGTAACGCACAATATATAGACAACGAAATGAAAGTGAATTATGTAAAAGCCATCAGAGGAAGCATGAATGAGGCTGAAATGATTTTCTTAAGATATAACTGTCTTTGCCCATTCGGAAGAAAAATGCAACAGCATGTAAATGAATTCAACATGTTAAAACATTTACCCATAATGAAATTATTCGAATTAAAAAAATGGGCCGATTTAATAGAATCCCCCAAACAAACAACCGCATTAAATACCATGTTTATAGAATTAAGAAAACGTATTTGCATAGTATTACTCGACAGCAGCCATAATGTCCGGACTGAAACCATGGCCTACGGCAAGCAATGGAGTATCACAGTAACATTCCGGGCTGCCGATAATACTTTACTTGTTAAAATCCAAAAAGACATAAAAAACTCGCGCAGAGGGACTGCCATATTGAACATAGAAAAAGCATTCGAAATATTGGATATTGACAATTTGGAAGGATTATTCTATGATTATTTTAGAGAGCTGTTCTTCATATCAAATTTCAATGTATACAATAGAAAAGACCGAATAAGAATAAGCCATTGCAGAAAAAGGAATAAAAACATCAGTAAAATCCGGTTTATGTTTAGGTCCGATTACCCATTAATTGTATCCCAAAGGCAAATTTCCTCACCTCAAGAACAAACACAAACCACAAATTTGAATTAATTACCGAAAAATGACAAATGAAGCAATCATTATTGGTTGGATAAACAAAGGCAAACCTGCAGATTGCGGGGAAACGATGAAAAACCAACTGATGATACACAAGTTGGAAGAGTTGGGAGTGAAGTGCAGATGCGTAGACTTCAAGAACTGGAAAAGGCACCCTTGGGTGTTTTTACAGTTGATTTGGAATTTGGTAATACATAAAAAAGACACCATCATATTCTCGACCAGTACGGTAAACGTGTACCCGATGATGAAGTTGATGAAAAAAGTGAAATGGAAACAACCTACGATTCATTGGGTTATAGGCGGAACTCTCGGTGAAAAAGTCAAAAACGGCATATTTGATAAAGACATCATCGGTTATATGGACTGGACGATTGTTGAGAGCAATCTGATGGTACAGCAATTGACCGATTGTGGCGTAAAAAATGCTTTTCAACTTCCAAACTTTAAACCTATCACCTATTACCCCAACATAAAGGAACGTATAAATGAATGTAAAAAGGAAATAACACGCCCGTTACGTTTCGTATTTCTTAGTAGAATCATGAAAGAAAAAGGTTGCGATGACATTATTGAAGCTACCCGGCGACTCAATGCTACGGGATTTAAAGACAAATACACCATTGACTTTTATGGAAAAATCGCTGAAACCTACAAAACTGACTTTTTTCAAAAACTAGACCCCTTACAAAACGTGAACTACCGAGGTTTCCTCAACCTACAAAACGAAAAAGGTTACGACAAGTTATCCCAATACGACCTGATGTTATTCCCAACCTATTGGAAAGGCGAAGGTTTCGCTGGGGTATTTATCGACGCATTGATAAGCGGTATCCCTATGATTGTTACAGATTGGGCACACAACAGACAGTTTATGACCGAGGGGGAAACCGCTTTGTTCATTCCGGTACATGATGTTTCTGCATTATACAACAAAATGAAAGAGTGTATTGAAGGATGCTATGACATAAGAAAAATGGCCTTGAAGTGCCAACAAAACGCAGAAACCTACAACGTCGACAAAGTGATAACAAAAAGTTTACTTAAAAAGCTTAAATTGGCATAGGTTATATTTTACAAGAGAAGAGACTAAAATACAAATGCTCAATATCTCCAACAACATTTATCCTCTATAGATAAGTATGAAAAAGTTTATCATGTTTCTGATAGAAAAAAGAATACTTTCTTTTAAACTTATCAGCTCACTTCGTTACGCTTTAAAATTCAAGAAATGGCCAGACTTCAATAGCCCTCGTGATTTAAATGAAAAAGTTATGTGGCTTTCTTTTTATTCAGACACCTCTTTATGGTCCAAATTAGCTGATAAGATAGAGGTACGAAATTACGTGGAATCAAAAGGTCTAAAAGAATTACTACCAAGACTTTTAGGCGCATGGGACCATGCGGATGAGATTGATTTTGACAAACTCCCCAACAGTTTCGTCCTTAAAACCAACCATGGATGTGGGGAGGTCTTAGTCATAAAAGATAAAAGGAAAGAAGACCTCACTGCCGTTAAAAACAAAATGAACGGCTTTCTCCAATCACCATTCGGCATACTTACTGGCGAACCTCATTATTTGGAAATAAAGCCACGCGTTTTTGCCGAAGAAATGCTACCCAACGATTCTAAGTTTTCCACCTCATTGGTTGACTACAAGTTTTATTGTTTCTACGGAAAACCCGAATGTGTCTTGGTTTGCTACGACCGGAAGGGATTGAATGCCCAAAAAGTCATATATGACATGGCTTGGCAAAAAAGGGAAGACTACACCCACGCACACAATCAAACTTCCCCTGAAATACCCAAACCAGACAATTGGGACAAGATGCTAAAAGCCTGCTCCATTTTGGGTCTTTCCTTCCCTTTCGTACGTATTGATTTTTATGAAACCCAGAAAAGGTGTTATTTCGGTGAAATGACATTCACTCCGGCATCGGGTCGTTCGACTGCCGAATCAAAAGATTACTTAAAATATTTAGGCAGCAAAATAAATATAAATCAAATAAAAGAACAGACAAATCGACAGTCATCATGACTCAAAAGAAAATCCTTGCCGTCGCCTCCATCGGAGGCCATTGGGTACAACTCCTCCGCATTGCCCGTCCTTTAGAAAAACGCTATGAAGTGGTGTACATGTCAACCCACCCTAAATGCAAATCCATGGTCGGCACTTGCCGTTTTCATACCATGACGGATTTCAGCCGTTGGAATGCTTGGAAAATGTTACCGGCTTCCTTCAATATTCTGGGGATTCTGCTCAAAGAACGACCTGTTGCCATCGTTACAACAGGTGCGGCTCCGGGACTGCTTACCATTATTTTAGGCAGAATGACCGGAACCAAGACCATCTGGGTAGACTCTGTAGCCAATGTACAAACCATGAGCACTTGTGGAAAATTAGCACGCAAATTCGCAACCCACGTGTACACCCAGTGGCCGGGTCTTGCTACTGCTCAAGTGCATTATGCCGGAAATATTTTCGGTGACTAAATGAAATATAGCCTCCCGAGAGAAGGATTTATCAACGGCAGATGTTCTTCGCTGCTTACGTTCTTTGACTTATTGTTACTTTAATATTTCCCGATTATGATATTTTGCACTATCGGTACCCAGGCTCCATTCGACCGTTTCGTGAAAATCATTGATGAAGTGGCCGCGCATTTGGATGAGGAAATCATCGCGCAAGTGTACAAAAGTGAATATGTGGCTCAAAACATACGTACCGTAGAATTTCTACCGCCCGATGAGTTTAACAAGTTATTCAGCAAGGCACGCCTTATTGTGGCCCATGCCGGTATGGGTACTATTATTTCCGCCATGCGCCAACACAAGCCCATTATTATCTTTCCACGCATAGCCGCATGGAGTGAACACCGCAACGAGCATCAGTTGGCCACAGCTCAGAAGATGAAAGAACTCGGCTATGTGTTCGTGGCAACCGACGCAAAAGAACTAAAAGAGCTGTTGACAACCCGAAATTTAAAACCCTTGCATGATTTGGGAGATATTGCAAGCAAAAGCCTGATAGATGAATTATGCAAGGTCATAGGATAGTATGATTCGCCCCCACAGCCATCTCCGCGATTATCAAAAGTACATCCAAACGCATGTACTTGAAGCTTGGAAGTCGCACAAAAGCATCATGCTCCAGATGCCAACAGGTACGGGAAAAACCCATCTGTTGGCATCCATCATTTATGACAGTCTGAAGGAGAATGGAAAACGGTGTGTCTGGATCGTGGCACACCGCCGCGAACTGGTGGAGCAGATTGAGGAAACCATGGAACGATACGGCATTCCAAGCATCCCGAAGGAGGACGGAAGGGTAAGAGCTATGTCCATCCAATGGTTATCGCGTCATCTCGCCGACCTTCACGAGACACCCAACCTTATCGTCATCGACGAGGCTCACCATGCACAGGCCAAGACGTATAAGGAATTGTGGCTGCGTCATCCCGAGGCAAAAAAATTGGGCTTGACGGCTACGCCCTGCCGACTGGACCGCAGGGGATTCACGGACTTGTTTGACGAGCTGATTACTTCGGATAGCATTGCCGATTTTATCCGGCAAGGATGGTTGTCAGCCTTCGACTACGTATCCATCCGTCCGGGCAGCAAATCCCAACGATTGATAGACAACTTGTCGAAACGTGGGGCGGACGGTGATTTCCAAACGAAAGAAATGAACGAGGTGCTGAACCGCAAACCCTGTATCGAACAGTTGTACGAAAGCGTACGGCAATATGCCGACGGGAAGAAAGGCATCGTGTATGCCATCAGCATCAGCCATGCACGGAACATTGCCGATTTCTACCGGATGCATGGAATAAACACCGTGGCGATTGATAGCAAGACTCCGGCACAGCAACGTAGGCAGCTTATAGAAGATTTCAAACGGGGCAAGACACAAGTGCTGGTAAATGTGGATGTATTCAGCGAGGGCTTCGACTGCCCGAATGTGGAGTTCGTACAGATGGCCCGCCCTACCCTTTCGCTGGCCAAATACTTGCAGCAGGTGGGGCGCGGACTGCGGAAAGCAACGGGTAAAGACACTTGCATGCTGATTGACAACGTGGGGCTGTACCGCCTGTTCGGACTGCCCACGGCCTACCGGGACTGGAAGGCCATGTTTGAAGGACGGTTGGCCGGAAAAGGCTATCGCACCACTTGCAAGCAAACGGAATATATGGCTGCAAAGCAAGAAAAGGACCTAACGATATGCCCCAATGAGCCGCTTGAAATGGTCATGTCGCATGAACTGTTATGGGATTACCTGAACAAAAGCAAGCCTCCCACGGACGATAATAGCACACCACAGGAAAAACTAAAACCGTTCAAAGACCGCCAAACCGGCCTATGGGGACTAAAATGCGGGCAGACCATCACCGCAAAGGCACAATATCCCACTTTGTTCGACATAAAAGACAATCTTGCCGCCGTACGGTTCGAGGACTACCGTACAGGTATCGTAGACAAGGACGGAAAAATACGGATGAAAACCGACAGGTACAAGCGTATGAAATTCTTGCCGGACGACATCGTGGCCGTAACAGACCGGAATGACAAGATGTCCTACATAGATTTAAGGTGTAACCGACACTACATGGACAAGCCGGTTGTGATGAAATTCGGCCAAATAGAAATACTCCAGGCAGGCCGCATGTTCTACAGCCGCACGAAGCGTGTCCATGTGAACCGTTCGGGCGTCGACCGGCACGATTTCTTTCCAAGGGGCTTTTATCTGCTCATTTACGACCCTTTTATCACGCCCGAATTTAAATATGTAGAAAGCATGGAAGACTCCTTGAACAAGGACTATGTTTGCATATTGGAAAATGACGAGGAAAGCTATTATCGGTTCTGCGGTGAACTGCCGGACGGAAGCATCGTGATTGTCGATGGAGAAGGAAGATACTATCATGCAGAAGCCGGTAAGGAAAAACGGTATATCGCCTGCCTGAACCCCGAAACACAAACGGAAAACTTCAAAGCGGCAGTATCAAGGCTGACATCCGAAGCAAAGGAACGTGCCGCCCAAAAGCAAGCGGACAAACAGCGTACGCAAGAAAAGAAACAGAAAGAACGGTTGGCCACCTTACAAAACGCTGTGCCGTTCAAGTCCGGACTGAAATGGGGACTGAAGTCGGGCGAGCGTATCATCGTACCGCCCATCTACCGCCGTATCCAAAAGCCGATAGGTTACTATTGTGCAAGGGAAGAAAACCCGAACCGGTGGGGTATCATCATGTTGGACGGGAAAGTCGTGGTAGAAGCCCGATATATGAACGTGGAGATAAAAGGCAACGGAACGGCCTGCCTGACTATCATACCGGGAAAGACAAAGACCGTAAAGCTATAAATCGTTCGGCAGGAAAAATATGCGCCAAACAAAAAATCATTCTCAGCCAAACGAAAAATCGTTTGGCTGAGAATGATTTTTTGTTTTTACCTTTGCATATTGATTATTATCCGTATCTTTGCCACTGCAAAGGGGTGCTTGCCCGATTGGGACGGCTGAGATTATACCCTGTGAACCTGATGCAGGTAATGCTGCCGAAGGGATTGTGCCTGACAAGAGACATACATCACAGCATATTCTTCTCTCCCCTTTTGTCATAACCTTTATTAAGAAAAGGGTATATATGCAGAACTTACAATTTATCACACATTACACGGAACAGTACGGTTACGCCGATGCCGCACGCCTGGCACTGGAAGGCGGTTGCCGTTGGATTCAACTCCGAATGAAAGACGCATCGCCCGAGGAATGGATGCGGACGGGCGCGGAAGTGGAAGCTCTGTGCCGCCGGTATGGTGCCACCTTCATCTTAGACGACCATGTGGAATGGGTAGACGTCTTGCATGCCGACGGTGTCCATCTCGGGAAAAGCGACATGCCCATCGACGAAGCCCGCAGGCTTTTGGGGCAAGACCGCATCATCGGCGGAACGGCCAACACATTGGAAGACGTGATGTTGCATGCCGTGCGGGGAGCGGATTACATCGGTTGCGGCCCGTTCCGTTTTACCACGACGAAAGAAAAGCTCGCCCCGACCCTCGGCTTGGAAGGGTATCGCCGGATCTTGGACGGCATGAAAAAGAAAGGTATTTCGCTGCCACTGATTGCCATCGGCGGAATTACAAAAGAAGACATCCCGGCGTTGATGGAAACGGGAGTGGACGGCATCGCCCTGAGCGGCACGATCCTGAGAGCCGGAAGTCCCACAGAAGAAACCCGGAACATCCTGAGAATATTGAACGTACAACAATCATAAAACAACAAATATATGGACGATAAAATCAAAATCACTTATCCGAGTTCGGAGAAAGTTTATATGACGGGCAAACTGCATCCGGAAATCAAGGTAGGGATGCGCAAGGTATTGCTGACCCCGACCGTCACCGTGGAAGACGGGAAACGGACAGTCAAGGAAAACGATCCGATATATGTATATGATACCAGTGGCCCATATAG
>PPYE01048137.1_pt1 | contig 10448 bp, 9 predicted proteins | sample 1559881 | NCBI WGS metagenome assembly PPYE01 (sample SAMN08240022, study PRJNA423297) | Human gut metagenome, whole genome shotgun sequencing project.
GCTGTTTACGGATTCGCTGGTTGCGGTGGGACAGGAATCATTTTTTGCAGACAACCGTTCTTCCGGCAGTGACATTTCCACTCATACGGCTGATACTTCAGGCAGCGCCGCCATTACACTTGATAACCTTGCCAAGCTCCCGCTTATCGTATACCGCCGCTGGGAACACCTTTTGCGGAAAGAATTTGAGGACAAGAACCTGAGTGCGAACTGGTTCTGTATCAATGACGATGCCCGTACGACCCTTTATTTTGTGGAAATGGGCATGGGGGTCGGTATTATCCCGCAGTCTGCCGCCACGCTGGTTCAAAAAAAAGGAATTGTATGCAGACCGGTTAAAAACTGCGATATCGCAACCGATGTTGTCCTTGCATACAATTCCACTTATCTGCCGGAATGCTCCCGCGCATTTATTGAGTATCTGGACACCCTGTACCCAGATATTCCATAAGCCTGCTCCACGCATATCTGCGTTTCGTCTTAAAATATCCGTTATACACTTCAAAATTTGTATAAGAATGTTCAAACTGGCGCGAATACAAATGCGCCAGGTCGACCTGCTGTGTAAAGGTCAACGTCTTCCCGTTTTCAAGCCAGCACTGCATATCCAGATGTTTTAAAATGAGATATCCGATGACACCGATTTTCGCCTTTAAAAGAATTTCGCTGTCATTGACCGCATTCAAAAAATATCTGTATACATAATACATCATCAGCTGCTCGTATTCGTATTCCTTCTCCTTATAATATGCCGCAAATTCAGACAGCTCCCGTTCATAGTCCTCCGCACCGCAACAGTTTTTAAAATATCTGCTGTTTCTTTCAAGACAGACGTACCAGTCCGGGTTGATAACTTCCATGCCGGCAAAGCGGTCAAAAAAATGCGGGATATTTTGATATGCCGTATGATTTTTTCCGCCGTATTTCTTTTTCAAATCCTTTAAACGGTCTTGCAGATAATCCGCCTGTGCGTATGCCTGTATTTCATAATCCATTAAATCTACTCTGTCCGTATCCAGCTTCTTTTGCAGTTTTTTTGCAAAATCCAGATACAGCATACAGCGCTCCTCTATTAAAAATGCCCTGTTGCGAATGATATTATACGCCGTTACCCTTGCCTGGCGCAGCTTAAAATATAACTGCGGGTCGATATTATTATAGGAAGAAACGGTTTCATCTGTTTCTTCTACCGTAAATGTCAGCGGCTTTTGATAGCTAAACATCAGCTCGCCGGCTGTTTTACAGGACGGCGCCAGTCCGATTTCCCGCTCACTGCCGTATTCGTTGATAAACCGCGGAAATTCGGCGCACGTATCACACAGCTTATCTTCGCCCAGTGCAATAAATAAATCACACAGGTTCTTGTCATTTAAAAACGGGCATCTGCCGTTTTGCAGGGTGAAGGTACAGCCGCCGCCTTCCTCCGGCACCATGACCGACTGTAAGCGCTGTCCGAAACTTCCTGCAACCGTTTTGTAATAGTCATACGACTTTTCATCTACATCCACGTCCCAGCCCGCACAGCACGTATCCGTACATGCCCCTGCAATACATTTAAAATCTTTATAATATTCGGGTGTTCTAATTTTCATCATTTCCTGCTTCTTTCTAAATTTTTTGATACCAGGGTCAAAAGGTCTAAACCCACATGAGCTTGCTCATAAGTGGGTGAATGACCTTGTGACCCGCCCTAATATGAGCATAAAAGCAGGACGATAGTTCTGCGATATGCGAATATTGGGCAGGATTGTGGGAGTGCGCAGCACGGAACAATCTGCAGGTATCATTATTGGGGACTTTTGCCCCCAACAGCATTTTTAGTATAGCATATCTTATTTTTTTTACAAATACAGATTGTAGCATTTTCAATTACAGTGTATAATATGATACAATGTCAAAAAATAAATCGACAAAGAAAGGATAAAAGTATGCAACGTACAAAACAAAATCATGCTTGGCGCGTATTTCGCCTGCTGTTGATTTTTTTCTGTATCGGTCTGTCTTTACAGTTTACTTCCTGCGGCAAAAAGCAGGCTGAAAACACTGTTTTTTCAGTAGACGACCTTTCCGGCAAAAAAATCGGTGTCCAGCTTGGTACAACCGGCGATACGCTCGTATCAGATTATGAAACGGACGGTTCAAATACAACCGTTGAACGTTTCAACAAAGGAAACGATGCCATTCAGGCATTAAAACAGGGAAAGATTGATGCAGTTGTCATTGATGCACAACCGGCACAGTCTTTTGTTGCCGCAAACAGCGACTTAATGATTCTCCCTGAAGAATTTGCTAACGAAGACTACGCTATTGCAATTGCAAAAGGCAATTCTTCCCTGACAAGTTCTATCAACGACGCTTTAAACACATTAAAAGCCAACGGCACGCTTGATGCCATTTTAAACAATTACATCGGGGAAAATATCGGACAGACTCCGTATACCTCTCCTGAAAATGTAAACCGTTCCAACGGCACACTGGTTATGGCTACCAATGCTTATTTCCAGCCGTATGAATACTATGAAAACGGCACGATTGTCGGTATTGATGTCGATGTCGCCACGGCAATCTGCGATACTTTAGGAATGACCTTAAAAGTAGAGGATATGGAATTTGATTCCATCATCACTGCCGTATCTTCCGGTAAAGCCGATGTTGGTATTGCAGGTATGACCGTTACACCGGAACGTCAGAAAAATATTGACTTTTCAGATTCTTACACCACTTCACAGCAGGTTATTGTTGTGCGCAATAACGATGCCGTATCCGGCGGTACAAGTCTTTCTGAAAAATTTAAAACAGACTTCTTAACCGATAACCGTTATCAGTTCATCCTGACCGGTCTGAAAAATACACTGATTATCGCAGCCTGTGCCGCATTAATCGGTATTGTCATCGGTTTTTTAGTTGCCGTTGTCCGTTCAAGCCATGACAAAACCGGCAATTTAAAGATTTTAAATGCAATCTGCACCGTTTACCTGACCATTATCCGTGGTACACCAAGTATGGTACAGCTGCTGATTATTTACTATATTATTTTCGGCTCTATGAATATCAGCAAGCTGCTGGTGGCAATTCTGGCATTCGGCATTAACTCCGGTGCTTACGTTGCCGAAATTTTCCGTTCCGGTATTATGTCTATCGACAACGGACAGTTTGAAGCTGCAAGAAGCTTAGGTCTTACCTACCGTCAGACCATGCTTAGCGTTATTCTGCCACAGGCATTTAAAAATGTACTGCCTGCCCTTGCAAATGAATTTATCGTGTTACTGAAAGAGACCTCTATCAGTGGTTATATCGGACTGACCGATTTAACCCGCGGCGGTGATATTATCCGAAGCATTACATATGATGCTTTCCTGCCATTACTCGGTGTTGCATTTATTTACCTTGTACTGGTTGTTATTCTTTCGGCACTTGTAAAGAAACTGGAAAGGAGATTAAGAAGCAATGAGCGAAACTAAATCAGATGTTCTCCTCGAAGTCAAAAACCTGCACAAGGCATTTGACAAACACGTTGTTTTAAATGATGTCAATACGACCGTCCGCAAAGGCGATGTCATTGCCATCATCGGACCTTCCGGCTGCGGTAAATCCACATTTTTACGTTCGTTAAATATGCTGGAAACGCCGACCGGCGGACACGTTTTATTCCACGGCACGGATTTAACCGATAAGTCGGTCAATATCAACCAGATACGCGAAAAGATTGGTATGGTATTCCAGCACTTTAATCTGTTCCCGAACATGACCATACGTGAAAATATCTGTCTTGCACCGGTCAAATTAAAGCTGATGACAAAGGAAGAAGCTTCTAAAAAGGCAGACGAACTCTTAGAGCGTGTCGGCTTAAAGGATAAGGCGGATACCTATCCTGCCATGCTTTCCGGCGGACAGAAACAGCGTGTTGCAATTGCCCGTGCGCTCGCAATGAATCCGGAAGTCATGCTGTTTGACGAACCGACTTCTGCGCTTGACCCGGAAATGGTCGGCGAAGTTTTAACAATTATCAAAGAACTTGCCCAGTCCGGCATGACAATGTTAATTGTTACACATGAAATGGGATTTGCAAAGGAAGTTTCCAACCGCTGTATGTTCTTCTCTGACGGTAATATCACCGAAGAAAATGCACCGAAGGAATTTTTTGAAAACCCACAGAGTCCAAGATTGAAAGAATTTTTATCGAAAGTACTTTAATAAAAATATCCCCCAGCCATTGTCATTTGACTCCGGCTGGGGGTGTTTTTTAATTAAAGACTTAAATCAATATCAACCGTTCCGTTGTTTGCATATTTCATATAGTCAAACAGCTTCGGTGCCGCAAGAAGTTCCAGCGGGTCTCTTTCATGTTCATCGTCTTCAAATATTTCTGCCACTTCTTTAATTTCTGGGTTTGATAAAGAATTCACATATTCTTTTAATTCCAGTACAGTCATATTAAAAAGTTCTTCTTTACTTTTCATGCGTTCATTACTCCTTTTCTTTTTCAAATTTAATCGCCAAAGCCGTTGAAAATAACCTTGCCGGCATTCCACAGTTCAGCTGTTCTTTTTGCCGCCTCAAGTCTTCCGGCATCGTCTTTAAAGCCAAATGTTGCCGACTGGCAGCCACAGTCCATGCACATGACATAATAACCGCTGTTTTCTTCTTCTAAAATAGAAGGTCCTAAACATCTCGGACAGTCTTCTAATTCAATCATTTCATAAATTTCCATGTTAATCTCCATTCCGCAGGCATTTTAATGCCGTGATTTCAACACTGTGGGAAAACACTTGCCGGATTTTCTCCACTTTCATGCGGTTCTATTATACATGAAATTTGTCCGTATGTGAACCTAAAAATCCGGAGCAGTTCAAACTTTCCCGGATATATTCCTGTGATAACCCAAATTGTATGGCAATCTAACCGATAATATCTTTGTCATAATAGCCTATGCCGAGTTTTTTAGCTGTTTCTTCACCGATAAAACGCCCGCCGCTTCCAAACTCTCTGCTGATTGTAATAATTCTTTTTGCCATTGCTGCTTCCTCCTCAGCTTAATTTTTCCACTCTATTCTTACTGATTTTCTTTAAAAATGCATATCCTGCTGCACAGGCAACAAGTTCTGTTATCGGAAATGCCCACCAAATCAGGGAAATGCCTGCTGTTGCGTTTTTTACAAAAATTGAAAAAATTCCTGCTAGCGGTAATATAATGACAAGCTGTCTAAGTAGTGAAATCACAAGCGATTCCAGACCGCCGTCCAACGCCTGATAAATGCCCTGATAGGCGATATTGATTCCCGCAAAAATAAAACTGATTGAAATAATCCGCATTGCACTGATAAAATACGTTCTTGACTGTCCCGCATTAAACAGCGTGGCAAATGCGTCCGGAAAAATTTCTGTAATAAGAATCCCTAAAATCATCAGTGCTGCCGTGTATATCAGACCATATTTGATTCCGTCCCGGATTCGTTTTTTACTTCCCATTCCATATGCATACGCTATGATTGGCGTAATGGCATCTCTTAAACCAAATGCTAAGAACAATACAAACTGCTGGACTTTATAAAACAATCCGTATGCAGTCTGTGCAGAAGGACTGAACTTCAAAATCAGATTCATGACATACACCATGACAGACATCAGCGCCTGTGCAATGATTGCAGGCAGACCTATTGAATAGATTCCTGCAATCGTTCTGCCATCCGGTTTCATGAATTTTATTCCATGTTCAAATTCCCTATTTAATTTCATATGAAAAATAAATAACAACCCTGCTGATACAATCTGACCGATTACCGTAGCATACGCAGCGCCCTCTACGCCCATTTCAGGAACGGGTCCGATACCATAAATCATTACCGGGTCCAGAATAATATTGACCACAGCACCCACAACCTGTCCGATTGTGGAATAAAGGGAACGCCCTGTTGCCTGTAACAGCTTTTCAAATAATGAAAAGAAAATAATTCCAAAAGAAAGCACACAGCATATTCTTAAATAACTTGTTCCCATTGCAATCACTTCCGTGTCAGCCGTCTGTGATGAAATGTATGCCTTCACTCCAAAAATGCCAAACAGCAAACATACCGCATAAATTATCACGCCTAAAAACAGACTGTTTCCGGCGACTTTCGCAGCTTTTTTGTTTTTTCCCTCTCCAAGAGTTCTTGCAAGAAGCGCATTCGTTCCCACACCGGTTCCGATTCCGACTGCCACCATAAGCATCTGTACCGGAAATACCAGTGTCAGTGCATTTAAAGCTGCTTCACTTCCCACTTTCATATTGCCGACAAAGGCACTGTCCACAATATTATAGACTGCCTGCAGTGCCATGGATAAAATCATCGGTATTCCCATCTGCACCATGAGCCTATTTACCGCCATCTCCTTCATCTTGTCACTTTCTGCCATTTAATCCTCCTTGTTTGCGAAGCAAATGCGACTGCTCTTTGCAGGAGCAGAGGATTTGTCCTCCTTGTTTGCGAAGCAAATGTCTGCTATGTATGCTATGCCCAATAGCTTGCATAGCATGCGCCCTTTGCAAGAGCAGAGGATTTGCCTCCTTGTTTTTTTGCACAAAAAAAGTGTGTAGTTACCACATAAGCTGGACTTACGCTGATAAGCTACACACTTTTTAATGGCATTATAGATTTAAAATAAAAAAACGAGCAGCAAAACTGGATTTACGCTCGTCTGCTACTCGTTCAAGGACTATTATATTTCTGATTTTTAAAAAAGTCAAACAAAAAAGTTTTTATAAAAGAGCTTATTTTTTGAAAAAATGAAAATCACAGCAGTCACCGCCGTAACCTAATGTTTTTGTCCGCGTAAAACCTATTTTTTTCAAGCCGCCGTATGTCACATCATCGACATCACAGAACAGGCGACACAGATTTTCACAGCCGTTTTCCACGCAGGCGGTGTGCCACAGGCATTTTTTAATCGTAACATCATAATAATCATTTCCATATGCCTGCGTACTTTCTTGCAAATCGGTTGTACGCATAATTTTAAGAAAGATATTGCTGTAAATGGCATAAAATCCCGGTACTAATTCCATTTTAGCCGTTGAAGCGTGTTTTTTTGCTGCTACTTTATCAAGCATATATTTTCTCATATACTTATATACATCTTCTTCTGAAAAGCCTTCCTCAGACAAGCACTTATGCAACGCTATGCGTGGAAGTATCGTTTGGGCAAGGGTTTTCATCTGATTTTCGGATTTATTTTTTGTATTCTGAATCAATGTATCCAGCATTTTTTCCTGCCTGTCAGATACTGCACATCCCTTTTTATTTCCGAATTCTTCAATTAAAAATGCTTTTATCTGCTTTTGCTGTTTTATTTTCATCGTTATCACACTCCTCTTTTTGTAACTTCTAAAAAAATTCTGTACCATACCTGTATTGTATCATAAAAATAACGGCACGGTATATTCATTTTAAAAATATACCGTACCGCTATTTTACTCTATTCTACCGGACCGCTCCATGAAGAAAACAGTTTTGCATGGCTGTCTAAATCCGCCGTATTTACGGTTATCTTCCCATCTGCAACCGTATATTGAATATTCATCGGATTACAACCGCCCGCAGTGCCGCCTACACTGTCCATTTTAAATACATTTCCGCAGTTCTGACATACTAATTTGCCGCTTCTCTCCTTGAAATACGCTTTTGGAGAAGGATTGCAGGTCTGACAGGTGTTCAGTGATAATCGTGCTGAGCCGTCAGACGCATTTACGGCAATCATCTGTATATTGGTTCCGTTTGAATCATAATTTACATATAACGGATGTTCTGTCAGTGTACCGATATCTATTGCTAACTGTCCGTTTTCTACGGCAGGCGTTATGTATGACGCAGCTGCGGCGTTTTCTGTCGAAGCTGTACTTTGAGCCGCCGTATTTTTAGAACCTGCACTTTTATCTTCTGTACCCGGTGTAAATTCATGGGTGATTCCGTAAGTCTTTACTATCATTTTGTAATTACAGCCGTTAATAACATCTTCCGGCACATTTATCGTCCATTTTACCGGAATCCCGGTATAAACCGTAATCTCCGGATACGTTCCGAAATCCAGATTGCTTTCCACATACTGAATATCCCCTGACTGCGCTATCACCGCCGTATCAAATTCCGCTGTATTGTGAGATCCCTGTGAAATCCTGACCGGATTCATGCCTGCCAGACCCACTCCCTGTGAAAGCATTGCAAGTCCGAGCACCACAACCAGTATCGCGCCTGTCTGCATGACAAGCTTCGTATATTTTTCCCCAAGCGCCGATACAAGGCTTCCAAGCCCCAGCATCAGCGGAACCGTGCCTAAGCTGAACATCAGCATTGCCAGTGCTCCCGATATGGGATTGCCCGAACCGAGTGCAATAATCTGCATGGACTGCATCGGGCCGCATGGCATGAGACCGTTTAACAGTCCGACAACAAACGGTCTTTTTTCCGTTCTTTTTTTCTGATTGATTTTTATGACGGACTTTCGCGGGAATCTGATTTGAAGCTTTCTCAATGCCGGAAAAATCCCCAGCATATTGATTCCCATTATCACCATAAATAATCCGGCTGTTATTTTTAATATGCCCTGTAGCAGCAGCGGCATTCCACTGCCCGAACCGCCTGTCAGAATCATTCCTGCTCCGCCAAGCATCCGACTGCCGTATACGAAACTACCCGTCCCGCGTTGTACAGTACCGAAGGCATGATGACATTTATTCTGGATGAACTTGTATTCTCAGCGTTCCTCGAAGGAATACACTGTGAAAGATGAATCCCGCCGCACATCGCTATACAGTGAACGGATGTTAAAAGCCCTACAATAAAGAGCATGCCATAGCTCATTTGGGAATCGGCAAGCATTGACGGAACAAGTAAATTTAAAATACCAAAATGCTGTAACAGATAATACAGTAAAATAATAACCGCCAGTGTTCCAATCCTTCTAACCCATTTTAAAGAATCTGCCTGCTTTTTATCGATAACTGTATAATCCAGCTTCTCAATAATCGCAGCAATACGGTTTAATGTCACTATTTCCGGATTAAATTCTATTTCAGCCTGTCCTTTGCTATAGGAAACCTGCACTTTAGAAATTCCTGCTGTATTCTTTAATTCCTGCTCTATTTTATTCTGACAGTTAATACAGGTCATGCCATCGATAATAAGAACTTTTCTTTCCATTCCCATGTTTCATTTTCCTTTAATATTACCGATTAAAATATACCCCTGCCGGGTATTAATATCGCAGTTAATTATATACACCTATGGGGTATTTGTCAACAAAATTTTAATTGCACGCTGTTTTGTCCTCTGTAAATACCGGTAAAAAATCAAAAACCGCCATAAGAAACAGACAGCTTAAGGTGACTATTTCTTTGGCGGTATTTTTTATAAATAAAGGATTACTCCCGTACCTTTAAAGCTTGATTTGTGCCATACGTTCAGCATGTGTCGATAGGGTAATTGAGATGCAATCTGCTCTACAGTAAAACCATTTATGTTTAGTTTTTCATCTATTGTAAGTTCCTTGGATAACAGTGCTCCCAGCAGACGGTGCAGTTCATACGTGTCATCATGTTTCGGCAGATTTTACATCTGGAAAATGGACAAAACCTCCAAATTTTCCGTATGCTTTGAGCTTTAATCGCATATCTAAGCGATTTTTCGTCCATAAATACATATATTTTTGATTTTATACTAGCGGTTCAATTCAATATAATCTATTGCCTGTTTCCACCCATGACCAGGCGCATCATCGCCCCAATACCTGCTGGTTATCTCATCCAATTCGTCTACACACTTTTGCAGCTTTTTTATATTGGCTTTGCGCTCCTCCCGCGTTATAGTTTTCAAGCTTTCATTCTTTACTTTATATGCCATGCTTTGTAAAAAATTAACAATATCAAAATATTCCTCTGAATCTTCAAATCTCGTGTCTCCGGGAAAGCAGTCAATTACCTTTTCAAAAGCTGTTTTCATATCTTCTGCCCCTGCCTGGCTTAATGTCTCAGCAATATAAGGTACAAATTGCACCATTTCGCACATTATAAACCACCAGCCTTCGTATCTCCAATTTCCAATCAGATTAACAAGAATATGTAAATGAAATAACTGTGGTGTAACCAGATTCTTTATATCCAATAGTGAACCTTTCTCCCATAAACAATCTGATTTCACTGCAAGAACACTCTCATCTATATCTTTAACATCACCATAGAACTCTTTTATCGTAATCATATAATTTTACCTTTCGTACAGAAATTTTAATAATTAACATTATATATGCCTAATCTATCTCCCTCTCAACAACCACCTCACAATAGACGGTTTTATTTCAAAGGTTTCACAAAGGTCTGCCAGTACATGCGGATAGCAGTTTGCCATGCCAATTCTTATTATCTTAACCAGTTTATTATTTCTTTTTCAGACTGTTCAAACGCCGCCATACATTCC
>PPYE01644427.1_pt1 | contig 10447 bp, 9 predicted proteins | sample 1559881 | NCBI WGS metagenome assembly PPYE01 (sample SAMN08240022, study PRJNA423297) | Human gut metagenome, whole genome shotgun sequencing project.
GCACCGAGGCCATCCTGGCCGCCCGCCTCATCGACCGCCCGCTGCGCCCCGGCTTCGTCAAGGGCCTGCGCAACGAGGTCCAGGTCGTCGAGACAGTCCTGACGATTGATCCGGACGACGCCTACGATGTTCTGGCGATCAACGCCGCGTCCATGTCCACCCAGATCGCCGGCCTGCCCTTCACCGGCCCGATCGGCGGCACCCGCCTGGCGCTCATCGACGGCCAGTGGGTCGCGTTCCCGCGCTGGAGCGAGCTCGAGCGTTCCGTGTTCAACATCGTTGTCGCGGGCCGCATCGTCACCAAGGAAGACGGCTCCGAAGACGTCGCGATCATGATGGTCGAGGCCGGCGGCGGCAAGAACCAGTGGGAGCTGATTCAGGCTGGCGCCACCGCCCCCACCGAAGACGTCGTGGCCGACGGCCTCGAGGCCGCCAAGCCCTTCATCAAGGTCCTGTGCGAGGCTCAGCTCAAGGTGGCCGAGAAGGCCTCCAAGGAGACCGTCGACTTCCCGCTGTTCCTGGACTACACCGACGAAGAGTACGCGGCGGTCGAGGAATACGCGGCCGAGAAGGTCGCTCAGGCTCTGCTGACCGAGGGCAAGCTCGCCCGCGACGAGGCCGTGGACGCCGTCAAGGAAGAGATGCTCGAGGCCCTGGCCGAGCGCTTCCCCGAGTCGGAGAAGGCCCTCAAGGCTGCCTTCCGCTCGCTCGAGAAGACCACGATCCGTAACCGCACCCTGCGCGAAGAGATCCGCATGGACGGCCGCACGCCGCGCCAGATCCGTTCCCTCTCCGCCGAGGTCGAAGTCCTGCCCCGCGTGCATGGCTCCGCCCTGTTCCAGCGTGGCGAGACCCAGATCCTGGGCATCACCACCCTGGCCATGCTGCGCATGGAGCAGCAGATCGACAACCTGTCGCCCGTGAACGCCAAGCGTTACATGCACCAGTACAACTTCGCCCCGTTCTCTACGGGCGAGGTCGGCCGCGTCGGCTCCCCGAAGCGCCGCGAGATCGGCCACGGCGACCTGGCCGAGCGCGCCCTGCTTCCCGTCCTGCCCTCGCGTGAGGACTTCCCCTACGCGATCCGTCAGGTTTCCGAGACCATGGGCTCCAACGGCTCCTCGTCGATGGGCTCCGTCTGCGCCTCGACCCTGTCCCTCCTCCAGGCCGGCGTGCCGCTGCGCGCCCCCGTCGCGGGCATCGCAATGGGCCTCATGACCGGTGAGGTCGATGGCCAGTTCAAGGCCGTCACCCTGACCGACATCCTGGGTGCCGAGGACGGCTTCGGCGACATGGACTTCAAGGTTGCCGGTACCCGTGACTTCATCACGGCCCTGCAGCTGGACACGAAGCTCGACGGCATCGACTCCCAGGTGCTGCGCGGCGCGCTGGCCCAGGCCCGCGACGCCCGCCTGGCGATCCTCGACCTGATCAACCAGGCGATCGACGGCCCGGATGAGATGAGCCCCAACGCTCCTCGCATCATCACCGTTAAGGTCCCCGTCGACAAGATCGGCGAGGTCATCGGCCCCAAGGGCAAGATGATCAACCAGATCCAGGACGAGACCGGCGCTGACGTCACCATCGAGGACGACGGCACCGTCTACATCGCCTCCTCCGACGGCGCCTCTGCCGAGGCCGCCCGCACGATGGTCAACCAGATCGCGAACCCGCAGATGCCCGAGGTCGGCGAGCGCTTCGTCGGCACGGTCGTCAAGACCACGTCGTTCGGCGCCTTCGTGTCGCTGACCCCCGGCAAGGACGGCCTCCTGCACATCTCGCAGGTCCGTCGCCTCGTGGGTGGCAAGCGCATCGACTCCGTGGACGACGTCCTGCAGGTCGGCCAGCAGGTCGAGGTCGAGATCGCTGAGATCGGCGACCGCGGCAAGCTGAGCCTGCACGCCGTCATCGACGGCGAGGCCGGCGAGCTTGAGGCCACCGAGGGCGAGCAGACCGAGCAGCGCCGTGAGCGCCGCGACCGCTCCGAGCGTCGCGAGCGTCGCCCCCGTACCCGCACCCGTCGTCGCCGCGACGACGAGCGCGAGGAAGGCGCTTCCGAGGAGTGAGTAGCTCCCGCTAGCTGAATAGGACCGGTGGCCGGGACGGAGCGTGTGCTCCGCCCGGCCACCGGCCCTTTTGCGGCTACACTGTGAACGTTTCGTGCCAACCCCCGGATGATGGGGACGCAAGAGGAGAAGTATGACGCCCAAGCCGCTGCCGCTCGACGAGGCCCGCCTGTCCATCGAGGACGGCGACACCCGCATTGATCGCACGATCCTGGGAGCCGGAACGCGCGTCCTGACCCAGGAGATTCCCGCGACGAAGAGCGCGGGCGTGTCCCTGTGGGTGCCCGTCGGCTCGCGAGACGAGGGGCCGCGCACGGCCGGGTCGACCCACTTCCTCGAGCACCTTCTGTTTAAGGGGACGAACAAGCGTTCCGCCCTCGACATCGCCGTCGCCTTCGACAGCGTGGGCGGCGAGTCGAACGCGGAGACCGCGCGCGAGCACACCGCCTACTGGGCGCGCGTGCGTGACGCGGACCTTGACATGGCGATCGAGACGCTGACCGACATGGTCACCGACTCGCGCCTCGACGACGTGGATTTCTCGATGGAGCGCGGCGTCATCCTCGATGAGCTGGCGATGGGGGAGGACTCGCCCACGGACACGGTCCACGACGCCTTCCAGCTGGCCGTCCACGGCGATCGTCCGATCGGCCGCCCCGTTGGCGGAACGGCCCAGGCGATCCGCGACGTGGAACGAGCCGACGTGTGGGAGCACTACCAGGCCCACTACGGCCCCTCGTCCCTCATCGTCGCAGCCGCCGGCAACGTCGACCACGAATCGGTGTGTGAGCGCGTCCAGGCCGCCCTGGAGGGATCGCCCTGGGATGCGCGCAGCGCGGCCGCGCCCCGGCCTCGTCGAGATACGACCGTGACCCCGATTGCCGACCATGACAAGGACATTACGCGCAGGCGCGACGTGACCCAGGCGCACGTCGTCATCGGCTGCGAGGGCCTGTCGGCAACGGATCCGGCGGGACCGACCATGAGCGTCCTGCTGTCGGTGCTGGGCGGCTCCATGTCGTCGCGCCTCTTCCAGGAGGTGCGTGAAAAGCGCGGCCTGGCCTACACGACCTACGCCTTCGACGTCGCATACTCCGATACCGGAACCTTCGGCATGTACGCGGGCTGCAGCCCCGACAAGGTTCACGAGGTCGAGGCCATTATGCGCGCCCAGCTGGAAGACCTCGCCGGGGACGGCCCCACCGAGGAAGAGATGACGCGCGTGCGCGGACAGGTGCGAGGAGGCGTCGTCCTGGGCCTCGAAGACAACTGGTCGCGCATGATGCGACTGGGCCGCTCCGAGATCATCGGACGTTACCGCCCCATCGACGAGTCTCTCGCCGAGTTCGATGCGGTGGAAGCCGCTGATGTGCGCGCCCTGGCGGCCTCCCTCATCACCAAGCTGGATTGCCGGGCCCTCGTCCTGCCCGCGCAGTGAGAGGCGGGGGAGTGAGATACCCCCTGTCCATCCTCGCTCGTCGTGACGGGCGCGGGAATACCCTAAAGACAGCCAGATAATCGCAAGAAGGAGAGCGCAATGATTCGCGTGGCAGTGACAGGAGCCAAGGGCCGCATGGGCTCGACCGTCGTGTCGGCGGTGACCAACGCCCCGGATATGGAGGTCGTTGCCCTCTTTGACGCGGGTGATGAGATCACGCAGCAGAGCGTCAATGGCGCGCAGGTCGCCGTCGACTTTTCGATCCCCAGCGTCACAGAGTCCAACGTGCACGCGCTCCTCGACGCGGGCGTGGACGTGGTCGTGGGCACGACCGGGTGGACGGAAGAGTCCTACGCGCGTGTGCGCGAGCATGCCGAGGCCGCAGGGCGCGCCGTCCTGATCGCCCCGAACTTCGCGATGGGCGCGGTGCTCGCCATGAAGTTCGCAGCCATGGCCGCCCCCTACTTCGAGTCCGCCGAGGTCATCGAGATGCATCACCCCGCCAAGGTGGACGCCCCCTCGGGCACCGCCGTGGCGACCGCGCGCGGCATCGCGAAGGCGCGCGCCGAGGCCGGCCTGGGCGAGATGCCCGACGCGACCGAAACCGACGAGCTCGGCAGCCGCGGCGGCCGCGTCGACGGCATTCCGGTGCACGCCGTGCGCCTGCGCGGCCTGACCGCCTCGGAGGAGATCCTTCTGGGCAACGCGGGCGAGCAGCTGGTCATCCGCACCGATTCCTTCGACCGCGTGTCCTTCATGCCCGGCGTCCTGCTGGGCATGCGCCGCGTGATCGGCCGCACGGGCCTGACGATCGGCCTCGATCAGGTGATGGGCCTGTGAGCCAGGCCGTGGGTCCGGACCGCTCCGTGCGCCCCGCTCAGATCGGTGACGCGCGCGCGATCGCTCGCCTGCAGCGGGCGGCCTGGCGATCCCTCATGGGACAGCAGGCCCTCGACGCTCAAGGCGTCACGGAGGAGGTGCTCGCCGCCCAGTGGGAGGCGACGCTGGGTTCTCCGCGGCCGGGCGGCACCGCCCTCCTCGTCGCCCTGCACGGCAATACGATTGTCGGTTTCGCGCTCGCCGGTCCCGACGAGGCCGGGGCCACCTCGGGCGACTCCGTTTTGCCGGGTGGGGCGCCGGTGGCCGCGACGCAGGTGTACGAGCTGACGGTGGATAAGAGCTTCCGCCGGTCGGGGCACGCGTCGCGCCTGCTGTCGGCGGTCGCGGACCTGACGAGCGGCCAATTGCGCGTGTGGGTTGGTGTGGATGATGAGGAGCGCCAGCGTTTTTACACGTCGGCGGGCTTTGCGCCCTCCGGCGCGGTGCGCGTGATGGGCGATGGGCCCACGCAGCACATGTGGTGGGCTGAGCGCGACTAAGGACCCACGGCGCGAGCGACGCCACGCGGGTGCCTGCGTGGGTGCCGTCCACCTCGGGGACGCAGTGCGCCCATTGCGAGGGGCCGTGCGTATCATGGAACGCATGAGCAACATTCCTCCCCGCCGCTTCGGTTCCCTCGCAGCCGCCATGGTCACTCCGATGACCGCCACCGGTGAGATTGATCTGCCTTCGGCGCAGCGTCTGGCGATCAAGCTGGTCGACGAAGGGTGCGACACGATTCTGCTGTCCGGCACGACGGGCGAGTCGCCGACGACTCACCAGCCGGAGAAGAACGACCTGACGGACGCCGTCCGTGAAGCCGTGGGGGATCGCGCGTTCATCCTGTGCGGGGCGTGTTCGAACGACACCGCCCACGCGGTGCGCATCGGTGAGGGTGCCCAGGAGCATGGCGCGGACGGTCTCTTGATTGTTTCGCCGTACTACAACCGTCCCTCCCAGGAGGGCCTGCGCGCGCACGTGCGCGCCGTGACGGATGCGACCGACCTGCCCGTCATGCTCTACGACATCCCGGGTCGCACGGGCATCGCGTTCTCTGACGCAACCCTTGACATCCTCGCCCAGCACCCGCGGATCCTCGGCGTCAAGGATGCGACCGGTGACGTGGAGACCGGCGTGGAGCGCATGCACCGTACCGGCCTGGAGTACTACTCGGGCGACGACGGCCTGAACTTCGCGTGGATGACGGGCGGCGCCTCGGGCTTCATTTCCGTGGTCACGCACGTGGCATCGGCCCAGTACCGCCGCATGATCGAGCTGCTCGACACCGACCAGGTGTGGGAGGCGCGCGAGCTATCCTACTCTCTGCGTCCCCTCGTGCACGCCATTATGGGTGGCGGACAGGGCGCGGTCATGGCCAAGTACGCCCTGTGGCTCCAGGGCGTCATCGACAGCCCGGCCGTGCGCCTGCCGATGGTGGGCATTAGTGACGACGAGGTGTCGGCGCTGCGTCGCGCCCTGTGCACCGCCGGCCTGCTCTGACACGCCTCGCCCCCGTCGAGATCCGGCGGGGGCGAGGTGTATGTTCGGGGTGCCGTGGTGGCGTCACCGATCGTTGACGAGTGTTGAAAGCTAGGCTTAATATACTTAGGTAAAGCTCATCAACGCTGATCGTTGTCTTCAAGGAATGGATACCGTGGCAAAGAAGGACGTCATCATTCCCCTGGTCCCCGCCGCCCTCAGCGCCCTGCTGCTCGCTGGAGGCGTGACCGTCTTTTCGGCGTGCGAGCAACGGGCCGACGGCTCGTGGATGCACTGCCACCAGTGCCAGAACATGGTGGCCGGCAGCGCCGTCGGCCTCATCGCCCTGTACGGCGCCTCCTCCCTCGTGAAGAACAAGCCAATGCGCCTGGCCCTGCTCGCGCTCGCGGTTATCGCCAGTGTCGTTGTGTTCTTCATTCCCGGCGGCATCTGCCCGCTGTGCGCGATGAAGACGATGCGCTGCCACATCGTCTTCCAGCCCTTCGTGCGCATCATGAGCGTCCTGGTCGCCGGCAGCGGTGTCGGGGCGCTGGTGGCGTCCTGGAAGAAGGACGCGAAGCCCTCCGCCTGACGTATCGCCCCAAATGGGAGACAATGGCGCCGTGAGGGCCCTACGACGTTCGAGAACCGTGCGCATCGGCGCGGTTCTCCTCGTGCTATCCCTCGCCGTCGTCCTCACGATCGTCGTGCGCAACGCGGTGCGCTACCGTGAGGCCATTGCCCTGGACGAGGCCGGGGATGCCCAGGGGGCCTACGAGATCTTCCATGCGCTTGGCGGGTACAGTGATGCGGCGCAGCGCGCGCAGGCCCTCGTCGAAGCCGATCCTGCGCTGCCGTACCGCTTGGCATCCAAGGGGGACACCGTGTCCTTCGGCTCCTACGAGCAGGACGGAAATACGCAGAACGGTCCAGAGCCGATTCAGTGGATCGTCCTCGATAAGATCGACGGGCAACTCCTGCTCCTCAGTGCCGATGTCCTCGAGGCGCGCCAGTACCATCACGTGCCTTTTGAGGATGTCACGTGGGAGAATTCCGATCTGCGTGCGTGGATGAACGGTGACTTCTACGACGGTGCGTTCACCCCCGTTCAACGCGGGCTCATCGAGACGGTGCACAACGAGAACGCGGATCAGTCGATCACCGGTGCGAGCGGTGGAGCCGCGACCGACGATCGGGTCTTTGCGCTGAGCGAGACCGAGAGCGTCATCTACCTGAATACGCCGGCCGCCCGCAGCGATATTGGAGCGGCACCCGCCAGCGTTAGCGCTGCCGCCGGACCCCTGAGCGTCTCCGAGGACGGCACGGCAGACTGGTGGCTGCGATCTCCCGGAACATACGGGTTCGCGACGCAATTCGTCGATGCGTCGGGCGTGCCCTCGCTCAGCGGCGCGAATGTCGACCTGCAGTACGGGGTGCGTCCAGCACTGTGGATCAACGTCGAAGGGGCCGGTGAGGAGAGCCGATGAGCAACGCGCTGTCTCTGCGTCGCGTTCCCCTCATGGCCATCCGCGCGCACCCCATTCGTTCCCTCATCATCGCTGTCCTTGCGCTCGCGCAGGCTGCCTGCGTGTTTGGTGGGTTCATCCTCGTGGGTGCGATGCGGGCGGAGCTCAGCCTCGCAGAGCGCAGGCTCGGCGCCGACCTCGTCGTGTACCCCACGAGCTGCCTGAACCAGGTGGAGAAGAAGCGTCTCCTCATGCTCGGGACCCCCGTGGGCTGTCACCAGCCGCGCTCGGCCCTGGCGCGCATGTCCTCCAACGAGGACATCGCCGCTGTGTCCTACCAGCTCTACGTGTCCGAGACGCTCACCGATGGGTCCACTCGGTGGGTCGTCGGCTTTCAGCCGGAGAGCGACTTCGTGCTGGGTCCCTGGATGCGCGAAGGGGAGGGCACGTCACTGCCCCGCGGGAGCATCGTCGTCGGTGCCGCCGTGCCCGGTGCGGACGGACAGACCCTCTCCGTCTTCGGACACGAGCGCCCGATTGGCGCTCACCTCCTCGCCACCGGCTCGGAGCTCGACGATGCCATCTTCGTTTCCATGGACACCCTGACGGACATGATGGCGGACGCGCGCGCGGCGGGGGAGGACATTGACTCTTCCCTCGACCCGAGTACCCAATATTCTGCGGCGCTCGTGCGTGCCTCGGACAGCGACGCCATCGAGAGTGTGACCAATTGGATCAACCTCTACGTGCGCAAGGTCAGCGCGGTGCGCGCCGCCGAGGCCCTCTCCGGCGCCGCGTCGGGAATCCGCGCGCACCGCGGGGTCGCGATCGGGGTCCTGGGCGCGACCTGGCTCGTGTTGCTCGGTGCCCTCGTCATCGTGCAGGTGAGCCTCATGAATGAACGGATGCAGGAACTGGCCGTATGGCGCTCGATCGGGGCATCGCGGTCCATCATGAGCCGTGTCATGCTCGGCGAATCGGCTGTGCTGCACGCGGCCGGAGCGCTCGCGGGAGTATGCCTCGCAGCTATCACCCTGCCATTCGTGGGGGACGGGAGCCTCGCCGAGGTCCTCGCCGCTCCCGCGACGTCACTGCCCCTCGCGGGCCTGTCACTAGTCGCCGTCACCTGCGTCGGCGTCGCCGGAACTCGTCTCGCGCTCGCTCGGGTCAGGCGCGCGGCCACGGGGAACAAATCTGTCCTGGTGTAGGGACAACGGTCAAGGAGGAATGAAGCAATGCTGTCGCTGTCGCGACTTCCGTGGATGAACCTGCGCGGGTACCCCGTGCGGACGGGGACCCTGGTCTTCTTCTCCATGCTCATGACGATGACGATCTTCGGCGGAACGTTGGTCGTCCAAGGCATCGAACACGGCCTGCGCACGACCCAGTCGCGCCTCGGAGCGGACATCATGGTGACGCCCGACGAGGCTGACACCGACTTCGACGCGCAGACCTTCCTCGTCAACGCCGAACCGTCGTACTTCTACATGGACGCGTCCACGCGTGAGGCAGTAGCCGCCGTCGACGGGGTCGAAGCCGCATCCTCCCAGCTCTTCCTGGCCTCGGCGAGGGCGAGCTGCTGCTCGGGCCGCTACCAGGTGATCGCCTACGATCTCGAGACCGCGAAGAAGGTCATCGACTCCTCCCTGCGCAAGGGACTCAACAAGTATTCGACGCTCGAAACCGACCGCATCATCTCCTCGGTCATGGTCAAGGTGGCCCCCGGATACGACGCCGAGGCCGTGGCCGCGCAGATCCGCCAGCAGGTACCCGGAGTCTCGGTCGCCACCTCGACGAAGCTCGTCAGCGGCATCGCCCAGTCCCTGGATGCGACGTCGCGCACGGTCACCACCCTCATCGCCGTCGCGTGGGGAGCCGGCCTGCTCATGATCACCCTCATGTTCGTCCTGATGATCGTCGAGCGCAGGAGAGAATTCGCCACCCTCATCGCTGCCGGTGCGCACCGCCGTCTGATCTCGCGCATCATCATTCGCGAGGCGCTCGCGGTCAACGCGCTCGGCGGCGTTGGCGGAATCATCGTCTCCGGTGTCCTCCTCGTGTCCTTCTCCGGCCTCGTGCGCCAGAGCCTGGGAGGGGGATTCCTCGTCCCGTCGCTGCCGACTCTGGCGTTGCTCGCGCTGGCAGCGCTCGCGTCGGTGGGCCTCGTCGCCCTCGTCTCCTCGTGGATAGCACTGCGGTACGTGACAACAATGGACGCCAGCCTGGCCCTCAAGGAAGGGGAATGACATGATCATCGAGGCAACGGGACTCACGAAAGAATTCGCCCGAGCCCGCGGGGGAAAGCGCCTCTTCACGGCCGTCCACCCGCTGGATATCGGCCTGGAGGAACGCCAACTGACCGTCGTTTCCGGGCACTCCGGTAGCGGAAAGAGCACCCTGGCGAACATGCTCGCCGGCATCCTCACGCCGACGGCAGGACACGTGCGGCTGGACGGCACAGACCTGTACTCGCTGCGTGACGAGGAGCTCTCGCGCCTGCGCAATGAGCGCATCGGCCTCGTCCCCCAGGGGCACACGGCCCTGCGAGCCCTGACGGTCCTCGACAACGTGCTGCTTCCGTCGGTTCTCTACAGCAAGAATGAAGCGCCCATCGAGCGCGCCCGCGAGCTGCTGGCCGCCGTGGGCTTGGAAGGCCTCGCCGATGCTGCGCCCACCGAGCTGTCGGGCGGCGAGCTGCGGCGCATGGCGATCGCGCGCGCCCTCCTCATGGACCCGGCCATCGTCATCGCAGACGAGCCGACCGCCGGCCTCGATAGCGCGAACGCGACCACCGTCCTCACTCTCCTGCGCGACGCAGCCGACCGAGGAACAGCCGTCCTCGTCGTCTCGCACGAGGCCGAGGCGCAGCGTTTCGCGGACCGCAGCTACGTCATGGAGGACGGCCATCTGCGCGCCAGCGAGTAGCTTGCCGGCCTCCGAACGCGCCAAATGTGAGAGGACCGACCTGCCCAACATGTCTCCCGATGCGGGCAAAGCGGTGTCAACGTGGCAGACTGGCATCATGAAGTCTTTGTACGAGAACCTCAGCGAACCCGCGCCCCTGGAAGATGGCGCACTGCGAGTGATCCCGCTGGGAGGTCTCGGCGAGGTCGGCCGCA
>PPYE01540507.1_pt1 | contig 10446 bp, 8 predicted proteins | sample 1559881 | NCBI WGS metagenome assembly PPYE01 (sample SAMN08240022, study PRJNA423297) | Human gut metagenome, whole genome shotgun sequencing project.
CTTTTTACGGTCAACGCTTACCCATAAAATGATTGACTGTATTTGTTGCTTTTTCAAATCCAGTCAACAAATTAGCATCAGCGTTTGATATTTCCCTTCTCAATATTTTCTTCAATAATCTGTTTCGTAATTTCATATAGCTTCTCCGAGCCAAGACGTGTTTTATTTTGTCTGCCGTACACCTGCTCTGCGCAGACCTCATGCCTTCGCCAGTCTCCACCATCGTTGCTGTTATTTAACATAAGTGGCTGCAAATTATCCATCGCATGGGCAAACTTCGACTCTGGCGTGGCAAACTCTTCAAATTCGTCGAAAAGTGCCATAAACTCTTCTTTTTGCTCCTCCGGCAAAATAGAAAAAATTCGTTCTTTCGCTGCATCTTCACGGGCTTTCTGCGTCTTTAATGCTTCCTCATCATACGCATAGGTATCCCCCGCATCAATTTCGACAATATCGTGAATCAGACACATAAGCATTACTTTCGCAATATCAACCGGTTCGTTCGCATACTCTTTTAAAAGATACGCCATAATCGCCATATGCCAGGCATGCTCCGCATCATTTTCATTGCGTCCGTGCCCGGAAAGGTGAGTCTGTCTGAAAATATTTTTCTCTTTGTCAATTTCCAAAGCAAAATCAAGCTGGCGCTTTAATCGTTCCTCCATTACTTAATCCTCCGTTAAATCTTTTATTTTGATACGAAAATAGTACCACTCATTTTTGCTTTCGTCAATTTGGTATAATTTCCTATTTATTTACACTGAAAAATAACTTTCCGTTGGTGCCAAATACAAATGCAGTTCATATTCTCCTCCCTCCTCGGAATAAAAATCATATTCCACATAGGGTCTATTTTTTTCTTTCTCCCAGTTTTTTTGTAACCGGAAAAAATTTAATGGCATCTGATGTACGCCCCAGTCGTTTTATCACCTCAAAGCTGCCGCCTTTAACACCTGCTTTCTTCGTAAAATGGCTGGCATCCATACAAATACAGCCCTCATTTTCCATGAACATACCTGTTCTTTCCAGCGCAGAATTTCCCCGGAAACTAACTACGATTTTCCCTCGTGGAATCGGATTTACCATTCTTATCTGAGGATATGTCCAGTCATTATCATCCCAGTTACGAAATCCGGTATGTGCTGAATCCACCATATGAACCCATTTGCCATTTTCCATGCCATGAAACTGCCTAACATACTGCCAGTCTGCTTGTATTTTCTTTTATAATTGATTATAATTCAAAATATGCAAAAAGACTTTCGGTATATTGTTAAAAAACTTTGTAATATTGCTATTTAAAGAAGAATATAAAATGATACAAGAATATTCTGACGAAATCACATTTAACTTGATTTCATCCAAACAAAATTATGTAGGTGATTTTTCTAACAGAGAACGAACAGATGTATTTTACCGGGCAATTTCAGTCAATGGCGCACGCTATGCAGAAAAAACAGGCAGGATATCATTTGCTTGTTGATACTTATTTGATTCAATTACTTTTTTCGTCAATAACCTTTTTTGTTCTTCAGTTTCAGCTCAAACATTACAGAGCGAACCGATTGTAAAAGAAATTATGGAATACATCAGAACACATTTGCAGGAAGAGATTTCGCTCACCTCACTTTCCGATGCCTTGTCGTTGAGCAAATATCACTTATGCCATATTTTCAAAGAGCAAACCGGAACCACCATATACAATCATTTCATTACTACATTTAAAAAACTAACCGGATTCACCCCAAAAAAATACGCTTCTCTTTTTTCGTTAAAAATGTAAAAAGCCAGCATCTTCGCTGGCTTTTATGTCAATTTAATCCTCTAATGCCTGTTTCAAATCAGCAATTAAATCCTCTTTATCTTCAAGTCCGCAGGAAATGCGAACAAGTCCTGCCGGAATACCGGCTGCCAAAAGCTGCTCATCATTCATCTGGCGGTGTGTCGATGTTGCCGGATTTAAGCAACACGTTCTGGCATCTGCAACATGGGTTTCGATTGCTGCCAGTTTCAAACGTTTCATAAAACTTTCTGCCGCCGCACGGCCACCTTTTAATTCAAAAGAAACAACGCCGCATCCACCATTTGGCAGATATTTCTGACCTAATTCATAATACGGATCACTTTTAAGACCGGAGTAACTTACATGCGCTACCTTTTCATGACTTTCCAAGAATTCTGCAACCGCCTGTGCATTTTCCACGTGGCGTGGCATTCTCACGTGAAGAGACTCCAAGCCAAGATTCAAATAAAAAGCATGCTGCGGAGATTGAATACAACCAAGATCACGCATCAACTGTGCGGTACATTTTGTAATAAATGCGCCTTCCTTACCAAACTTCTCTGCATACGTGATTCCGTGATACGACTCATCCGGTGTACAAAGTCCCGGGAATTTATCTGCATGAGCCATCCAGTCAAACTTGCCGGAATCCACAATTGCACCGCCTACTGCTGCACCGTGGCCATCCATGTACTTTGTCGTCGAATGAGTAACAATATCAGCTCCCCACTCAATTGGACGGCAGTTAATCGGTGTCGGGAATGTATTATCTACAATCAGCGGTACCCCGTGTGCATGTGCTGCTCTCGCAAATTTTTCAATGTCCAAAACCGTAAGTGCCGGATTGGCAATCGTCTCGCCAAATACCGCTCTTGTGTTATCTTTGAATGCCGCATTCAGTTCCTCTTCTGTACAGTCCGGAGAAACAAATGTAACATCAATTCCCATCTTTTTCATTGTCACTTCAATTAAGTTAAAGGTTCCTCCGTAAATGCTAGAGGAAGAAACAATATGACTTCCATTTTCGCAAATGTTAAAAAGCGCAAAGAAGTTGGCAGCCTGTCCGGAAGATGTAAGCATTGCTGCTGTACCCCCCTCAAGTTCTGCAATTTTAGCCGCAACCATATCATTAGTCGGATTCTGAAGACGTGTATAAAAATACCCTTCCGCCTCCAAATCAAACAATCTTCCCATATCCTCGCTGGTATCATACTTAAATGTAGTTGACTGAATAATTGGAATCTGTCTTGGTTCCCCGTTTCCCGGCGTATAGCCTCCCTGCACACATCTTGTATTTAACTTGTAATCACTCATTTTTTGTAACTCCTTCTTTTCCTCATGTAATTTGCCTTTCATTATATCATATTTTCCATGAATTTCCTATTATTTTTTTATGCCCAGTATCTCCTCTGCCTCTTTCACCTGTTCCTCGGTCGGCACCGGAACTCCCTCAAGTGAATATGGAATACCAAGGTTTTCCCATTTAAAAAGACCAAGTGTGTGGTACGGTAGAATTTCCACGCGGCTCACATTCGTCCACTCATCCAGTTTTTTTCGAAGTGCTTTCAAATCCTCTTTGCCATCAGTAAGCCCCGGAACAAGAACGTGGCGAATCCACATTTCTTTTCCCATTTCATTCATTTTATCTGCCATCGCAAGAATATTTTTGTTACTTCTACCTGTCAATTCCCTGTGTTTTTCCTCATCCATTTCCTTGATATCTAACATTACAAGGTCTGTAACTTCCATCAGTTTTTCAAACTTTTCAACGGTTGCCGGTTCTTCTCCATAAATACTTCCACTGGTATCTAAAGTCGTGTGAACCCCCTTTTCTTTTGCATACCTAAAAAGTTCTGTAACAAAATCAATCTGTAACAATGGCTCGCCGCCACTAACGGTAATCCCTCCATTATTTTTCCAGTAATTCTGATAACGGTAAGCACGATCAAATGCCTCTTTTGCCGTCTGCCAGCCAAGTCCGACATCCATTTTTTCATCTTCATCTGTGCAAATCTTCCAAGTCTCCGGATTGTGGCAATACCGACAGCGCATCTTACATCCCTGCACAAAAAGTACATATCTCACTCCCGGTCCATCCACCAGACCAAATGTCTCAATACTATGAACATATCCCTTCATAATTACCTCTCTTTCACTTGAAAAAGATGCACAACCGGGACAAACTTCCCGGCTGTGCATCCAGATTTTTTTGAAGTTTTACTTTACATTCTTCCGTGGCAGGTACGTGCAATTACATCATTCTGCTGTTCTTCGGTCAAATCGATAAATTTAACGGCATAACCGGATACACGAATCGTAAAGTTTGCGTATTCTTCTTTTTCCGGATGTTTCTGTGCATCCAACAATTTTTCTTTTCCAAATACATTGACATTCAAGTGATGTGCTCCCTGATCGAAGTATCCGTCAAGTACCTGAACCAAATTGTTCTTACGCTCATCCTCATTATGTCCCAATGCGTCCGGATTAATCGTCTGCGTATTGGAAATTCCATCCAAAGCCCAATGATATGGGAGTTTAGCAACGGAGTTCAGGGAAGCAAGCAAACCATTCTGCTCTGCTCCGTAACTTGGTGATGCACCAGGTGCAAATGGAGTAAATGCTTTTCTTCCATCCGGCATCATACCGGTTGCTTTACCATATACCACATTGGAAGTAATGGTAAGAATCGATGTTGTAGGCTCGGAATCACGGTACGTATGATATTTTTTAATCTTATCAAGGAATGTACCAAGAAGCCATACACCAATCTCATCGGCACGCTCATCATCGTTACCGTAACGTGGGAAGTCTCCCTCTGTCTCAAATCCTACTACAATACCATCTTCATTACGAACTGTCTTAACTTTTGCGTACTTAATTGCACTCAAAGAGTCAATTACATGAGAGAATCCTGCGATACCGGTTGCGAATGTACGGCGTACATCGGTATCAATAAGAGCCATCTCAGCAGCTTCGTAATAATATTTATCATGCATATACTGAATCAGGTTCAAAATATTTACATACAGACCTGCCAGCCAGTCAAGCATGCGGTCATAACTTTCCATAACCTCATCATAGTCAAGGTATTCGGACGTAATCGGTTTGTAGGCCGGTCCAACCTGATTAAATTCTTTTTCGTCCACACCACCATTGATTGCGTACAACAGTGCTTTTGCAAGGTTTGCTCTTGCTCCGAAGAACTGCATTTCCTTACCTGTCTGTGTAGCAGATACACAACAGCAGATGGAGTAGTCATCGCCCCATACCGGTTTCATCACATCGTCGTTCTCATACTGAATGGAACTTGTACGAATGGAAATGTCAGAAGCATATTTCTTAAATGTTTCCGGCAAATCAGACGAATACAACACGGTTAAGTTAGGCTCCGGTGAAGGTCCCATGTTCTCCAATGTATGAAGGAAACGGAAGTCATTCTTCGTTACCATGGAACGTCCATCCATACCGATACCTGCCACTTCCAATGTTGCCCATACCGGGTCACCGGAGAACAACTGGTTGTAAGAAGGAATACGGGCAAATTTAACCATACGGAATTTCATTGTCATATGGTCAATCAATTCCTGTGCTTCTGTCTCTGTCAGGATGCCTTTTTTCAAGTCACGCTCAATATAAATATCGAGGAATGTAGAAATACGTCCTACACTCATGGCAGCACCATTCTGTGTCTTAATAGCAGCCAGATAACCAAAGTAAAGCCACTGAACAGCTTCTTTTGCATCTTTTGCCGGACGTGAAATGTCATAGCCATAAATCTGAGCCATTTCTTTCATTCCCTGCAATGCTTTAATCTGCTCTGCAATTTCCTCACGAAGACGAATTACATCGTCTGTCATCGTTCCGCATCCACAGTTTGCTTTATCTTTCTGTTTCTGTTCGATCAAAAAGTCAATACCATACAAAGCTACACGACGGTAATCGCCGACGATACGTCCACGTCCGTAAGTATCCGGAAGACCGGTTACGATGTGGCTGTGACGAGCCTTTTTCATCTCCGGTGTATACGCATCAAAAACAGCAGCATTGTGTGTTTTATGGTATTCATTAAAAATTTTATTAAACTTTGGATTTGGTGTGTAACCATAAGTTGTACATGCCTGTTCTGCCATCTTAATACCACCATATGGCATAAACGCACGTTTCAACGGCTTGTCTGTCTGAAGACCAACAATTTTCTCCAAATCTTTCAATTCTTCTTTAATATATCCCGGGCCATATGCAGTCAGAGAAGATACAACCTCTGTCTCCATATCTAAAACGCCATTATTGGCACGCTCTTCTTTCTGAAGTTTCTGCAACTCGCCCCAAAGCTGATTGGTTGCATCAGTAGGACCCGCCAAAAAGCTCTCATCTCCATCATATGGGGTGTAATTCTTCTGAATGAAATCTCTGGTATTAATCTCTTCTTTCCAGATTTTTCCTTCAAATCCATCCCATTCTTTGAACTCTTTCATCTTGTTACCTCCTTAAAAATCGCAAATGTCTATTGCTGAATGTAATACTAACATTTTCTATACCTAATTTCAAGCAAATCAATGATATTATTTCTCATTTCATTTTTGGTTAAAATTTCTCAATTCCCGGTAAACCATAATAAAACAGACAACCGCCGCTAAACAGTCTGCCACCGGACCAGCATACATAATTCCATCAATTCCCAAAAACAACGGGAACAAAAGGATTAACGGCAGTAAAAATAGAATCTGCCTTGTCAATGCCAAAAAGCTGCCAACCTTAGGTTTGCCAATCGCTGTGAAAAAATTCGACGTAATCGGCTGCATAAAATTGACAAATGTAAAAAACAAAAAGACATGAAAATACCGAATTGCAAACTGATAATACAGTTCGGAACCATCTCCGAAAATGGAAATAATTTGTCTTGGAAAAAACTGAAACATAAAAAATGCAATTACTGCTAAAACAGCACCAATGGAAATTGCTTTTATATATGCTTCCTTCACACGCCCCTTTTTCCCCGCTCCATAATTAAAACTTGCAATCGGCTGTAAGCCCTGCGAAAGTCCAATGACAAAGGACATAAAAATCATGTTTACTTTTGTAATAATGCCGGCACACGCAATCGGAATATTTTCGCCGTAAATCGAGTGGGAACCGTAATGCTTCAACGACTGGTTCATAATAATCTGCACAACCATCATTGCTACCTGATTGCTGCACGGTGCCATACCAAGCGAAGCAATTCTTGTTACATTTTCCCATTTTACTCTCAAATTTTCTCTGCGTATCGTAACTGTTTTCCCATGCATCAAATACCTGATTGCCAGAGCTCCTGACACTATCTGACCAATAATCGTAGCAAGTGCCGCTCCTGACATACCAAGGTTTAACCCAAATACAAACAAGGCATCTAATATTGTGTTTAACACAGCGCCCACGAGATTACAAAGCATCGTAATCCGAGGTCTGCCATCAGCTCGTATCAAATGTCCGCCACCGGTTGATAAAAGTAAAAACGGAAAGCCAAACGCTGTAATTTTCGTATATTCCATTGCGTAGGGAAGAACTGCCTTTGGCGAACCAAAGAACAAAAGAAGCGGCTTCAAAAACAGAAGTGTAATGATTGATAAAACAAGACCACTTCCAGCAAGCAAAACAACGGCATTTCCCATAATATTTACCGCTCTTTTCTCATGACCGCTCCCCATCGCAAGGTTAAATGCAGACGAACCGCCAATTCCAATTAATAAGGCAAGTGCCAGACACGAAGTGGATAACGGAAATGCAATGTTAGTAGCCGCATTTCCCAATTCGCCCACTCTCTGTCCAATAAAAAACTGGTCAACAATATTGTAAAGGGAGCCAACCAGCATCGAAATTATACTCGGAATTGCAAACTGGGAAAGCAAACGATTTACCGGCTGTACTCCCAATGGATTATTTGTTTCTTTATTCATCCTTCTTCCATCCAATCAAAAAGGATGTCAGGAACATCCTTTTGTCCCTGGCACCCTCTTTTCATATTTAAAATAATAATTATTTCTGAGGACCTGCTGCTACAAGTGCTTTACCTGCATCATTTCCTTCATACTTAACAAAGTTCTTTGTGAAGCGGTCTGCCAAATCTTTGGCTTTTGTTTCCCACTCAGAAGCATCTGCGTAAGTATCGCGAGGATCCAAAATACCGGAATCAACACCCGGAAGTTCTGTAGGTACTTCGAAGTTGAAGTAAGGAATCTTCTTTGTTGGTGCATTTTTAATATCACCATTTAAGATAGCATCAATGATACCACGAGTGTCTTTAATGGAGATACGTTTGCCGGTTCCGTTCCATCCTGTATTTACAAGGTATGCCTTTGCACCGCTCTTCTCCATCTTCTTAACAAGCTCTTCTGCATATTTTGTAGGATGCAGTTCCAAGAATGCCTGTCCGAAACATGCGGAGAATGTAGGAGTAGGCTCTGTAATTCCACGCTCAGTACCTGCAAGTTTTGCTGTAAATCCGGAAAGGAAGTAGTACTGTGTCTGCTCTGGTGTCAAAATAGATACCGGAGGAAGTACGCCGAATGCGTCAGCAGAAAGGAAGATTACATTCTGTGCTGCCGGTGCAGAAGAAATTGGACGTACAATATTTTCAATATGATCAATCGGATAAGATACACGTGTATTCTCTGTTACACTCTTGTCTGTAAAATCAATTTTTCCGTTTGCATCTACTGTTACGTTCTCAAGAAGAGCATCTCTGCGGATTGCATTGTAAATATCCGGCTCAGACTCAGCATCCAAGTCGATAACTTTTGCATAACATCCACCTTCAAAGTTGAAGACGCCGTTGTCATCCCAGCCGTGCTCGTCATCACCAATTAAGAGACGTTTCGGATCTGTAGACAATGTTGTTTTACCAGTACCGGAAAGACCAAAGAAGATCGCTGTGTTCTTTCCATCCATATCTGTGTTTGCGGAGCAGTGCATGGAAGCAATTCCGTCCAATGGAAGGTAGTAGTTCATCATGGAGAACATACCTTTCTTCATCTCACCGCCGTACCATGTATTAATGATAACCTGCTCACGGCTTGTAATGTTGAATGCTACACAAGTCTCGGAATTCAATCCAAGTTCTTTGTAGTTTTCTACTTTTGCTTTCGAAGCGTTGTATACAATAAAGGTCGGCTCAAAAGTTTCAAGTTCTGCCTCAGTAGGCTGGATGAACATGTTCTTAATGAAATGTGCCTGCCATGCTACTTCAACGATGAAACGAACAGCCATACGGGTATCTGCATTCGCTCCACAGAAAGCATCTACAACGAAAAGTCTTTTGTTTGAAAGCTCTTTCTTTGCAATATCTTTTACGGTAGCCCATGCTTCTTCTGTCATCGGATGGTTATCGTTTGCATATTCATCAGATGTCCACCATACTGTGTCTTTGGAATTCTCATCCATAACAATGTACTTGTCTTTAGGAGAACGTCCGGTATAAATACCTGTCATAACGTTTACTGCACCAAGCTCTGTTTCCTTTCCTACTTCATATCCCTCAAGCCCAGCTTTTGTCTCTTCCTCGAATAACAACTCATAGGAAGGATTGTAAACAATGTCAGTTGCACCAGTAATTCCATACTTGCTCAAATCAATTTTTGCCATCTTACACGAACCTCTTTTCTTTCTTATTTTCTGATTAGTCATTGGTTAGTTAGTCATCCAATAAAAAATCTCACAACTATAGTACCACATTTTTCGGTAATGTCAACCTTTGTCTATCTGTGTCATCCATTGGAAATGTTCTAATTCACACTAATCTCGTATATTATACACGAAAAATCAAAATAAATCCACCTTCTGTTTTTGTAAATTTATCATGACATATTCGCAGTGCTCCTGCGTACGCATTGAATACCCCCAGCCGGCTTCACCGGAAGATACAATTACCTTGCAGGAACCGCGCTGGTAAAGACCATAGTTTAACTGCCCCGCCATCTCCGTAAAGTGCCCAATCGGCCAAATCTGTCCGGCGTGCGTGTGCCCCGAAAGTTCCAAATCAACTCCTGCCTGTGCATTTTCCTCCGCCTCAATTGGCTGATGATCAACGGCTATAATATATTTTTCCTCGCGGTCTTTTTGAGGAATTTTCTGAAGAATTTCTTTCGTCGACTTCCGCCCGGATGTATTTCCCCAGCCGGCATCATCTCTTCCAAGCAGAATAATTTCATCATTTATTATGGTGTATGAATCCTTTAGAATGTGAATCCCATTTTTCTCAATTGTTTCATCCAGTTGTTTTTCCGTATAGGCTTTATTCGTCGTATACGGCTGTCTGTCATGATTGCCATACACATAATAAACACCGTATTTGGTTTTGACTTTGCCCGCCATAGCAAAAATCTCCTGCATGCTTTCATACGATGTATTTTCCTCTACAATATCGCCGCCAAGCACTAAAAAGTCAGGATGCTGGTTCTGCAAATTGGTAAGTGCCTCTTTTACCGTATCCTTACTCTGAATCGTATCAAAATGCGTATCTGTAAGCAGGGCAATTTTATAGTTTCCAATTTCTTTTACCGTCGCCAGCGAATAATCGGTCTGTTTCACCTCTGTTATGTTTGTAAGTCCATAAATCATAACTGCGACAAAAATAACAATCGGCAGCGCGCCGCAGCGGTAAATTTTGTGAAGAACCTGATATACTC
>PPYE01294331.1_pt1 | contig 10442 bp, 6 predicted proteins | sample 1559881 | NCBI WGS metagenome assembly PPYE01 (sample SAMN08240022, study PRJNA423297) | Human gut metagenome, whole genome shotgun sequencing project.
GGGTGGTACCCCAACCACGCCGAGATGAGCGAGTTCGAGACGGACGAATCTGGCATGGTCACCTTCCCCGAGGCACTGCGCCCCGGAACGTACTACATCCGCGAGATCGCGGCCAAGGCCCCCTACCTCCTCAACGGTGAGGACCTCAAGGTCGTGATCGAGAACGACGCCCAGCTCGCCCCCGTGACCGTCGTGAAGCTCACAGACGATCAGGCCAAGGGCCGCGCGAGTGTGCTCAAGACCTGCGCGGATGACGGCAAGCCCCTCGAGGGCGCCGAGTTCGACGTCATGGCCATGCAGGACATCGTCTCACCCGACGGCTCCGTCAAGGCGGTCGAAGGCGAGGTGCTCGACCATGTGAAGACCGGCGAGGACGGGACCGCGACGACCAAAGAGCTCTACCTCGGCTCCGGCGAGGCCCGCTACGCCTTCGTGGAGACGAAGGCCCCTTCGGGCCATGTTCTCGACCCAACCCCGCACGAGTTCACGCTCACCTGGAAGGACCAGGACACCCCGATCGTCGAGGCACACGTCGACGTTGTCGACCAACCGAACCGACTCATCATCGACAAGGATGTCATCGGGGGCGACGAGCCGCTGCCGGGCGTCACCTTCGCTCTCTGGCGCGGCGATCGGGAGATCCCGGCGGCATCCGATGACACCGTGAACCTCGCCCTGCGGGCCCCCGAGGGCCGCAAGGTCGAAGTCGCAGCCGCATCCGACACCTCCCTCATCGAGGTCGAGGGCCCAGTCGATATCGAATGGACCCTCGAAGACGCAAATGGAACCAGGATCGACACGGTCGAAGCAAGGCTCTGGAAGGTCGAGAAGGGCGTATACAAGCTGACCGCGAGGCGCGGCAATGACGAGATCGCATCCGCGGAGATCAAGGCCAAGCCCGGCCGTGAGTACGATGCCGCGCACGAGACCGGCATCATCCGCGGCGAGAGGATCCGCGTCTCCGAAGCGGAGACGGAGAAAGTCGCCCTCGAATGGAGCGATGAGGACGGAGCTTACATCGGACAGGCGCCGGTTGGCAGGCAGAGGATTGAGATCGACGGCCGTAGCGTCGGCGAGCTCGAGGTCTCCGAAAAGACCTACGCCCGCTACAACGGCTCAAAACTCGAAGCCCTCCCGATCATCCTGAAGGACGGCGAGGAGCCCGCGATGCATACGACCGACGAGCAGGGAGTCATCGCGACCGACCATCTGGCCGAGGGCGAATGGCGGCTGCGCGAGACGGCGGCACCGAAGGGCTACCTGGTCGATCCGACCGTGAGGAGCCTCACCGTCACCGACGACGGCCTCATCAACGGCGATGCCGACCATACGGTTGCCGTAGAGAACGACTACACCAAGGTCCAGATCTCGAAACGAGACATCACGAACGAGGCGGAGGTGCCCGGTGCGAAACTGAGCATCCTCGACTCCGACGGCAATGTAGTGGAAAGCTGGATCAGCGGCGAGGAACCGCACAGGATAGACCGCCTCGAGCCCGGCGATTACACGCTCGTCGAGGAGATGACGCCGAACCGCTACGACAAGGCAACCGAGGTGCCCTTCACCGTCCTTCCCTCGGGCGAGCTGCAGACGGTCGTCATGTACGACGAGCCGATCTCCATCACCGCCGAGATCGACAAGCGCCAGGAGATCGCCGACCCCGTGGCCAAGGACACAGAGGCGAACGGGGACGGCGCGAACCGCGCGGACGTGACGGTCTCCGATAAGGGCGAGTTCGACTACTCCATCGACTTCCGAAACACGTCGAGCACGTGGGTGGATGAGTTCACCGTCACCGATGAGATCGCCGGCGCGGCGCAGGGCCTCTCCGTGCTCGACGCGATCGCGACCCCCGTCGCGGGCGAAGACCACGACGGCAAGATGAACGTCTGGTACAAGACGAACAAAACGCCCGCGGACCACCATGACGAATCGGGTGCGAACGCCACGCTCTCCGATGGTCACGACAACCCATGGCTTGCCGACCCCAGCAACTCCGAGGCGCTGGGCGACGACGGTCGCCGCATAGATTACGCGGGATGGCGTCTATGGAAACAGGATGTCTCCACGGCGGCGGTTGAGAAGCTGGCCGTCTCGGATCTCGGACTCGAGGAGGGCGAGGTCGTGACTGCGATCCGCCTCGAGTACGGACGCGTCGAGAAGGACTTCACTTCGCGCATCGGAGAATGGGACCGAGACGACCTAAAGGACCCGCACGACGATCTAGGTACGATCGACCCGACCCACAAGGACCACGCGATGAAGGTCTCGGGTCGTGCGGCGGTCACTCTCGAGGACGGATCTAAAACGACGATGAGCCTCGCCGATCTGGCCGCCGCCGAAGATGGCGCCGGCTGGATGATCGACGCGAACCGCGACGGCGCTCCCGAGTTTTACGGCCCCGAGAACGTGGAGATCATGGAGGATGCGGAGGTCGAGCGCTCTCCCCTCCTGCTGAGCATGCACGTCACAGACGCGTACAAGCCGGGAACCGAGCTGGCCAACGATGCGACGGTCGAGGCCTACAGGAACGGCGGCGGAGAGATGCTTGAGGATGAGGATGCGGACAAGGTCGTCCAGGCACCCAAATCCATAGCCCTCCCCTTGCCCCAGACGGGCATAGACACCCGCCGGCTCGGCGCTGCACTCGCCCTCACCGCAGGCGCGATCGCCCTGCTCGTCATCTGGAGCCGCATGAGGCCCAAGACGATGCGCGTGACGATGGACGTATTCGGCAACAGAATCTAAGGAAACGCGATAGCCCCGTGACGCCTCAGGCGTCACGGGGCCTTTTTCACGTCGCGGCTCGCGCCTTTGAGTGCGGCAGATGAGGAACGATCTCGCCCGCCACTCTGACGCCGCGCAAATTCTCGACAGCCCCTTTTTGGCAGAAGGGCGAACGGGCATGTCCGCGGACGGCGCAACGCACGTGCTCACCGCTGATGCGAAGTGCGGGCAAATCCCATCGGAGCGACGGACTCAACGATGCGGCCGCCGTCTCTTGGGACAATCCGCTGCCGCATCATACGGCTGACGCTGGGCGGAAGGCATCCCATCGGAAACTCCGTCGCACTCAGGTACGACGAACGACGCCGGCCCCATCCAAGGCGGCGCGTTAAGCGGAAAGAGCCGGGCCATTCTGTCGACATGCCTGCGAAAGCCATCGATGTTCATGTCGATACCCCTACCGATCGCCTGCAGCCTGATCTCAGGGAGGTAAGGGTCAGCCGACAGGATCTCCATCGCGGCCTCCCTCCATCCGTCGAGGTCGATGTCTGGGAGCCACCCATACTGATCGAAAAGCCTGAGCTGGCGCTCGGGACTCTCCGATGGTCCTCCCGTGAACGGGCGGGGACGGTAGGAGTAATCGCCCGGGCGTGAAAGTGAGTAGGCGTCGCACCAGAGGGAGAAACCCGTGTCGTAAATCGGGGCAAAGCGCTTGTATTCGAGAGTGACGCAATCCCTCACAAGGCCGAAGTTGCCGGTATGCCGATCGGCATTCGCCATCAGGAAGTCCAGGGAGAAGACTTTACTGAGACACTCCCTCAGGTAGCCCGAATCGAGTCCGGACTCGCCAAGGGCGCGGAGAACGGATCCGAGAGTTCCGAAGTCATCATCATGGCTGTGTTTGAGGAGCAGGTCGCACGCCGGAACAAGTTCCTCATCCTCGCCGAGGAAGTTCGGGCAAGCGCAGAAGGCCGCGTCGTCGGAACCTACCAGGAGATACGGCACGTACTCACGCGGTCCCAGCGCGCGACGGTAGAGATCAGTCGCAACGACCTCGTTGTAGACGTCCTGGCGTGCGGTCTTATTGCCCGTCTTAAGCAGCCATCTAGCTCCATCCGAGCCTATCACCCACTTCTTCGGGACGTTGCCGCCAACGGAGGAGTTCGGGCTCATGAGGTCGATGTCTCCGCCATCCTGGGTCGTCGACCCGGGGATGAGCGTGAGCGTGCCCAGCTCATCGGAGAACGCATTGTCGAAGAAGTTCACATCCGCCCAACACAGTTCGGACCCATAGGGCCTCACCCAATAGCGGTCGGAGAGTGACAGACCCATGTTGTGCTCGAGAAGCTCGCGGCCACACTCCACACCGATGGTGCTCACGAGCCTGTCAAGCTGGTCGCGCGATGCGGGGAGGGCCCGGTGCTCCCACCAATAGGCGAGCGATCGAGTGGAGATGGACAGGTCCGGCCCGACGATCGAGGGCGGAGCGTAATCCGCGTTAACGACCATCACGAGCTCGGATACCGAATGTCGATCTGAGTCGTATGAGAACCGAAGAACCGGCACGTCTTTGTTCATGAGCTCGTACATCGCTACCGATCCATTCCCGGGCGCGGACGCGTCCCCTCTGTTGCGCGGCGATCCCTATGCGGGCGTGTCTCGGATTCTAGCACGCCCGCCGTGCGCCCCAGGCCCATGGCCTCCCGTGGAAGATGCCGCTCTCGCAACGGCAAGGCCCCGCTTGACCCCATCGGGCACCGCGGAGGAGGAGCCGAAACGACGACGCGGCATCGTGCAAACCTTCACATGGTCCGTCTCCGCCCTTCAATGCAGTGGCGGCCGATCCCTTAAAACCAGGTGGTACACTTACTTATTGTTCAAGATGAACCGTCGCAAGGTGCAAAGGGAAATAGCGCCCGTCAGCGCATACCGCGCACATCGTATGTCGCATGTCGCGCTTCGCAGACGACGACCTAATCGGACCATCCTCCATCAGATTACGGCCCTATTCGCAATAATCTGCTATCTATTGAATTCGCATCATTCTGCTTCTCACAAGCGTCAAAGCTCCATCATCGTCAAAGAAGGACGCGGCGATCCCCCTTAAAACCAAAAGTGATACACATACTTATTGTTCAATATATACGCAGCGAATTACGAGAAGCCACGAGGCACCCTCACAACATGCCACTTACAACCGATCTTCCCGCAACGATGTTAGCTAATTCGCAGTTGCCAAGGTATACACGGGGTGTTACCCTTTTGGTTGACCTATTGATTATGGATAGCCATAAGAAGGAGCGTTAAGAGATGCCCACGAATCGACCAACGAAACGACTGCTCATGCCACTTGCAACACGCGAAAGGACAATTGTCGAGACCATCATCGAAGACCAGTCCCAACTACACGGCACATCTCAATCGGACACGATCTTACGAGACGTCGTCGATTCTCAACTTCCGCAAGGTGAGTTCGGGAGGTTCCACGCAGCGCGCGTATATGCGAGGGATTGCACGCTGTTGAGTTCATTGGCCGCCGTGCTGCAGCAAAACATCACGGGTAGCATCGGAACGGTTGAGCATCCCGAGTACAAGCCACTAGTTGAATTCGGGCTTTCGCTGATCAGTCGAAAGGACCTCGGAACGGCCCTTTCGAATCAATCCCCTATCATCCATCACCTCGTTTCTCGATTCAGTGATGCCGTCGACGAACTCGAGCGCCGTGGTGAAGGTGTCGAGGACGCACTCGAAAAACATGAACTGGCCAAAAAGGTCACCTATGGAAGAAACCTGGCGCTCGAGCTCAATCCGGACCACGCCGCCTTCGCACCGGCTTGCGCCGTCGTCCTATTCGCAATCGAGAACTTTGAGGAGATTGGACGGCTGAACAGTACATGTGCTTACCTCTGCAACGTATTTCAGATACTTGCGGAGGTCGAGTCTGGCAACTGGGGCAACCGCATCACCCCGCCCGACACCCCAGAGCTTCGATCCAGCTGGACGAGCGTGCTCGACTCGACCACGAAAGAATGGAGCCTGCGCTAACCGCTCTACCATGGAAAGTTCTCCTTTGCCGCACTCGTCATCTGGAGCCACATGAGGCCCAAGACGATGCGCGTGGCCATGGACGCTTCCGGCGCAGGATCTAAGGAAACGCGACAGCCCCGTGGCGCCTCAGGTGTCACGGGGCGTTCTCATGTCGCTGCTCGCGCCTTTGAGTGCGGTAGATGAGAAACGATGCAATGCCATGCGAGCGAACGCACCATACTTCCACACCGCTGACGTTGAATCCGCCTGTCTATAGTTTAGTGACGCAATCGGAGGGACAGAGCCCTCCTCTTGCGTCACCCCCTCCTCAGCTTGTAACACTTAACACAGAGCTCGCACTGCGTACGTCGCAAGACGCAGCGCATACTGCGTATCTCGCATGTAGCACATCGCAGTCGCCAGACTCTCGGAAGAACGTCGGCACCGCGCGAAAGGGATCAGCGCTTGATTCTCTTTTTGCAGTCGTCCTGGCGTTCGGACGGCGACAACCCATGGATCCGCCGAGACCACGTCTTCTGAGCCTCGACTGCGCAGAAATTCAGGAACGGATCAAGGTCCTCGTCCCTGTGAAACGCGTCGAGAGCACCGTAATACGCCATCCTGTCGGACTCTTCGAAGACGATGGGGGCGCAATCGCATCTAATGAGAACGATGTTCTGGAGCAGACGGGCAGTTCTGCCGTTGCCATCCGCAAAGGGATGTATGTCCACAAGCATGGCGTGTGCGTAACATGAGGTCACGAAGCAGTCTTCCGGACTCATACGATCAGATGATAGAAACCCTTCCAACTCGTCCATTAACCCCACAACGGCGGGCTCGACCTCATCAGGATAGTAGCCGACATCACCTGCGACGGCGTAATCTCCGATCTTGAATGTCCCGGGCCGCTCGCCCCTTGACCACCTCTCCTCGTCATAGGTGCCCCTCGTGAGCACCGCATGGAGATCGAGCAGGTCGGAGATTTGGATGGGACCGAACGACGACGCGAGGTCGAGTGCGGATGACCAGGCATCCTTCAGGTTGGAGATCTCGAACAAGGTCCTGAGCTCTCCGGTAAAAGAGATGACTCTCCCGCGATCGAAGATCTCGGCCGTGTCGTGGAGAGTGATCTCCTCATTCTCCAACCGACCGGAGTTGTAAGAGAACATCAGCGGGAACTCGCCTGACAGATACAGGGACTTCTCATCTCCGTCGAGGGACTCCCACCAGGCATCGACTTGCCCGAAGAGGTCCCGATATGACGCATCACGACTCATGGCTAGCTCCTTCTCCCTCCATCGAGGTAATCTACGAGCCGACGTCCCCTCGTCGTGCGGTTAGTTGGAAGACGACGCTCCTCAAACCCTTCCGATATGAGTACTATATCGCCGACATCGCTCGAAGCCGAGATAGAACCGAATGATGCGATATACCGAAGCACCTGTTCATCGGTCAATATGTTCCCGGCACTGTCGCGCCAAAGCCTCATGGGTACCCCAACTGTAAACTCGTCTCGAATGTGCCGACAACGGTCATCCGTCTCCGTTCAACCTTTTACTCGATGATGAAACAGACCATCGGGCGCTTCCATCCTCAACCCGCCATCCATCAAACATCAACGGATGCGCTCAGCCACCTGCCGCCCATTGCCGTGAGTTCGTCGGCGCGCGGTGGCTGTCTGCTGGGCCGCCCCAAGGCGAGAACAAAGCAAATGTAAGGCGTCTGTCGGACAGGATCGGCCCGTATGAATATGTGAGCCGAAGCAAGACGTCAGCCGGCTGGAGTGCCGCCGAACTCGCTAGCCCAGGAGCCCTTCACCGCTCAGTCAGGCCGCGGCACGCTATAGCTTGATTGCCATTCGTCCCGAGTCGCTAATTCGGCGAAATCCGAAGTGGCCGTAAAATGTCGCCGCCGCCTCATCAACTGGGTCGACTACAAGAGCCCGTGCGCCCGCAATCGCCGCCACCTTCGAGGCATTCAGGACGGCGTCCCGCAGGAGCGCGGCACCCAATCCCATTCCCTTGAAATCCTCATCGACGCCGAGCATCCCCAGCAGCACCGCAGGGACCTGTGAAGGCGCGTTCCTCGAAACCCAGCCCGTGCATACCTCGGATCGTGTAATCGAATGGGCGCATAGGGTGTAAAACCCCGCTACACGGTCTCCGCAATAGGATGCGTACACAACGGCGGTACCGCGGTTGCGAGATGTGGCGGAGTGTCGAGCTGCCCACGCATCCACAATCTCCACTCCGCATCTGAACCCAGTAATGCCCTTGCCCGCAGGCAGCTGGATGGGCCTAGTGAAACTCGCCATCATGACCAGATTTCCTCGCGCGCGAGAAGAGCGCGGGTCTCCTCGGGTAGAGGCTCCTCGAGCATGGCACAGAACCTGTCAAACTCCGAAACGGAGAGACGCGTAACGCGAGCGGACTCAATATCGGCCAACGCGGCTGCATCGAGCTTGGAAGTAGACCATTGAGTGAGCGTCATGCCCCTGAGAGCCGCAGCCTCCTCATAGTTTGCTCGTTGCGAACCTGTAAGGCGTATGTCCATCCTGCAGGGCTTGTCCATCGAAGCTGTCGCCATATCAACCTCCTCGAGAATAGTGTACGGATATACTACGTACATTATACTCATATGAGTCAGGGTCGCAAGATTGGTGCGCTTGTTCCAAGTCTGATAATCAGGCAGCGAAGGCAACCTTGCATGGCTGTCTGATTCCGCCATCGAGATTGCAACCGCCTACTCACTGAGGATGCCCCAAAAGAGCACCCCTGCGCATCAGTTACTCACCCTCATAGCTCGCGTCACATAACGTGTAGCACACACTTTTTATGTCGCACCACGTACTTAGCATCTCGCATCAGCTACATCGCCTGTCGCACCTGTTATGACACACCAGCTGGCTGTACAACGTACGGCAAAAGGATTGGCCTCAGATCTGGACTAAGCTGCTGAGTCATCGTTGCCGATGGCAGAGAAGAAAGCATCCAGACGACACCTGATCTCCTCGTCTCCGCCCCCCATCTCGTGCATCTTGGTCAACAGATCGGTCAGGGCCTCGCCCCTCCATGCGGGAGACTTCAAGACCGCCTCTGGCCTGAACCCCAGCGTCGATGCGGTCGTCACCGAGAGACCGCACTTGTTCCTGGACATGGGGTCTCGACGCAGGACTTCGATGCCGTGCAGGTCGACGCTCAGAGCCGCCTCGAGCTCGTCTGGACTGACGATCATCGTCCTGCTATACAACGACATCTGCGGCTTATCGAGGACCTCCTTGGCTGGATCGTCATCCGAGAAGCTCATGTAGCTGCGCTCGAGAAATATTCCCTCGTCGGGATTGGCAACATCGACGTACTCCCTCTGAAGGGCGACACCGGTGTCATAAGGCGGGTCGGGCATATGGAACTCATCGCAACTACCCGACTCATACCAGACGATCAAATTAGAGCTGTTCATTCTCATCCCTTCTAACGGTGAGACCTGGAGCTGACATACACGGGGTCGTGCCCGCCGGAGAACGCGGGCCTGACTTCGAGGAGACCCGAGGTCGGACCTACTCGGGCGCCCCTGTCTCGACCGAGCATCCTGCCGATTGCGCGCAGGTCCTCGTCTGAACGACGGCAGGCTGATCTGTGGGGCGGTGTCGTCCTCACTCGAACGGCAACCCGGTGCCCGTCAGGCACCAACCGCTCGGCAGAGGGAGTCCTCACTGGACGAACCCTCCTACCCGCAATGACATCCATGACGCTCGCGGCGGATGTTATCGCATCGAGTCGGCGCGTCTCGGACTGAACCCCATCCCTGACCTCGGCCAGGCGGGCTTCGAGCTGACGCATGATCATCTCCAGCTTGGCGACATCGCGGGCCTCGGAGAGGTCGGCGGACTCGATGAAGCGAAGCGACCGGGAAAGCACCTTCTCGACGGCAACCTCCCTCGGGCAGGCGAGAGAGCTCCTCCCGTGCAGCCGCCACATCGCGGGCCGAGTCAAGCGCCGCAGAGACCTCACGGACGGCCGACCTCATCTCATCGCTCTTCGACTTAAGCTCCATCACTCCGCAAGCGACCTCTTCGAGCAGTGACCGAAGATCGCCCGATCCTGAGATCCTTTCCGCCCGAGCAGTGGCGATCGCATCGATCATGGCCTCGGTGTCGGCGAGCGATCTTCGCGGCCCGAGTCGGAACTGGCGTTCAAGCCACTCCTCGGTTCCCAATCTTCTCAACGGGGGTCTGACCCCGCGATCGCAGCGTCGATCGAGATCTGGCCCGGGGCTCGGCCCGTCCTCGATGATGCGGTCAATGTCGCACCCGATCCTGCTCCTCAAGCCCGACTCCGTATACATGAGACCGAGTTTGGTCGCGAGTATCTTCTTGTCGCTGCCGCAGCTCTCCGGGTGCCTGAACCCGAGGCCGCGACGCGAGCGCTCGACGGAGAAGCCGTCTGCCTCCATGCGCTCAACGAACTCACCGAACGACCTGCATTCTGGCGCGAGGCCGTCTATCTCGTCCCTGATTTCCGCAACCCAGCTGCGAACACCCCGGGCGCGCATGGCTATCTCTGTCGGGCTCATCCGAACCGCCTGCCCCGTTTCGGAGCCATCGATCTCACCGGCCCGGATCTTGCGTCGCCGCTCGGATAAAAGCGGAAGCACGCCCATGCCATGGCGCCCCGCGATTTCCTGAACCT
>PPYE01171407.1_pt1 | contig 10440 bp, 5 predicted proteins | sample 1559881 | NCBI WGS metagenome assembly PPYE01 (sample SAMN08240022, study PRJNA423297) | Human gut metagenome, whole genome shotgun sequencing project.
CACAGATCCAGGAAGCGACCAACAGCCATGACTACGAGTGGATCGGCGAGGAAGGCGACCAGATCGAGAACTGGACCGAGAAGCTCGCAGACCGCGACTGGGCGGCGCTCGAGGACGAATGGTCCGATGCGAACTCCGCACCCGGCGGCGAGGTTATGGACTAACTGATTTCCGGGGCACCAGGGAAACGGTCGATTCGTAGTTTGACGCAGGGGAGGTTAACTCCTCCCTTGCTGTCGATAATTTAAGGTGAAAGGATGCAAAGCGTATGAGCAAAAAAAAGACCCGTAGATGGCTCTCGCTGCTGCTCGCAGTAGTGATGCTGCTGTCGATGCTCCCCGCAGCGGCGTTTGCTGTTGGAAGCAGCGGCGCGCTTGCCCGGTCCAGCAGCGGCGACGATTTTATGCGTATCGTCCATCTGGATGCAGGCCGCAAGTATTTTTCTGTTCAATCGGTGAAAGCTCTGATTGATGCAATGGATGAGGCAGGCTATACCCATCTGGAACTGGCCTTCGGCAACGATGGCCTGCGTTTCCTGTTAGATGATATGTCTATCGATTTGAGCGGAACCGAGGCAAACGGCCTGCTGGCCCGCTCGAATACCTATGATCTGGGCGATGACACAACTACACGCCCAGGGGACGACGGTACTGCCGGCGAGGGCGATGATTCCGTAGATGGGGATACGACCCCGCCGACGGAAGAAGTTGTTCCTCCGGTTGAAGAGACAATCCCGGAAGAAGAGCCGCTCCCGATCGAACCGATTGTTGAAGAGCCGGATCAGGAGACGTATTTCTCTGATGATGATGTAACTGTTGCGATCCAGGCAGGTAACGCGGCGTATCAGGGCAACGATGGCAGTGCATGGACGGAAGATGAGATGAGCGAGATCATCTCTTATGCCGGCGAGCACGGCATCGAGATCATCCCGCTGCTGAACACGCCGGGCCATATGGACGCTATTCTGGATGCGATGGCAGTGCTTGGCATTGAAAATGCCGCTTATCAGAGCTCTGAGCGTACAATCGATGTCACCAATAAGACAGCCGTAGCCTTTACGCAGGCGCTTGTCCAGAAGTATGTCGGCTATTTTGCTTCTCGGAGCTGCACTTACTTTAATATGGGTGCAGACGAGTATGCAAACGATATTCTCACCGACAGCGGCATGGGCTTTGGTCAGTTGATCCGTGACGGCGAATACGGCTATTTCGTAGAGTATGTCAATGGATTAGCTGAGATGATTGTCGGTTCTGGCATGATCCCGATGGCCTTCAATGACGGTATTTATTACGATGAAAATACCGAATATGGTGGTTTTAACGAGAATATCGTAATCGCCTACTGGTCCTCCGGCTGGGATGGATATAATGTCGCTTCTGCTTCGTATCTTGCCAACATGGGACATAAGCTGATCAACACCCATGGCGATTTCTATTATATCCTTGGCGTGAATGACCAGTGGGATACTAAGGGGATTGAAAAGGCACAGGAGTGGAGTAACACTTCGTTCATGGGCAGTACCATCGACAACCCGGCAGGTGGTATGTTCTGTATCTGGTGTGACTATCCGGATGCAGAGGATGAAGACAAGATTTATGAAAACGTAGTGGACAGCGGTATTCTTTCCGCCATGGCTGAGGCAATGGGCGCGACCGCTGAGATCCCTGAAGATGTGACCGTTACAGATTCCAACAATACCGGTGTATCTGTTACCGCGCCGGGGCTGACGGGCGTTACGGTTTCCGAAGTGAGCAATCCGGACGTGACCATCCCGGGCGTTTCGGCTGAGGATATTGTTGCCTATGACATTATCCCGATGACTGATTCGGGCAATTACACTGGCGAAGCGACCGTTTCCATCCCGGTATCGGCTGAATGGACAAACGTCTGCGGCGGCGTGCTGGCAAGTGATAACGGCGTGCAGCAGCTTGGCATCGAAGGCAAACTGGAAAATGGTACGTTTACCTTTACCGTGCCGCACTTCTCTACGGTTGTGGTGTATGATGCCGGTGAAATTGTCGAGAGAACTATCTCCGTAGTTGCTGGTGGTACAGAGACTGATACCATTGAAGGCGTAAATTTGAGCGGTACCAAGCCCATGATTGGCGATTCTTCGGTCATTACCAATGTTACTGTAACCGGTAATGATGCGACAGAAGGCGGCACATCGTATGAAGAGGCTAATGTTACCTGCAACGATTTGATCAACGGAAACAGCAACAATAGTTGGCGCACAACTGGTTATTATTATTTGGCTGACGACGGGAACTATTACCCGCTCTATGCAAGGAGAAGTTCTTCATGGGAATGGTTTTACACTGAGTATACTTATACTTGGGGCTATTCTACAACTGACTCTAGCCGGGATGTTACAAGAATAACTAGCCAGAGCGAGAGGAACACCAACGCTACCCCTAGTATTACTGTCTATACGCAGTCTACGGTTGAAGCGGTTCCCGCTTCCACCACCGTAACCTTCACGGCTGCGCCGGATGCAGCGGGTCAGACCACCCAGGTTACCATCGGTAACGTGCGCTATACCATCAATGTTGTGGCGGAGGATCTCAGCCAAGTCGACCCGCTGACCGTCGAGTTCTGGATTACGAACAGTACGGTAACCGCAGACGGCAGTACTGAAATGCAGATTTCGGCTGAGGATGTTTACAGCGAAGATGGTGTGGAAATCAGCACACTTGTTCCGCAGACGGGTATCCGCACTGGTACGGATAATGAAGTAACCTATTGGAAGACGACCCGGCTGGATGCTGGCCATCAGCAAATAGTTGATGGTGATGACCGCACTCTACAAGGCACGGATTTCACACATATCCGCTATTGGAATGAGGCTTGGCAGTACTCCGATGACGGCAGTGCGTGGACAAATGTGGTTAATGGCGATCAGATCGTTGCCTACTATCTCCAGGTAACTGATGTTACCACTGAAATCACAACCAATGTTGTTGACTGGGGGCAGACTTACTACGAGTGGCGCTACACCAATGATAACCGTTGGTTCTGGGATGGCTATGTAGAAAATGGCTCCAAGTACGTATTCCTCGACTTTGCTGTTGTCTATGAGGATAATACACAGAACCCCAGCTCCTTCCCTGTGAACAACACCATGTTCTTCCACTTTGATGGCAATAGCGCATCTAATCCCCGCGTGCTTGGCGCAATTTCCTTTACAGAAAATGAAGACTTCGAGATCTGGAAGGTTACTGTGCAGGATGGCACCAGTTCTGGATATCGATCTCCAGAAAGTTTTGAGGCGACTTACAGTGGTGAGGAAGTAACGGTTTGGGATGAATCCATGGGCGGTACACCGCACATTGATGAATTGAGATATTATGCAAACCGAGCCGGTAAGCTGGTTCGTGTTTATGTCCGCGCAAAGGTCACAGAGGATGCATTGACTGTCCACTATATTGACCGCACCGCTAGCAATGAATTCTATAACTACAATATTTCTGTAATATCCGGAACTACTTTTGATCCGGGATTCGCGATGGTTGATAACTATACTGATATCGCTTACGCGTTGACGAATAATACAGTAGTGAACAGCCGTGGTGTTCGCCAGACTGTTACTGCTGACCTGACTCAAATGACAGAAATCGGTGCGCAATATCGTGGTAGGACTTATACCCTTGTACAGGTAACGCGGTCAGATGATGGCAAGGATGTATATTTGTATTACACGTTTGATGATGCATCGAACTTTGTCATCGACTTTGGTCTGCCTCTTGAAATTAAAGCAAGCGACTTAGGCGTTACCGATACAGGTGCAACCATTACAGATGTTATTGAGAGCAGTCAATATCGGCCAGATTATGGCACGGTAAAGGTTCAAGATGGTAAGCTGACCTATACTCCGACTGAGGCTTTGCTTGGCTCTGAGCAGCTTGCCGTGACAGTGACTTATTCTGGTGGTAGCACAATCCAGCATTACATCAACATCTACCCCGCCTCCAACGTCCTGTACGAAGACACGTTCCTGAGCGAAAACACGACAACTGGTACAAACTATGCTTCTTGGACGCACACGCCAGGTGATGCTGCTGTTCAGGAAGTCAACAACGAAAGCCTGTATGGCTATGATGCTCAGTATGCGAGCAGCACTGGCAACAGCTTGGGTTCTGCTTGGACGATTAGCGGCTTGACTCAGGGCAGTGGCAGCAAGTATCTGACCACTGAGTTCTACGGCAACGGCTTTGACCTGATCGGCACCGCTGGCCCGAATACGGGTTATGTCTACCTGCTGCTGCAAGGCGAGGAGAACAAGCTGATTGTCATTGATACCAGCTATACCGGCACATATGGTACGTTGTCTCAGGTGCCGCTTGCGCATGTTGAACTGGATGAGGGCGAATATACGGCCAATATCCGTGCGGCTTACCGTGCGCCTAGCACAACGGAAGCAGATACTTCGGATGCGACCGCATATGCTCGCAGTGCATCGGGCGTCCTGAACAGTGCAGATGTTTATGCGGATATTGCTGAGATGCAGGCGGATGGTTTTGTAATCGATGATGTTGAGTATGTATCCGTTGCGGATACGCTCGCAGCGGCTTCGACCGATTCGTCCCTTAAGCCTGTAAGCAGCGGCCTAGTCAGCAGAGCGTATACTGGTGCACGTCAGGCAGGCACTACGGTTACCATTGATGGTTTCCGTGTCTATCGTAATGCTGTTAATTCTGATTTCGATGCAGTTTATGATTTGGCAGACGAAAATGTATTCACCTATGTGAATATTTTGGATGCTGTTCTTACTGGGCAAAGTAGTGCTTCGTTCAGCTCCATTGCCTATGTTGAAGGCGGTACTGAGGGTGACTATACTCAGGCCACTTATGAAGCAAACGGCGGCCCGCAGAACGAACTGTATCTGCAGCCTAGCGCTGCGGTTGTGATTGGAATTACAGAGGATGCATATGCACAGGTCAGCGCGCGTGCAGTCAGCGGAAATGCAACCATGACAATTGCAGTTGATAATGGTGAACCTAAAGATGTCCCGCTGAATACCAATACCGAAATGTATTATGCGGCACCTGAATCCGATTCTAATGCTGCTGGCGTCATCGTTGTTAAGAATACCGGTGATACGCTGGTAGCGCTTGGCAACCTGAAGGTTCTGAACGGCGAAACTCGAAGCATTACGGAAAGCGATCTGCAAGTCGCAAACGTGATCCTGCGCAGCCTGAATGCATCTGCGCCGGTTGAACCGGAGGATCCGGACGTGACCGATCCTGATGAGCCTGATGTAGAAGAGCCGGAAACCCCGGTGTTTACGCCGGATAAGCTGGATGTGAAGGCGAACAGTGTTAAGGTGCTTTTCAACAAACTGGTTACGGTGACGGTTAACGCTTCCACAGATGTCGACAAGCTGACCGTGAACGGCAAGACCGTGCAGCCTGCGAACAGCCTGCTGGTTAAGCTGGGTCTGAGCAAGGATTACACATATGTGTTCATGGACACAGTAAACAGGAATGTCAGCAAGTCCTATGAGGTCATTGCTTATAACGCTGACGGGGTGGCGAGCGAAGTCCACACCGTTCAGGGTTAACCGAAAGGGGGGGAATATTCATGAAGAAAACATATGAAAAACCCAGATTGGTAGCCCTTTCCCTTTCTGGAAATGATTTACTGTGTGCAGCATGTCCGATTGATGCAGTCGGCCCGAACAGGGATCCGTTTCTAAGTCAGATTATAGGCGATTTTAATATCGAAAATGTATTTGGAGCTGGTACTGACTGCCCAAACGGATTACAGGTTGAAGGGTATTGCAAATTTACTTCGTCGGAAAACGGCGGGCAAATCGTATTCAACTCCTAAAACTTTACAGGAAAAGCGCCTGCGCCCGTTGTGGGTGCAGGCGCTTTTTAAAGTACGGACAAAATATGGAAAATTATTATTATCAAATATGCGGCATCAATCTGTCGCTGCAAGCAGCGTTGCCGCTCCGAACAGGCGGGGATATGAGGCACTTTATCAGCGAGGCACAGGGCGCAGACTTAACAGTAACGTGTCGCGCTGCTGCGGAAATCACGGCAGCAAGAGGGGCGATGCGCAGCCGCCGGACAGAATGGCTGGTCTGCCAGCAGGGGTCAATAGTTTCCCGCTGCTGGGTTACCCAACCGGATGCGCCGCCATATGCCCGCTTGGATTATGATTTATCCGAACCCAGCCGCGCTAAACTGACCGTGCGCGAGGCGGATTGGAGCTGGGCGACGGATCATCTTCGGATATGGGCCACGCTGTGCCTGCCGCAACTGCTGCTGCCGTTTCGCACACTGGTGTTCCATGCTTCGTATATCGGCTGTGCAGGCAAGGGTATCCTGTTCACTGCGCCCAGTGGTACAGGCAAATCGACACAGGCAGAGCTTTGGCGTGTCCATCGCGGTGCACGGGTGCACAACGGTGATAAAGCGGCTGTTACGCTGCGGGAATCACCAATGGTGCATGGTGTGCCCTTTTCCGGAACAAGCGGCATCTGTGAGAATGTATCGCTTCCGTTGGGTGCTATTGTTGTGCTGTCGCAGGCTCCGGAGAATTCCGTGCGGCGGTTGGGGCCGGTCGAAGCGGTATCTGCTTTGTGCAGTAATCTATTCGTGGATCAATGCATTCAGCAGGAGTGGCAGCTGGCATTGAACCTGCTTTTGGATTTCGTCGCTTCTGTTCCGGTCTACGCCCTTGCATGCACACCGGATGAGCGTGCGGTAGAAGCACTGGAACAGGCAATGGGAGACGTTCAGTGTTTGGATAAGAAGGTGGAATGATGAGCAAGGCCTATCAAATATACAGCAATCTGCTGTTCGCTAAGGCGGGCGGACAGGGGATCCCATTGTCCGGTACGTTTGAATTAACGTCGCGCTGTAATCTGGACTGCCGGATGTGCTATATACACAAGAGAATAAATGACCGCACCGCGATAGACAGAGAATGGTCAACGCAGCAGTGGATTAATTTGGCGAAGGAATGCCAACAGGCAGGGACGCTGCTTTTGCTGCTGACAGGTGGTGAGCCATTGGTGCGGCCAGATTTCAAAGAGATATACACGGCCTGTCGCAGGATGGGTATGATGGTTTCGGTCAATTCGAATGCTACGCTGATTGACAATGAAATGGTAAATTTTTTCTCAGATGATCCTCCGTCGCGGATTAATATTACGCTGTACGGTGCGTCACCTGAAACATACGGCAGCCTGTGTGGGAATCCCTCGGCATATGAGCGCGTAGTAAAGGCGATTCTTGCACTAAAGGCGGCAGGGGTGCTGGTAAAGCTGAATTTCAGCGTAACACCGTATAATCGGCAGGATGCGCAGAAGGTTTATCAGTTTGCAAAAGAGCATGAACTTGCTCTTCAGGCGGCCACCTATATGTTCCCGCCGGTGCGCGCCTGCGAGCAGGGTTGTTTTTCAGCCGACCGGATGACAGCGGAAGAGGCCGCCAGTGAGCAAATGGCCTACGACCGTTTCCGGTTTTCAGAAGAAGAACTTCAACAGCGTTTGCAGGATCAACTTGCCGGGATCCGCGTGGAGGACCCGGACAAAGAATGCCAAGAACAGCCGACAGAGAGGATACGATGCCGTGCAGGCAGCAGTACGTTCTGGGTCACTTGGGACGGGTGCCTGCGGCCTTGCGGCATGATGACCGAGCCGTCTGCAAGCCTGCATGAGATGCGCTTTGCCAATGCCTGGCAGACGATCCGAAACGCCCGTCAACAGATTATGGTGCCGCCGCAGTGCACATCCTGCAAGATGAGCCACGCCTGTGACCAATGTGCCGCATTATGCTACGCGGAAACGGGGGCTTTTACCGGTGTTCCTACCTATATGTGTCAGAAAACGCATGCATATCTGGAGTTGGCACACAAGCATGTATTAGAGCTGAAAAGCGGGAAAATTGACAAAATCAATGAGGCATGATAATATATTAAATGAAAATTTTGTCAATTAATTTGAAGGACAGAAGGTACAGGATGAAAAAACTCGACCAGCAGCTGATCAACTGTTTGGCAGCATATCGCTCGGGCAGGCGGCCTGCTGCATATGTCGGGCTGGATAAAGAGGATTGGCAGCAATTGTATCAGTTGGCCCGCATGCATAAGTTAAAGGCAGTAACCTGTGAAACTATGTGGGGGATACCGGAATTTTGTTCGGGTAATCAGGCTCTTGCCGCGGTCTGGCAGCGAGAAAGCATATTGGAAACCGTAGGCCAGGCGCAACGTACAAGTGCTTTGTTGCTCGTAACGCAGGCGCTGGAGCGCGGAGGGATACAGTATGCCGTAGTAAAAGGGGCTGTCTGCCGTGAATTATACCCGCAGCCGGACCTTCGCCCTTCGGGGGATGAAGACATCCTGATCCATCCAGCCGATTTGGAAAAATGCAGCGAGCTTTTCCGGCAGGAAAAGCTGACGCTGTTTCAGGCAAAAGAAGGAGATCCGGTAACACACTGGGCGGATAAGCAAACAGGGCTTCATATTGAACTGCATACGGCGCTGCTGTCGGGTGATCGAGCGGAGGAGAAGCTTCTCAATCGCTTTTTCTCTGAACAGTTGGCGCACACGGTATCAATACATATCCAGAACAGAACGGTTGCGACACTTCCGCCTACATACCATTTTCTGTTTCTGGTGTGCCATGCCCTCAAGCATTTTATTTCCGGCGGGTTTGGCATTCGTACGGTTTGTGATGTCGTTGCCTATGCGGAGCGCTACGCGGAAGAAATCGACAAGGAAACCGTGTATGGCTGGTTGGACGCCATCCGGGGACGCATTTTTCTGGATCAGCTGTTTGCAATCGGCAGCAACTATTTTGATTTTGATATTGCTGCAAACGGCTGGACGTTGTCCTCGCCGCCCAATGAAACGGAAATGCTGGAAGACATTATGGACGCCGGTATTTACGGCCAGAGCAGCATGAGCCGCCGTCACAGCGCAGGGATTGTGCTGCAGGCAGTGGAAAATAAATCCAATCAGGCAAGCGCACTTTCCGCCGCTTTCCCAAGCAGGCAAAAACTCCTGGGCAGATATCCCGTGCTCAAGCGGGCACCTATGCTGTTGCCAGCTTGCTGGGCACATCGATTGGGTAAATATGCTATAGAAGTTCTGTGGACATATAGGTCTGGTAATTCGCCGCTGAAAAGCGTGGAAATGGCAAAAAAGAGAACGGAAATGATGGTCAAGTATGGAGTTTTTCCGAAAGATCAAAAGAAAAATTGAGCAGGGCGCGCTTCACGACATGGCACGAGAGGTACGCTGGATCTGGGTCTATATCCGTCGGTATCGTATAACAGTGGCGATCCACATCCTGCTGGGTGTGTTGGCCATCATTATGAGTTTGGGCACCAGTGTGGCCTCCAAGTACCTGATTGATGCGGTCACCGGATACAAAACCGGAACCATCGCAGCAGCTGCGGCAGCGATGATGGGCATGCTGCTGGGAAATATTGCAATGAAGAGCATCGCAAACCGTATTGGCGCAGTGATTAATATCCGTGTCCAGAATGAAATTCAGGCGGAGGTATACGAGCGTATCCTTGCTACCGATTGGGAGTCACTGGAACAGTTCAGAAGCGGCGACCTGATGCAGCGGCTGACCAGTGATGTCAATGCTGTTTCAAGTGGGGTGACAGGATTTATCCCCAGCCTGATTTCCAGCAGCGTGCAGTTTTTTGGCGCTTTAGGTATTATTCTGTTTTATGATTCTACCATGGCGGTGATTGCGCTGCTCGGCATTCCTGTGTCAGTGCTTTTTTCGCGCGTCCTTCTGCGTAAGATGCGCGCATACAACCGGAAAATGAAGGATATTTCCGGTGATGTGATGTCTTTTTATGAGGATTCGCTATCCAACCTTACCAGTGTGAAGGCGTTTGACATCACAGGTTTGTTTTATGAGAAAATGACGGCGCTTCAGCGCCGATACCGTGAGGAATATCTCACATATAACGAATTCTCTGTGCGGACAACCGCATTCATGTCCATAATAGGTACCGTGGTTTCGGCTGGATGCTTTGGCTGGGGGGTATACCGGCTGTGGAGCGGTGCCATCAGCTATGGCTCCATGACCATGTTTTTGCAGTTGGCCAATATGCTGAGTTCCGCTTTTTCTGCCCTGATCAGTCTGGTGTCCACAGCCGTATCGGTATCCACATCGGCAGGGCGCATTATGGCTGTGGTCGAGCTCCCGCCGGAGGCGGTTGAAGGGAAAAAAAACTTTGTCAACGAATCTGATCTTACGCTTGTTCTCGAGCGGGTCTGCTTTTCCTATCAAAACGGGGACCAGGTGCTGAACGGCGTGAATTTTACTGCAGGACAGGGGGAACTGGTCGCGCTGACCGGCCCTTCCGGTGAAGGGAAGACCACCATGCTGCGGATCCTGCTGGGGCTGGTGCGGCCGCAGTCAGGCTGTGCAGTGCTCCGCTGCGGCCGCACCAGCCCCAGCAG
>PPYE01618138.1_pt1 | contig 10438 bp, 9 predicted proteins | sample 1559881 | NCBI WGS metagenome assembly PPYE01 (sample SAMN08240022, study PRJNA423297) | Human gut metagenome, whole genome shotgun sequencing project.
ACTATCACTCCTAATAAGGCAAGAATGGAAGAGTATACCTTAAAGAAAATGTACAAGAGTCCTAACGGAACGATTCGTGCAATTCTCGACGGAACTGTTTTTCGTGCCCCAATCGTAGTGAAGGGTATTGAACCATGTGTTAAGAACTGGAAGAAACCGATCACCATCGCACGTCATGCCTATGGTGATGTGTATAAGAACACAGAGATGTATATTGACGGCCCCGGAGATGCTTATCTGGTATTTGAAGGTGCAGACGGACAGCAGAGAAAAGAGCTGATCCATCATTATGAGGGACCGGGTGTGCTTCAGGGTATGCACAATCTGGATGATTCTATCACAAGTTTTGCAAGATGCTGTTTTAATTATGCACTGGATACAAAACAGAACCTGTGGCTTGGCGGCAAGGATACGATCTCCAAGATTTATGACGGACGTTTTAAGGAAATCTTTGCAACTATTTATGAAGATGAGTTTAAGGAGAAATTCGAGGCAGCAGGCATTGAATATTTCTACAGCCTGATCGATGATATCGTAGCTCGTGTCATGAAGGCTGAAGGCGGATTTATCTGGGCCTGCAAGAACTATGATGGAGATGTTATGAGCGATATGGTTTCTTCAGCATTTGGTTCTCTGGCTATGATGACATCTGTACTGGTATCTCCACAGGGATATTACGAATATGAAGCTGCTCATGGAACTGTACAGAGACATTATTATCGCTATCTGAAAGGTGAGGAGACATCTACTAACTCTGTAGCAACTATTTTTGCATGGACCGGAGCTCTGAGAAAAAGAGGTGAGCTGGACGGCAATAAAGAATTGATGGAATTTGCTGATAAACTGGAGAAGGCGACTCTGGAGACGATTGAAAGCGGTAAGATGACAAAAGACCTTGCGCTGATCACTTCTCTTGAGGATGTGACAGTACTGAACAGCAAAGATTTCATCCTTGCCATCAGAGAGAGATTGGATGAAATTTTATAATGTCAGAAATTATCCGGTAATGTTTCTATAACATTATAAAGTTCTCCGGGCAGGATTACACTGCAGCGGAGAAACCTGTAAAAAGTTATAAACTGCTAAAATGGGAAGAACCTGCATTATGCAAGTTCTTCCCATTTTTCATATAATCCTTCTAATTCTTCGGTAATGGCGGCTTTCTCTTTGCTGAGTTTCGCACATTCTGCCACATTTGTGCAGATATCCGGGAGAATCATGGTCTCGTCGATCTCTTTATCTCTGGTCTCAAGTTCTTCAATGCGGGCTTCTACTTTTTTTAGTTCATTCTCTCGTTTTCGCTGGCGGGCCTGTTCTTCTTTCTGCTGCTGCCAGGAAAGCTTGTTATCAGAAGCCTGCTTTGCTTCTGTCACAGCCTGAGCGGCAGCCGGAGCATATTTTTCCGTCAGTTCTTCTTTTTTCTCCAGATAATAGTCGTAATCTCCGATATAATTTACAATTGCCTGATTGGTCAGATCCAGGATCCGGGTAGCTGTCTGGTTGATGAAGTAACGGTCGTGGGAAACATAGAATACTGTTCCTGTGTAACTGTTCAATGCCTCTTCAAGAATCTCTTTTGAAGCGATATCCAGATGGTTGGTGGGCTCATCGAGGATCAGAAAGTTTGCTTCGGACAGCATCAGCTTGGCGAGGGAAACACGACCTCTTTCTCCGCCGGACAGAGCGGAGATCAGTTTGAATACATCATCCCCTGTGAAAAGGAATGCTGCCAGCATATTTCGAATTTCTGTTTCCGTAAGTGTGGGATAAGCATCTGAGATTTCCTCAAAAATAGTTTTTTCCATATGAAGAACATGGTGTTCCTGGTCATAGTAGCCAATCTGTACCTTGGAACCAAGAGTAAATCTGCCGCTGTCTGCATCGATCAGCCCATTGATGATCTTTAACATGGTGGTTTTGCCTGTGCCGTTATTGCCAATCAGGGCTACACGTTCTCCACGTTTGATCTCAAAGGAGATGTCACTGAAAAGTGTCTGTCCGGGAAAAGATTTGGAAAGACTTTCCACAGTAAGGACATCATTTCCGCTGACAAATCTTGGTTCCAGGGAAATGCGCATCTGATTCTGAATCTCCTGTGGTTTATCAATGCGCTGGACTTTATCCAGCATTTTTTCGCGGCTTTCCGCACGTTTGATAGATTTCTCGCGGTTAAAGGATTTCAGCTTGGCAATGACTGCTTCCTGATGTTTGATATCCCGCTGCTGGTTCAGGTAGGCTTTGTACTGGGCGTCACGCAGCTGGGCTTTTTTCAGGGCATAGGCAGAATAGTTGCCACTGTACATACGCATATTTCCTGCTTCGATTTCCACAACTTTTGTTACGACTTTGTCAAGAAAGTAACGGTCGTGGGATACGATAAATACAGCACCCGGGTAATTCAGAAGATAGGTTTCCAGCCAGGAAATACTCTCCATATCCAGATGGTTGGTAGGCTCATCCAGAAGAAGAATGTCAGGGCTGGCAAGAAGCAGTTTACCCAGAGCTACGCGGGTTTTCTGGCCGCCTGAAAGAGTTTCTATCTGGCGTTCGAAATCTTCTTCTGTGAAACCAAGACCTTTTAATACACCCATGATCTCACTTTTGTAAGCGTAACCATTTTCCAGTTCAAACTGGTGACTCAGTCTTGTGTAAGTATTCATCAGGCTGTCCAGAGCATCTCCGGTGGTGGTTTTCATTTCCTGTTCCAGAGAGCGCAGACGGTTCTCCATATCAATAATGTGCTGTTTGGTGGAAATTAGTTCTTCGTAAATGGTATGATGGCCATGAATGTCCTGATACTGGGCAAGGTAGCCGATATTTTTATCTTTGGCAAGTACCACGTTTCCTGAATCCGGGGAGAGCTCATGCATAATGATTCGCAGCAGAGTCGTCTTGCCTGCACCGTTATTGCCGATGAGAGCTGCCTTTTCGCGGTCTTCTATATGGAAACTGGCATCCTTGAGAATGATTTTTTCGCCAAAGGATTTACAGATATTCTGACATGATAAAATCATAGGAATTCCTCCGTTTGTAATTTGTCCGCGTACTATTATAATCGAAAATGCCTGTTTTTGAAAGCATTTTAAGAGATTTTGTCCAGAGAAAAGAAAGCACCGGATGGATGCATGGAAGAAAATATGATATTCCGGGGAATTTTTCAGAATGAAATTGATAAAAAAATACAGAAATATTTGGTCAAAAAGTACGAATTTAATTTGACAATAAAATAACATCTGGGTATAATTGACATAGATAAGCTAAGGAGGGAAAATTTGTGGAAGCTAAGGAAATTTCGAAAGCGGTAATCAAGCGTCTGCCGCGGTACTACCGCTACCTCGGTGAATTGATGGAGGAGAATGTAGAGCGTATATCTTCAAATGATCTTAGCAAGAAGATGCATGTGACGGCTTCCCAGATTCGTCAGGACTTAAATAATTTCGGTGGTTTTGGTCAGCAGGGTTACGGCTATAATGTACGCTATTTGTATACAGAAATCGGTAAGATCCTTGGGCTGGATACTGTACATCCGATGATTATTCTGGGTGCCGGTAATCTGGGACAGGCATTGGCCAATTATGTGGATTTTGAAAAGCGCGGATTTAAGCTGGTTGGTATTTTTGACGTCAATCCTGTACTTGAGGGGATTGCAGTTCGTGGAATTGAGATTCAGATGTTGAGCGATCTTCCTTTGTTTCTGAAGGAGAATGAGGTTGAGATCGCGATCCTGACTCTTCCTAAAAACAAAGCCAAAGAGATGGCAAAGATTTTAATTGATAATGGAATTAAGGCAATCTGGAATTTTGCACATATTGATCTGGATGCCCCGGAGGATGTAATGGTAGAGAACGTACATCTTTCAGAGAGTCTTATGACTTTGTCCTATAACCTGAGTGAGTACAGAAAGGAACATGAAGGGATGTAAGGGATAACTGTGAAACACAAGGCTGTGGTCATCTGATCACAGCTTTTGTCTTGTATGTAAATGTGTTATTGTAAACAGGAGGTGAACAGATGAGAGAGATTGTAACTGCTGTTGAGATGAAAGAACTGGACCATAATACGATTCAGAAAGCCGGGATATCGTCTCCGGTACTTATGGAGAGGGCGGCATTAAAGACGGTTGAGGAGATTGTACAGAGATTAAAGAATAAAGAAAAAGAGAAAATCCTTGTGGTCTGCGGAACCGGCAACAATGGCGGAGACGGATTGGCGATTGCCAGACTGCTTCAGTTGAGAGGAGTCAGAACCTGGTATTATATTGCGGGTAAGGAAGAGAAAATGACTGCTGAAACTGCCGGACAGCTTAAAACAGCAGAATATTATCAGGTGCCCCGGGTGCATAACCTGGATCTGGATGAATATACTACTATAGTAGATGCCATCTTTGGGGTTGGACTGAGCAGACCTGTAGAGGGAAAATATGCAGAGCTTATCAGTACAATGAACCGGGCATCTGCGTATAAAGTAGCTGTGGATATTCCATCCGGGATTGATTCAGATACCGGATTTGAGAAGGGGATTGCATTCCGGGCAGATCTTACGGTTACCTTTGCTTTTCGCAAAAGAGGGCTGTGTTTTTATCCCGGACGCATGTATGGCGGTGAGATCGTTGTTACGGATATCGGAATCTATTCCATACCCGGAAAGAAAATCTGTATGCATCATCTGGAACGTGAAGATTTGAAAATGCTTCCGGAGAGAGTTCCCTATGGAAATAAAGGAACCTTCGGTAAGGTTCTTCTTATAGCTGGCAGCGAAGGAATGTGCGGAGCTGCATATCTGAGTGCAGCAGCTGCTCTGAAAAGCTCTGCGGGAATGGTGAGAATTCAGACCGTGGAGGCCAACAGGATTCCGTTGCAGACACTGTTGCCGGAAGCCATGATCACCTGTGATTTTGATGAGAAAAAAAACCAGGCAATGCTTGACTGGTGTGATGTGCTTGTGATAGGACCGGGTCTTGGAACCGGAGCGCAGAGCAGGGAAAGAGCTCAGTGGTTTCTGGCGAAGGCAGCTGAGTGTAAAAAAACAGTAATTCTGGATGCAGATGGCCTGAATCTTCTGTCAGTCCATGACAACTGGAAGCGTTTTATCGGGGAACATGTGATCCTGACACCTCATATTGGTGAGATGAGTCGTCTGTGCGGAAAAGAAATCGGTAAGATCCAGGATTGTCTGGCACAGACCGCAGCTGATTATGCAAAGGAGTCTGGAGCGGTTTGCGTTCTGAAGGATGCCTGTACTGTGGTGGCAGACGCTTTTGGAGATATGTATTTGAACATTTCGGGTAATGCAGGAATGGCTACAGCGGGAAGTGGAGATGTGTTAAGCGGTGTGCTTGCCGGTATACAGTGTATGTATCTGGCAGCAGAAAAGAAATTTCCTCCTGTTATGCTGGCTGCACTTGGTGTATATGTGCATGGGCTGGCAGGTGATCTGGCTGCTGAAACAGTAGGGCAGCGAGGGATGACCGCAGGAGATATCATCTGTTTTCTGCCGGAAATACTAAGATAGAATATTCATTTTGAGGCAGTAAATCTGTGAAACAATTTGCAGATATTAACATGAAAAAATAACAGAGGAAAATTATTATGAAGAAAGATAGCAGAGTAAAAGCAGTCATTTCACTGGATGCAGTAGAACATAATTTCCGGGAAATGAGAAAAAATATTGCAGAAGAGACAAGGATGATCGCAGTCATAAAGGCTGACGCTTATGGACATGGCGCGGTGCCGGTTGCACATCTCATTGAGGATTATGATTATATCTGGGGATTTGCGGCTGCAACTGCGGAAGAAGCGATTCATCTGCGAGAAGCCGGGATTACAAAACCAATCCTGATCCTTGGAATTGTTTTTGATGAATATTTTCCGGAACTTGTCCGTTATGAGATCCGTCCTGCAGTGTGCGAATATGAGGAGGCAAGGAAACTTTCAGACGAAGCGGTTCTGCAGAAAAAAACTGTACATATTCATATTGCTCTGGACACAGGAATGACCAGGATCGGTTTTGCGGATGCACAGGAAAATGTAGAGGAAATTAAAAAAATTTCAGAACTTCCAAATCTTGAGATTGAGGGTATGTTTACTCATTTTGCAAGAGCAGATGAGTATGACAGAAGTCCGGCTATGGTACAATTGGAGCGGTATCTGGATTTTTCAAGGCGCGTAGAAGAGGCAGGAGTAGAAATTCCTCTACATCATTGTTCTAACAGTGCGGGCATCATACGTATGCCGGAAGCAAATCTGAATATTGTCCGCGCCGGAATCACAATTTATGGAATTTATCCTTCTTCTGAGGTGGAGAGAGACATTGTAAAGCTTGAGCCGGTTATGGAACTTAAGAGTCATGTGACTTATGTGAAGGACGTTCCTGCCGGAGCAGCGATCAGCTACGGCGGTACTTATGTGGCTGACAGGAAGCTTCGTGTGGCAACTGTTCCGGTGGGCTATGCAGACGGCTATTCCAGGCAGCTTTCCAATAAAGGCTGGGTTCTGATACATGGACAAAAGGCTCCGATCCTTGGTAGAGTCTGTATGGACCAGTTTATGGTAGATGTGACTGAGATTGGTGATGTGAAGAAGGGCGATGAGGTAACACTGATCGGCAGAGACGGGGATGAGTTTATCGGTATTGAGGAGATTGGTGATCTCTGTGGCAGATTTTCCTATGAGTTTGCCTGTGATATCAGCCCACGTGTGCCGAGAGTCTATATTAAAAACGGGAAAGAAATATAATGTTACTGTTTGCTGAATAGAGACGAAGTGAGCGATAACTGATTTTTATATACCACGCATGTATACACAAGAAAAAGGTGGAAATACTTTATCTTAACCGGACAGGAAATATCCGGCTGATAACAAGGTTTCTTCTTATGGCAATGTTGTAAATTGAAACCGGAAAGAATCGGAGTGTGAATTGTGTGGTAATTAAAAGAGGGGATATATTTTATGCTGATCTTCGCCCTGTAGTGGGGAGTGAACAGGGTGGAATCCGGCCGGTTCTGATCATTCAGAATAACGTAGGTAATCGGCACAGCCCTACAGTGATCTGTGCTGCTATTACATCAAAAATGAACAAGGCTAAGCTTCCTACACATATTGAGATCAATGCGGAACTCTATGGGATTGAAAAAGATTCTGTGATTTTGCTGGAACAGCTTCGTACTATAGATAAAAGAAGATTAAAAGATAAAGTCTGTCATCTGGATGATGCGATGCTGGATAAGGTGAATCATGCACTTGAGATCAGCCTGGAGCTTACGTTCTGATTTTACTTTTTAAGGGATATATCATCTGATCCGGTATTGCGATTTTTTGGCTTGCATGTCTCGGATAGTAGTGCGTGAACAATAAATGAACAGTAATTTTTGGTATCTCTGTCCGGTCAGTATCTTGACGATTAATGGAGAAAGTGATATATTTTACCAGTAATTACGCATATTCAATAAGGAGGAGACTGAATAATATAATGGAAGATGGCAGTAGTATGCCCCTCTGGGGCTTATTTGTTTTACTGTTACTGTTGTGGCTGAATGGAATCTTTTACGGGTTTGCCGCAGCGCTGAGAAACATAAGTGAGAATGATACACAGAAGAAAGCAGAGGAAGGCGATAAAAAAGCACAGATGCTGATGACTCTGATCGACAAACCGGCGCAGTTTGTCAATGCAATTCCGCTGATCGTAATGGCATGTGGTATTTGTTTTGGTACTTTTCTGGTCCCATATGCTGTGGATGCATTTTATCCATACATAAAGCATGTGCCTGCACTGATCCTGGTAATGGCATTGTGCGTGATTTTTCTTGCTGCAATCGGTATTCTGGCTTTTCGGCGGGTTGGTACTTATCATCCTGAAGCTTATGCATATAAGTATCTGAACCTGGTACATTTCTGGCTGAATCTGTTAAAGCCTTTTACTGTATCTGTCACCTGGATCGCCAGACTGGCAGCAGTGCCTTTTGGTGTGGAGATAAACCGTACAGAAAAGTCTGTCACAGAAGAGGAAATCATTTCCATTGTAGATGAAGCTCATGAACAGGGCGTCATCCAGGAGAATGAGGCGGAAATGATCCAGAATATCATATCTTTTAATGAGACAGAAGCCCATGATATCATGACTCACAGAAAGAATGTGGTGGCCTTTGACGAGGAGATATTGCTCAAGAACATGATTGACACTATGCTGGAAGAGGGGAATTCCCGTTATCCGGTATATGAGGAGAATATTGACAATATCAAAGGAATTGTCCATTATAAAGATGCGCTTAAGTTTATGACACAGAATCCCTGGGCGAAGTTCAAACCGTTGAAGGAACTGCCCGGAATTATCCGCCAGGCATCCCTGATTCCTGAAACAAGGGGGATTGGAGATCTTTTTCATACTATGCAGGCCAGAAAGATTCATATGGCAATTGTTGTGGATGAATATGGCCAGACAGCCGGGATCGTTACCATGGAGGATATTCTGGAGGAGATTGTCGGAGATATTCTGGACGAATATGATGAGGATGAAATTACGATTCGCGCACAGAAAGATAACAGTCTGATCATTGACGGGCTTGCTTATCTGGAGGATGTGGAAGAAGAGTTGGATGTAGATTTTGGGGATACAGAGTTTGAAACACTGAACGGTTATCTGACCAATATTCTGGGACATATTCCTGCAGATAAGGATGTTGATACAAGCATAAAAGCGATTGGATACTGTTTTACGATCTTGTCTATTGGTAATAAAACCATTGGCAAGGTTAAGGTGGAGCGGGATAATAATGTTGCTGTATAAACAACAGCAGATAAAAATAATTAACAAAAGGAGAAAGAAAGATGTCAGGACATTCAAAATTTGCAAACATTAAGCATAAGAAAGAGAAAAACGATGCAAAAAAAGGTAAGATTTTTACAGTAATCGGACGTGAGCTGGTTATGGCTGTCAAAGCAGGCGGTCCGGATCCGAATAACAACAGCAAACTTCGTGATGTAATTGCCAAAGCGAAAGCAAACAACATGCCAAATGATACAATCGAACGTGGTATCAAAAAAGCAGCAGGTGCTGATTCCGCAGACAACTACGAGAAAGCTGTATATGAAGGATATGGTCCGAACGGTGTTGCTATCATTGTTGAGACTCTGACAGACAACAAGAACCGTACAGCAGGTAATGTACGTAATGCATTTACAAAGGGTAACGGAAGCATCGGAACTCAGGGATGTGTATCCTATATGTTTGATCAGAAAGGTCAGATCATTATTGACAAAGAAGAGTGTGAGATGGATCACTGCTCCAGATGATTTCAGTGCAGTTCGCGAAGCTCTGGAAAAAGCAGGTCTGCCTATTGCAGAAGCACAGGTTGCCATGATTCCTCAGACTTATGTGGAGCTTACAGATGAGCAGGCACTCAAGGATCTTCAGAGAACTCTGGATCTTCTGGATGATGACGATGATGTCACAGATTACTGGACAAACTGGGATGAGCAGTAAAATACCGCAGGTATATTGAGACTGCCTGTTTTGGGTTATTGCTGTCGGACATGTATAGTTTATAAAAGAAACACACATAATACCTCCATAGAGAAAATGGAGGTATTTTTATGTCTGAAAACAGATATGGAGAAAAAAGAGAAGAGTCTGAAGCAGGGATGAAGCTGCAAAACTGTGAGACACAGGAGTCAGAAAATAAAGTTCAGGAAAGTACCAATGAGCAGATCAAAGATATGGGACAGGTGGTTTTAAACAGCAATTCCCGAAAACACAAGGTAGAGCTTCTGACCATCATTGGTGAGGTGGAAGGTCATGAGTCTGCACCCTCCCATTCCAAAACTACAAAATATGAGCATGTACTTCCAAAGCTTGCCATCATTGAGGATGATGAAGAAATAGAAGGCTTGCTGATCCTTTTAAACACAGTGGGAGGAGATGTGGAGGCTGGGCTTGCCATTGCAGAGATGATTGCCTCATTAAGTATACCAACAGTGTCACTGGTTCTGGGCGGCGGACATTCTATCGGAGTTCCGATGGCCGTATCTGCGGACTATTCTTTCGCAGTACCAAGTGCTACGATGGTGATCCATCCGGTACGTTCCAATGGTATGTTTATCGGAGTGGCTCAGACTTACCGGAATATGGAGAAAATTCAGGACCGTATCACTACATTTATTTCCGAACACTCCAGAGCATCTCAGAAACGTCTGGAAGAGCTGATGCTTGATACTTCTCAGCTGGTAAAAGATGTAGGAACCATGCTGGAAGGAAAAGAGGCAGTAAAAGAAGGGCTGATCGATGAGGTTGGCGGTATTAAGGAAGCGTTGGCAAAATTATATGAAATGATAGAAAAAGAGTGTTAAAAGTGAAAAAAATGTTACGGTTCACATACCACTATCCCGCGAGGTGTTTTGGCATGAATATGCCAAAATCCCGAGACATACAAGCCAAAATTCCATTG
>PPYE01597912.1_pt1 | contig 10437 bp, 5 predicted proteins | sample 1559881 | NCBI WGS metagenome assembly PPYE01 (sample SAMN08240022, study PRJNA423297) | Human gut metagenome, whole genome shotgun sequencing project.
GGGTGGATGTGGATCTGTTTGCGGAGAAAAAAGACAGAAGCAGATACATTGAACGGATCGGAAGGCGCCTGCGTTGGAAAGGCTCCAGCATCAAGGGGATGGACCAGTCTACGGCAGAATATGACGAATTAAGCGACCGCATTGCTTCCGGGTACTACCTGAAAAATGGCTTATCGGGTGGAGCGAACACCAATGATTTTTACTATTTTGCGCTGATCGTTACGATTTCTGCACCTTCCCTGGAAGCGATGCGCCAAAAGGCACAGGCATACATCGATTACCTGAAATCCATGGAAATTTTACTATCCCCCTGTGACTATGAGCAGGTGCGGGCATTCCATTCCTATCTGCCGCTGGCGCGCTGTGACCGGAAGATCTTTTCCCGCGCAAAACGGAACATCTTAACAGAAGGTCTGGCAGCATGTTATCCATTTTCAAGTTATGAAATGAGTGATCCGGATGGCATCATCCTGGGGAGCAATGAGCTGAATGGCTCCCTATGCATGGCTGACTTTTTTAATACCTCCAGTTATAAGAATGCCAATATTGCGATCATGGGAACCAGCGGAGCCGGAAAGACGTATACGATCCAGCTTCTTGCCAAACGGTTCCGGGAGAAGAAGATCCAGACGTTTATCATTGCTCCGGATAAAGGACATGAGTATAAAAGGCTCTGCGACAATATGAATGGCACCTATGTCAAATTTTCCCCAGGCGGGTCCGCCTGCATCAATGTCATGGAGATCCGAAAAAAAGATGATTCTGCAAACCATGTGATCGATGGAGCCGGAAGGGAAGCATCGGAGCTTGCCCTTAAAATACAGAGCCTGCATGTGTTCTTTTCCCTGCTGATTCCAACTATGACGGCAGAGGAAGATCAGATCTTGGATGAAGCGCTGATTCTGACCTACGAAAAATACGGCATTACCCATGACAATGCATCCCTTTATGATGTGGCGGCAGGGACATATAAGAAGATGCCGGTACTCTCAGATCTTTACGATGTACTAAAGGAAATGCCGGAGGGCACCAAGCGTCTGTGCCTGATGCTGAACCGGTTCGTGCATGGTTCGTTTGCTTCCTTAAACCAACAGACCAATATCAGGGAAAGTGAGTACATGGTCTTTGATATTTCGGACATTCAGGGGGAATTTCTGACCGCGCTGATGTATACGGTATTAGAGTATGTGTATGCGCGTGCAAAGGAAAACCGAACGAAGAAAAAGGCGATCATTGTGGATGAGATCTGGGAGCTGATCGGTTCGAAGTCAAATGCCAAGGCAGCGGAGATCGTTCTGGAAATTTTCAAGATCATTCGCGGTTATGGCGGGGCAGCGATTGCCGCGACACAGGATCTGAACGATTTTTTTTCACTGGAAGATGGAAAATATGGGAAAGGTATCATCAATAACTGTAAAACCAAGATCGTATTAAACCTGGAGCGGGATGAAGCACAGGCAGTGCAAAAGCTGCTGTCCCTTTCGGCAGAAGAGTATAAGGAAATCCTGCATTTTGAGCGCGGGCATGGGCTTTTATGTACCGGTGGGAACAACATCCCGGTCTGGTTCCGTTCAAGTGCATTAGAGCATCAACTGATTACGACCGACCGGAAGGACCTGGAGCAGATGTATGTACAGATGGGAGGAGCGTGATGCAGACAATAAACCTTCAGGGGGAACAGGTGGAGTTCCAGGAAAGAAAAGAAAAGCATGACTTGCGAAAGGAGATCAACTCCCTTCTGGTCACAGTGGGACGGGTAAGTAAGCGGCAGTTTCTGGAGTATTTTGCAGACAATAAGCAGGAGCAGGTCGGCTATCTACTGCACCAGATGGTACAGACAGGCGAGGTCTGTGAGCCGGAGGAAGGTGTTTACTTGCCGGATGCGCGTTTTTTGGATACGTCCTATTATAAAACAACAAAGATCCATGGCAGTGAGAATGTCTATGCCGATATGCAGAAGTATACAGGACACCTTACACAGCTTCAAAAAAAACAGCAGGCATTCTGGGTGTTCCTGGACTTTAAGAAACGGATGCAGGCACAGGACCCGGTGGCGATCGACAGCAGGGAGTTTCCGTTTATGTTATTGGCATTTTTTGCAGATGGATGTATATATGAGATTTTGGAAGTCATGAAAGGAGAGGAATCACAACTTGCCCTTCTTGCAAGTAAAGAACGTTATGAGCAGATCACAGGGCAGGTGCGCCGTATTGTGATCATCGAACAGATGGAACAGATCGAAGGACTAAAGCAATATCAGATTCATGGAATTGCCGGATATGTCACAGTGGATGCTGATGGAAAAACATGCTATCAACATCCATAGAAAAATTAATTACAAAACAATTATAAAATACTTATTGTGTAATTACATAACAAGCAAAAGAACGTATGATCGGTGGGTGATACGTTCTTTTTTTGCAGAAAAATGAAAAAATTTAAAAATTTTTTTTATGTTTGTTCCATGAGTGGAACAAAATACCGTTCAAAATCCGTCACGCAAATGAACGATTTTGCATGAAATAGTTAATAGACACAAATAAAAATAAGAAAAAGCTAACCATTTTAACTCAAATGCAGGAAAATAGTGCAAAATGTGACAAAAAACTGTTCCATTCGTGGAACAAAATAGGGTATTGCATAATTTTCTGGTGTGTGGTAAAAGATAACTAACCGATGACAAGACACTTATATTTCTCACTTTTCATTGGAAATCGGGTTGGGATTATGCGTGAATTTGAACGGAAAAATTTTATTCAAAACAGGAGGCAAAGAGAATAAATGAAAAAGAAAGTCGTAGCATTAATGCTGGTGGCAACAATGGCAGCTTCAGTGAATATTACCGCTTTTGCGGCACCGGCACAGACAGCTCCAGCAGCAACAGAGTCAACAGTATCTGGTGATGATGTGACTTATGCAGATGTTAAGAATGCTGTTGATGAATTTTATGCAACAGAGGGAAGTATTGCAACTTATGCAAGTGAGGTAGCAACAACTCCGGCAGCTTTTAACTGGGGAAATGTTGATGAGGACGGTGAAGGTGTTTTATCTCCGATGTTAGCAGTAAAATTATCCGATCCTTCTGCGACATCTATGGCAAATGATGCAATCGTGTCTGGAACGGTTGTTCGAGAGGGTGGAATTCCAACCTTTACAATCGAAACACAGCCAATCACCATGTCTGGAATTACTGGCAATCTGAAATCCCTTGAAGTTTATTATTATGCATCTGCCGATGCAACAGAAATGAGCAGTATGACAGTAACACCAAAGAGCGGTTCAAATACTATTACTTTTACATTACCGGAAGGTGCATATGGTCTTTCAACATCTACAACACCAACCACTTCTGATGGAACCGCATTGAATAACATGTTGAAAGTAAAAATTAAAACAGATATAGCGGACAAATGGTATGGAAGTGTTGTTCCGGATGTAATGAAAAACCCGACCTGCTTTGTAGCATTTAATGTTGTTGCTGCTGAATAATAAGGCGTAGGATTTTATAATCCGATGAATAAAAACTAACTGGCGGGGGACAGAAAAACAATGCTGTCCCTCCCAAATTTATATACACATATGTGAGAAATGATTTATGGGAGGACATTAAACGTTATGTTTCGAAAGAAAGTATTGAAGCTGTTATGCATGACATTAACAGCATCCATGATTGCCGGACAACCTTTGATGGCACTTGCAGCAGACAGTCAGGGAACTGTTCAGAGCGAGGTCAGCACACAGGAGTCCAATTTATTAGAAGTTCCAATGACTACATTACCGACTCTTGAAGCCGGAAAAACATATACCTGCCCTTTCTATATGTATAATGCTTCGACAGTACAGAACGTGGATGGAAAAGTGTATGCAGAGTCATCCATGGGAAACATCTGCCTGAAGTCTATGACTGCAACGATCAAAGCAGAGGCAGATAATAAAGTAACAGTTACGATTCAACTGTGGAAAGATGCGGCATGCATCGCATTAAATTATTTTGAGGAAGAAAACGATTACCGTACCTATATAGGAGCAAAGGATCAGTCTGAGGATGCCATTCAGGCATTGAAAAAAGGCGGATCTGTTAATGACCCTGCTGATGGAGCAGTTTATACATATGAATCTGCCGACTATAATGGAGAGACCTTTAGCCAGGCATTGACCAGTGTTACATTTACCTTACCGAGCACCTCACCGATGCTATTTTTTGCAGTACGAGCAGGTGGAATGGGTGGCGGTACAACGGAACAGTTTGGTATGTTCGGATTTGATTACTCCCAGTTGCAGGAAGTAAAGACGGATGATGGAAAAACAGATCCAACCCCAACACCAGATCCGACTCCGACACCAGATCCAACCCCGACACCGAATCCAACACCAACTCCTTCCGATGATCCGTTTGCACATCCAGATTCCGAAGATGATGTGATCCAGAAGTTCTGGAAATTGTATGACTTTGTTTTGAAATATGTGAATACGGATGATTACTTATATTACAGTGCGGATTATACTTATAAAGAAATCAGAGAATGGCTGTTGGCAAATGGAACGGAGCTTCAAACCAGGGAGTTGACAGATGCGGAAAAAGAAGCTTTAGCGACACAGTTACAGGAGTATACAAATGAACTATATACATCGGTATATTCAAGAGATTCCAAGCTGGAACCAGGAAAAACTTATACAGTTCCAGTCAAATTTTACAAAGTAGACAAAACGAATATCGATACGCCATGGGGAGAAGCACAAGATGTGTATGCAACGACAGATAAAAGGGCTGATATCAGCGATTATCTTGAAGCCAGTGCGACGGTAAATGTAACTTCCTATGATAAGGCTACAATTACGATAAAGTCTTCACGAGAGTTCAGTTCCATAAACGATGAAGGCATTTACAGAATTGGTGTAGGCGATTTTCAATATAATTGGGGTATATCATCAAGGATAATAAGTGTTAAATTTAATAAAAAGAGACCAGTAATGGAAGCTACTTTGACAACCATGGGTACTTTGACTGATAAAATCTTTTTGGAGAGTGTATTATCGAAGGATAATGCTAAAGTAACAGGTAGTGAAGAAGAGTGGTCAGTTATCCTTGATTATGCAAATGCGGTGGAAATCGGTGAAGTGGAGAACCAGACGACGGATGTAAGTAAATTGAATACCAGTGTGAAAAAACTGGATACGATCATCAATGGAACAACAAGTGATAAATATGATAACAATACGAACCTGCTGTACCGAGAGGATGTCATTGATGAGCTGAAAAAAGAAGACGGACTTTATGAACAGGCAAAAGCTGTTTTAGAGAATGCAGATGCTACACAAAAGCAAGTTGATGACATGACAAATGAGATTGAGAGATATCTGGCATCCAAAAAGACCATACTGACATACCTTAGAGAAGCTAGAAAAGAGGCGGCTGCACTTACCGAAGGTGATTACACAAAGGCAAGCTGGAATGCTTATATGGAAAGCGTAAATGATGCGACTAAGCTGGCTTATTGTTGCGATGGTGACAGAGATGTTGATGGTAATTTTAAAGTATCCTGGCCTGATATTGACTGGAAAAATAAATATGGCAGTGAAGTAGATGGAAGTAATCCATCTGCAGGATGGCAGCTTGCAGGAGAACTCGGTGAGTACATTACTGTGCAGGACAACACCACTCAGGCTGCTAAACAGAACCTTGTTAGTGTCAAAGAGTTAAAAGAAGCACTCAACACTGCAAAGAGTGTGGAGCAGAATGAAGATAAATATTCTTCCGCACAGTATGCCAAACTTCAGAAGGCAATCCAGGCGGCAGAAACACTGACCACAACAGAAGATACCGTTACGGCACAGCAGATTTCCAATGCTATCGAGGATCTTACCAAGTGCACGAATAGCGCACTGGTGGATATCAGTGGCTTGAAAGCAGCGATTACAAATGCAAAAACTATTTCAAATGATGATAACCAGTATTCCAAAGGCAGCTACAATAAACTGCAGGTTGCCATTACAGCAGCAGAAGCAGTCCTTACAACTGAGGAAGATCTGACAGATGAGGCAGTGGCAAATGCAGTTACTACCCTGACCAGTGCACAGAATAACTTGGTAGTCATCAGCGACTTAAAGGCAGTGATGGATCAGGCAGAGGAACTTCTGACCAAGACAGACCAGTATACGGAAGCATCCCTGACAGCAGTAAAAGAAGCCTTAAACAGCGCGAAGATCTTCTATAAACAGTCCGGTGTAACACAGACTGACATTGACAATGCAAAAACAGAATTACAGACACGCATGAATGCGGTAGTTGAAAAATCAAGCGAGGGACTGGATAAGAACAACCTTGCAGATGGTGTTTATACTGTATCCGTAAACCTGTGGAAAGCAGATTCCGATGCCGTATCCATGGGTGACAGTGCACTTGACCACACTGCAACATTGACCGTAAAGGATGGCAAATATACTTTACGCATCAGCGGACATGCCACAACCATGAGCGGACAGACCGGAGCATTGGATGCGTTCCGCGTAGTTCCGGACGGCAGTGAGCCAAACGGAAGCGGCAGCAATTATAAAGAAGCAGAAGTAATAACCGAAGGAAACAACTGCTATACAGAGTTCGAGATCACCAACCCGACAGCAGTTACCGATTATTACTACTCCGGAATCAAGGTACATACCGTAGATGCCAGCGGAAACATCGGTTACCCAATGGGAACAAACTGGGTGGCAAACCGTCTGAGAATTTCCTGGGATACCCTGGCAGTAACAGATGTGCAGAATTATCCGGCATTCTCTGCAACAGATGCAGCAACCGGCATCACCGTTACCGCCCAAGAAGGTGCCCTCCCAAAAGGAACAACTTTAAAGGTTACAAAAGTAACGGACCAGACAAGACTTGCAGAAGTGAGCGATGCACTTTCCAACCTGGCAGCACAGGCCACACCGTATGAGGTAAAACTTCTGGATGCCAATGGAAATGAGATCGAGCCTCAGAATAACATGGAACTGACCGTAACACTCCCTTATACAGATGGTTACAACACCGCGCGTGCAGCTTGCTATTATCTGGATGGCAACAATTATGCAAACATGTTAAGTGTCCTGATGTCTTCTGATAATAAACAGATGACTGTCAATAACAGCAAGACCGGTACTTATGTTGTAGCAGAGAAGAAAGCGCGTGCCACAACCTATACGATCAATACCAGCAATTCCAAGGTAAACGGTACAGCAACCGGAACTGGAACCAAGACCGCAACCACAGGAACCGGTGTCAACGGTGCAACCAAGACCGCAACTGTCGGATCTGTAAAGACCGGGGATGAGATGAGCATGGTTACCTGGATGATGACAGCACTTGGCGCACTGACCGCGGCTGCAGGTGCAGTTGTGTTCCGGAAAAGACGTAAAGATACTGAGGAGACAAAATAAGAAGAACCTGAAAGATACTGAGGAGACAGAATAAGGAGACCTAAATATCAGGGAATGAGTGAAGCGGCATCTGCCGCTTCACTCGTTACAGGTGAAAGGAACAAGAACGTGAGACAAAAAATTAGAAACAAGATGAAAAAAATGAGCTGCATCCTGGGCGCATTTGTCCTGGTGCTTGCAGTGGTTTGCGCATTCCCGACGGTACAGGCACATGCCGAGGAGATCTATCCGGGGGAATATTCCGTAACAGTCGTGCCGACCTACCAGAACCCGGATACGGGTGTCATTGATGACGTGGGACAGAACCCTGGCATCGGAAACATGATGGTTAAGGCACAGGTACAGTCCGTTGGCTATGTAGAGATCGAAGATGACGGTACGATCTGGCTCAATACCAGATGGAACCAGGCAGATGCTAACATCTATGCAAAATTTGAAACTTCCAGTGACGGAAGCCAGACCTGGACACAACGTGATTTCCAGGTGACCAACCAGGCGGCAGTGGGAAATTATGAGTTTGCAGGAAATACATTTTCCGCAACCGTAACGGATTACCGTTTCCAGCTTGGCAGCCTGAATGATACGATCCGTTGTACAAACTACGTGGAAGCCATGGACCGAGAGTGTGTATGGTTTTGCTATATCACAGACCTGACCTCCGGTGTAGGCGAGTCCTGGACAACTATTACACCGCCAAACATGAGTGATTATACAAATACACTTTCTTCTTCCAGTGATGGAAGCGTCAGTGGTGAGATCGGTGCTACGGATGGAAGCAGCTCCAGCTCCAGTTCTGCATCTTCTTCCACTTCCACTAAGACACCGACAGTCGCATCAGGAACGACCGGTACGGATGCAAATGCAGCTACGGGTGTGACGGACGGCATCAAAGACCGGACGGTGGCAGATGCCAAGACAGCAGATACTTCTGGAACCAGTATCACGTCTTCCGGGGAAGGGCTTTCCGGTTCTACCGGCATTGTTGGCATGAATGATACGGATTCGGATACGAAAGACAGCGGTTCCACCACATCCTCCGGGATCACCAATACCACAGCAGTGGTACTGGCAGCGATCCTTGGTGCAGTGGCAGGAGCAGTTGTGATCTTCCTTGTACTTCATTGTATTGGAAAGAAGAAACGCCAGTACGTGGACCTTTTTGCGGATGTTGATGAAAATGCTCCGGTAGATGCACCAACAAGTGCACCGGCAAACGTACCGGAAGAAACAGCAGGAGCAGAAAATAAGTTCGTGGATGAGACCGAGATCTTAAAAGAATCCATGGAGAAGTATGCCGAAGAGGAAGGCAAAAAGGAAGGAAAGTAGGAACGAATGAAACATAAGAACTGGAAACGTGTCCTTGCGTCAGCACTCTGCGGCGTCATGCTCCTTGGCTTGACGGCATGCGTCAACCAGTATCCGGACGAATCTTCCGCTGGGGAAGAAAAACAGAGTACAACAGAGAGCACTTCCACCAGTCAGTATCTGGTGGAGGGCTCCACTGCCCTGGCAAAAGCACCGGAGAACCCGCGCATCGTGGCAACGAGTGCCGCTACCTGTGATATCATGGAGCGTCTGGACTTAGACCTGGTCGGCAGACCGACACAGCTTACCACGCCGCTCCCGACAAGATACATGGAAGATCCGAACATTACGGATGTAGGTGGTCCTATGGCACCGGATATCGAGATCATCAAATCCTTAGATCCGGATTACGTGATCGGACCAGCAACGCTCCAACCGGCATTTGAAAGCCAGTACCAGGATGCGGGACTGCCGTATCTTTTTATCAACTTAAAGAGCGTGCAGGGACTCTATAAATCGGTGGAGCAGTTGGGAAAACTCTTTGACCGGGAAGAAGAAGCACAGGAGCAGATCGATGAATATAACAAGATCATGTCGGAATACCAGGAAAAACATGGGGACCGTCAGGGACCGCGTGTGCTGATCCTGATGGGTGTGCCGGGTGCCTATATCGTGGCAACCCCGAACTCCTACGTGGGGAATCTGGTAGAGCTTGCAGGCGGTCAGAACGTCTATGCGGATGAGACCGCGGAATTTATCGAAGCGAATACCGAGGATATGAAAAACCGGGAGCCGGACATTATCCTGCGGTGTGCACATGCCATGCCGGATGTCGTAAAGGAGATGTTCGCACAGGAATTTTCCACCAACGATATCTGGAAACATTTTACGGCAGTGCAGGAAGGAAAGGTTTATGACCTGACCTATGATAACTTTGGCATGAGTGCGAAGTTTAACTGGCCGGATGCGCTGGAAGAACTGGAACCATATCTGTACCCGGAGGAGAGTGAATGATGAGAAACAACTGGACAAAAGAGAGAAAACGGATCGTGACGATCACTTCCTTTGTGGTCGTACTGGTCCTTCTGGTCGTCGTATTTTTTCTGTCGATCAATACCGGAAGCATCAAGATCGGCTTCGGGCAGATGTTAAAGGGACTGTTCGTGTCCTATGACAAAGATGTGGCGACGGTCTATGACCTTCGTTTCCCGCGTGTCGTGATCGCGATGTTTGCGGGGGCGGCACTGGCAGTCTCCGGTGTACTGCTCCAGGCAGTTATGAAAAACCCGCTGGCGGATCCGGGTATCATCGGTGTCACCAGCGGTGCAGGGTTTGTGGCAACCATTATTTCTGCCCTGCTCCCACAGTACCTGTTTTTTACACCGATCGCGGCATTCCTTGGCGGCTGTTTTGCCTTTTTTCTGGTATACAGCTTATCCTGGAACGGCAGGTTAAACCCGCTGCGTATGATCCTTGTGGGTATCGCGGTCAATGCGGTCTTTACCGGACTGACCTCTGCCATGTCAAGCAGTATGGCAAGCAGTGACATGTCAACGGCGGCAGCGGTGGTAAACGGCATGATCTCCATGAAGACCTGGTCGGATGTGCGGATGCTGGTCAGCTATACCGTCGTAGGACTTATCTTATCCCTGTTTACGGTGCGGGCATGCAACCTCATGTCCCTGCAGGATACCACAGCGGGCTCCCTTGGTGTCAATG
>PPYE01540589.1_pt1 | contig 10436 bp, 7 predicted proteins | sample 1559881 | NCBI WGS metagenome assembly PPYE01 (sample SAMN08240022, study PRJNA423297) | Human gut metagenome, whole genome shotgun sequencing project.
CGTCTTTAAATTCAGCTTTAATATCTGTAGAGAAAGCATTGGTTACATACTCTGCTGCAGGGTATGGATCAATACCCATCGCACGAAGCTCATTCAGGCTGTTGCGTCGAATGATTTCCTGTTCACTTAGTTCTAATATATTCATTTCGTTACGTATTAACTCAATTTTGGAGGCAAAAATACGAAACTTTTCTCATATATCCTGTAATCCACCTCTTTTTTGTATCTTTGCTGCCTCAAACTAATAGGTATGACAGGACAAAAGACACCCACTGCGTTGGGTACGGAAAAGATTGGGAAGCTTTTAATGCAGTATGCCATTCCGGCAATTATCGCCATGACGGCGTCTTCTCTTTACAATATGGTAGATAGTATTTTTATCGGTCACGGGGTAGGTGCGATGGCTATTTCCGGGTTGGCATTAACTTTCCCGCTAATGAATCTTGCCGCGGCTTTCGGCTCGTTGGTCGGTGTCGGTGCGGCTACATTGATTTCGGTGAAGCTGGGACAGAAAGATTATGATACCGCACAGCGGGTTTTGGGAAATGTGTTTGTATTAAACCTTATTATAGGTATCTCTTTTACGGTAATCGTTCTTCCTTTTCTCGATCCGATACTTTACTTTTTCGGAGGAAGCGATAAAACGGTGAAGTATGCCCGTGAATTTATGCAGGTTATCTTGCTCGGAAATGTGGTTACCCATTTATATCTGGGGCTGAATGCAGTGCTCCGTGCTTCGGGCCATCCGCAGAAAGCGATGATGGCAACAATAACGACAGTGATAATCAATGTATTGCTTGCTCCATTGTTTATTTTTGTATTCGACTGGGGAATCCGTGGGGCGGCTACGGCTACGGTTTGTGCGCAGTTGATTGCATTGGTCTGGCAGCTTCATTTGTTCTGCCGCAAAGATGAACTGATACGGTTGAAAAAGGGGATTTTTCGTTTGAAACGGAAAATCGTGTTGGATTCGCTGGCTATTGGTATGTCTCCCTTTCTGATGAATATGGCGTCTTGCTTTATTGTGATTCTGATTAATCAGGGATTAAAAGAGCATGGAGGTGATTTGGCGATCGGTGCATTCGGTATTGTTAATCGTATTGTTTTTGTCTTTATTATGATTGTATTGGGACTAAACCAAGGGATGCAGCCCATTGCGGGATATAATTTTGGTGCGAAGCTCTATCCTCGTGTGACGGAAGTACTGAAAGTAACCATTTGTTGTGCAACTGTAGTGACAACGATTGGTTTCCTGATAGGTATGTTTATTCCGGAAATCGTATCTTCCATCTTTACTTCGGACGAAGAGTTAATCAGCATTGCTTCTAAAGGTTTTCGTATTGTGGTATTTTTCTACCCGATTGTTGGGTTTCAGATGGTAGCTTCCAACTTCTTCCAGAGTATTGGAATGGCAAGTAAAGCCATTTTCTTGTCGCTGACGCGGCAGATGTTATTTCTCGTTCCCTGTTTATTGATTCTACCTCACTATTATGGACAAATGGGCGTTTGGGCCAGTATGCCTGTGGCAGATTTGGCGGCTAGTCTTATATCCGGAGGAATGTTGTGGTGGCAGTTCCGGCAGTTTAAGAAAGTTACTGTTTGATAAGTTTGTTCCGATATTCTTTAGGAGATATACCGACATACTGCTTGAAATATTTCCCGAAGAATGATTGTGTGGGGAAGTTGAGTTTGGTTGCTATTTCCTTAATACTTAAATCGGTATTATCGAGCAGATATTTAGCTTCTGTAATGACATTCTGTATAATCCACTGCAAAGCACTGCTCCCTGATTTCTCCTTGATGACAGAAGAAAAATATCGGGCGGACAAGCATTGCTTGTCTGCATAAAAAGTAACATCACGTTCCTGACGATAATATCGATAGAGGGTAATCATGAAATTTTGGAAGATCTTATCCTTTTTATCCTGTGGCAGTGGTGTTTGGGGTTCGTTACTGAAATAAATGTTTAATAACTCATAGCATATCACCTGTCCCCAGGACTTGATTAATTCAGAAATTAAATGTTGTTTCTGACGGGAACTGTTACAGACACTCTCCCTGTTAATTCGTTTTTCTACAGATTTGAGTAAGTTCTCTACAAATGTATATTGCTCTTCAGAGAGCGACAGGCAGGGATTTTCCCGCAAATAAAGCAAATTTTCCGAGTTAGCTACTTTGTTTACTATTGGTATGACATAATCCAGGTCGACCTCTATCATGATTCCTTCGAGGTCAGCGCTCCTTTGGCGTATTTGTAGAAGATTGGCAGCTGTATATATAAAAAGATTCCTTTTATTAATCTGGTATGGTCTACCTCCCAACAGGATTTCCGCCTGTCCTTTTTGGCAGAGGAAAAGTCCGCATTGGTTGAATTCGGAAATAATGCATCCTTCTTTCATGGAAGTTTCTTCCGGAGATATTATAACATACTTAAATGGCGTCAGTGGTTCCATATTCCTTTTCGTTGAAATGAATTTCTTTACAAAGAAACAAACAAATAAATACAAATAGCAAACTATTTCGGCTTTTTATCTTGGATAACGTACAAATAGAACAATGTTTCGTCTAAATCAACCTTTCTCCTCATGTTTGCTTGGGATACTTTTGTAGCAACTAAATAACAAATGAAAATATGAGACGATTGGACTTCTTATTAATAGGTTTTTTAATAGTTCTGTTGACTTCGTGTGGGAAGCGTGTACAGAACGCAGGCACTAATCCGGCAGTGAAGATTGACACTGTACTTTCTGCTGACAAACAAATAGCTTTACAGTTTCCCGGACGGGTGAAAGCGGCACAAGATATAAGTTTGTCTTTCCGGGTGAGTGGTACTATTCAATATATGCATGTAAATGATGGTGCTTATGTGCGTAAAGGGCAACTATTGGCAGAATTGGATCCGACGGACTATCAGGTTCAGCTGGATGCAGCAGAAGCAGAATATCAAAGTGTAAAAGCGGAGGCGGAACGGGTGATGGCACTTTATAAGGAAAATGTGACGACACCGGATGCTAATGATAAGGCCGTGTACGGATTGAGACAGATTACTGCCAAATATAACCATGCCAAGGACCAGTTGTCATACACCCGTTTGTATGCTCCTTTTAGCGGATATGTCCAGAAACGCCTTTTTGATTCCCATGAAACGGTAGCTGCCGGTATGCCTGTTGTTTCCATCATTAGTGAGGGAAGTCCGGAAGTGGAAATAAATCTTCCGGCAGTAGAATATATCCGTCGACAGCAGTTCACCCGCTACTATTGCACATTCGATGTTTATCCTCATCAAAGATATGCTTTGGAACTGATTAGTGTCACGCCTAAGGCAAATGCCAATCAGTTGTACACCATGCGGCTTCAGCTGAAAAAAGAGGATAAGCAGGCTGCTCCTTCGCCCGGCATGAATACAATGGTTACTATCGAATGTAGTGAAGGAGATGTGCGTAACCTGTCGGTTCCCAGCGGAGCGATCCTTCGTGAGAACGGACGTACGAGTATTTTTCTTTATGATGCTTCCAGTCACGCTATTCGCCGTTGTGATGTGACAGTAACCCGTCTGCTTAGCGACGGCAGATGCTTGATTACTTCAGACGGAGCGAATCCCGGTGATTTGGTTGTCGCTTCGGGAGTGCATCATGTAAAAGAGGGAGAACAGGTGGAACCGCTTCTTCCGGCTGCTGAAACCAATGTGGGAGGACTGCTATGATTGATATTAGTAAATGGGCATTTGAGAACAAGAAGTTAATCTACTTCCTGATTGCCGTACTGATTGTAGGAGGAGCTTATTCCAGTTATGAAATGAGTAAACTGGAAGACCCTGAAATAACGGTAAAGCTTGCCATGGTAGTCACCACCTATCCCGGTGCGTCTGCGCATCAGGTAGAATTAGAGGTGGCGGATGTACTGGAGAAGAATATTCGCTCCATGGGGAATATAGATAATGTGGAAAGTTATTCCTACAACGATCTCTCCCTGATTCAGGTAGAACTGAAAACGACTGTCAAAGAGACGGACGTAGAACAATGCTGGGATCTGTTGCGTCGTAAAGTGGCGAACGCACAGGCAGAACTTCCTGAAGGTGCCAGTCCTTCTATTGTAAAAGATGATTTTGGAAATGTTTACGGAATGTTTTTCGCTTTGACGGGTGACGGACTTTCCGACAGGGAACTGTCTGATTATTCAGAACTGGTGAAACGTGAAGTCAGCGAACTGGATGGGGTGGAGCGCGTCGACTTATACGGTAAACGTCCCGAATGTATTAATATCTCTCTTTTGCAAGACCGGATGGCTAACTTGGGTGTGAAACCCGCCGAAGTGCTAGCCACATTGAACGGACAGAACCAAACGACTTATACTGGTTACTATGATAATGGCGATAATCGTATCCGGGTGACAGTCAGTGACAAGTTTAAGACGGTGGAGGATATCGGTCGTATGCTGATTCAGGGACATGATGCCGATCAGTTGCGGTTGAGTGATATAGCCCGTATTGAGAAAGATTATGAAGATCCTACCCGCAACGAATTGTTTTATGACCGTCAGCGTGCGATAGGAATAATGGTGGCCGCTTCTTCGGATGCCGACATTATCAAAGTGGGGCATCAAGTGGAAAAGAAATTGGAGCAACTGAAAGTCGAACGCCTTCCAGCGGGGGTAGAGTGCCATAAAGTTTTCTATCAGCCGGAACGTGTAGGCAGTTCGTTGGGGACGTTCATTCTTAATCTGATAGAATCCGTGATTATCGTAGTTGTTATTCTGATGATTGCTATGGGATTTAAGAGCGGGGTGATTATCGGTATCAGTTTGGTAGTGACGGTATTCGGTTCCTTTCTGTTCCTTTATTTTATGGACGGTACGATGCAGCGTGTTTCATTGGCCTCGTTCGTGCTTGCGATGGGGATGCTGGTGGATAATGCGATTGTTATCATCGACGGTATTTTGGTAGATTTGAAAGCCGGAAAGAGTCGGATGGAGGCAATGACTGCCATCGGACGACAGACAGCGATGCCTTTGCTGGGAGCTACTCTGATTGCCATCATCGCTTTTCTTCCTATCTTTATGTCGCCTGATACGGCAGGCGTTTATACGCGCGATTTGTTTATCGTACTCGCTGTTTCCCTATTGCTTAGTTGGGTGCTGGCTTTGGTGCACGTCCCGTTGATGGCTGACCGGATTTTGCATCCGGAAATCTCTGCGGCAACTACTGCTGCCGGAAAACGTGTGTATGAAGGAAAGATTTATGCTGTGCTCCGTTCATTATTGAAATTCAGTCTGGCACATCGTTGGAGTTTTGTGTTTACAATGATTGCTTTGGTATTGCTTTCGGCTTTCAGTTATCGGTTTATGAAGCAGGGCTTTTTCCCGGATATGGTCTACGATCAGCTTTACATGGAATACAAATTGCCGGAAGGGACTAACTCCACTCGTGTAGCACGTGACTTGGAAGAAATCGAAGTTTACCTGAAAAAGCGTCCGGAAGTTACACACGTCACTACTTCTATCGGTGGTACACCTGCCCGTTATAACTTGGTGCGTAACGTAGCCAATCCTTCCTTATCTTACGGTGAACTGATTATCGACTTCACCTCTCCGGACGATTTGGTGGATAACATGGCGGAAATTCAACAATATCTTTCACAACATTATCCGGATGCTTACGTAAAGATGAACCGCTACAATCTGATGTTCAAAAAATATCCTATTGAAGCGCAATTTACCGGTCCTGATCCTGCTGTTTTGCATCAGTTGGCAGACAGTGCCCGCAAGATTATGGAGAATTGCCCGGATGTTTACCTGATTACCACGGACTGGGAACCGCAAATTCCGGTACTGACTATTGAATATGACCAGCCTGCGGCACGTGCTATCGGATTGAGCCGTAATGATGTAAGCCTATCTCTACTGACCGCTACCAGCGGCATCCCTATCGGGTCTTTCTACGAAGGTATTCACAAAGATAATATCTACTTGCGTTGCCTGGATGAACACGGAAATCCGATTGAAAACCTGGACAATACGCAGATATTCTCGTCTCTTCCTTCTCTGAACGGTTTGCTGACACAGGAAATGATGATGAAACTGAAGACAGGAACACTATCAAAAGAAGAACTGGTGGAAACGTTGATGGGAACAACTCCGTTAAAACAAATCAGTAAGCGGATTGATGTGAAGTGGGAAGATCCGGTGGTTCCCCGTTATAACGGGCAGCGTAGCCAACGGGTGCAATGTTCTCCTGTTCCGGGGGTAGAAACGGAGAAGGCGCGGCAATCCATTGCCACGCAGATTGAACAGATTCCGCTGCCTGACGGATATCGGCTTCAATGGCAAGGCGAGAGGAACGCCAGCACAAAGTCTATGCAATATCTGTTCAAGAATTTCCCGTTTGCTATCATTCTGATGATATCCATTCTAATCATGCTGTTCAAAGATTACCGGAAACCGGTTATCATCTTCTGTACTATTCCGCTGGTATTTGTCGGTGTTGTTGCTGTAATGCTCCTTACCGGGAAGACATTCAACTTTGTGGCTATCGTCGGTACATTGGGATTGATCGGCATGATTATTAAGAATGGTATTGTATTGATGGATGAGATCACTTTGCAGATTAATCAGGGAGTAGAACCTGTGACGGCATTGATAGATAGTTCTCAAAGTCGTCTCCGTCCCGTGATGATGGCTTCGCTGACTACGATTTTGGGAATGATTCCATTGTTGCCGGATGCCATGTTCGGTTCGTTGGCGGCTTCTATTATGGGTGGGTTGCTGTTCGGCACGTTGATAACGTTGCTTTTTATCCCGATTTTGTATGCATTATTCTTTCATATAAAAAAGACAGACAAATGAAAAAAGAAATTCTTGTAGCCATTAGTGTAGCGGGTGTATTGTTCGGCCTGTCGGTTTCTCTTGCCGCGCAAGAAAAACTAAGTCTGGCGCAATGCCGTGAAATGGCACTGAAATATAATAAGGATATGGCTGCCGCCAATAAACAAACGGAAGCAGCCCGCTTGATGTCTCTTAGCTATAAGGCCAATTTTTTCCCTAATTTTACAGCGAACGGGACAGGTATTTATAGCACAGCGGACGGAAGTCTCGGAGTTCCGGGTGGAAACCTTCCGGTTTTCCTGCCCAATCCTGCTACCGGAGAACTGGTGTCGAGTGGTTTTGCTTATTTTCCCGGACTGAATCTGGACTATAAGGTCGGAACTGTTTACTCGGGCGGTGTACAGGTGGAACAGCCTCTTTATATGGGAGGAAAAATCCGTGCCGCCTATAAAATGTCACTATTGGGAAAGGAAATGGCACATTTGAACGAAGCTTTAACTACTTCGGAAGTTATTCTGAATACAGATAAAGCATACGTGCAGTTAGTGAAAGCCAAGGAGATGAAAAAAGTAGCGGAAAAATATCACGCCTTACTGACGGAACTTTCCAAAAATGTAAAGAGTGCTCATCGGTATGGCATGAAACCGCAAAATGATGTACTGAAAGTGCAAGTGAAGCTCAACGAGAGTGAACTTTCTTTGCGAAAGGCTGATAACGCCCTCCGTCTTGCAAGTATGAATCTCTGTCATTACATCGGCCGCCCTTTGACAGCACAGATTGATATATCCGATGATTTTCCGGAAGTGGAGCAAGAGTGGAAAGTGCAGGTCTCTGACATTACTGCCCGTCCCGAATATGGAATCTTGAACAAACAAATAGCCATTGCCGAGCAGGAGGTAAAGCTGAATCGTAGTGAGCTGTTACCGCGTATCGGCGTCAGAGGTAGTTATGATTATCTTCACGGATTGGAAGTCAATGATGAAACTTTGATGAAGAAGGGTGCTTTTTCCGTATTCCTGAATGTCTCTGTTCCTCTGTTTCATTTTGGCGAACGTACCAATAAAGTAAAGTCTGCCAAAGTGAAGTTGGAACAAGCCCGTCTTGAACAGGAAAATGTCAATGAAAAGATGTTGCTGGAGTTGATGCAAGCTGCCAATAATCTGGATGAGGCCCGGTTGGAAACGGAGCTTTCCGAACGTTCGCTGGAACAGGCAGAGGAGAATATGAAAGTCAGTGGTAAGCAATATGAAGTGGGACTGGAAACTCTTTCGGATTATCTGGAAGCACAAGTGCTTTGGCAGCAGGCTTATCAGACGAAAGTGGATGCCCATTTCCAATTGTATGTGAATTATGTGGCTTATTTGAAAGCGGCGGGACAACTCTCGTCGGAGATATGATAAGATTCTCAATGATACTTACCCTTATGAGAAAAAATACTCATACCTATGAGAATATATTCCCATTGGTATGAGTATTTTTTCTCATAGGTGTGAGTATTGTCCCTTATCAGAATATCCGGAAACGCCGTTTTATAGTGTTTCTGATAAAGGTCTTACCAATCGAATAAATCAATATATTGGTCGAATTCAGGTTTGTTTTCGATACCATGTTTTAGAAAGACAGCGACAATCTGCTTTTGTTCGTCAGGATGCAGCATCCGTTCTTTGTTGCGGATGCGGTAAAACATGCTGCGCCCCATCAAAGAATATAATTCTTTGCGGATGATGACAGCCGTAGAATATGGAATGTTGTCCAATATGTGGTCTATTCCGCAGGCAAAGCGTGAAGTACGGTATGGCTTGAAAAAACTGCAGTTATTCTCGTTTCCTATTATGTGGTTGGGATTGACTGTTCGGAAATCAGGAACGTTTTGCGGTATACGGAGCGTAGCTTGATGGCGTAGGCATTCATTGCGGCGCGGACATTTGTTATAGGTGCAGTATAAATAATTTTTTGGGACGTCGTTAAAGTCAATTTTTTGGTTCATGATTCTCGATGCTTTTATAGTTTGCTGTTGTTATCCTTTTTTTATTTTATATTCTGCTTGCAAGAGCAAAGGTACGTCTTTTGTTCTATATACAAAATAATAATACAGGCTATTTACTTTATTTCGTATGCAAAATAAAGCTGGTGAGTAAAAGATAACTTCGTAATAACTTGCACTTCCTGATTTATTCAATTGTTTTAGTAGCGTATAAACCCAAAGAAAGGAGTTGTATAGGTATGGCAAGACCAATTAAGGAAACTCCGATACTTTTCGGAGAAGATGCTCGGCGATTTGAAGAACGGATGAAAGAGAAGCGTAGTGAAACGCCGGAGCAGCGGGAAAAAAGGTTGAAAGACTATGAACTGGCAATGAAAATCTTTAAAAAATAAAATACGAATCTTTTCTTTATCGGGAAGCTTTGTTAGCTGTAAGTAATGTACTTGAAAATAAAACGGGTTGTCGCTTTTTAACTGTAGATGTGTATGCGGCAGCTGTTTCTTTTTATGATAAGAATGGATTTATTCCTTTGAATAATGAAGATGTGGATTCTGCTACACGTTTGCTTTATTTTGACTTGAATGATATTATGAAATAGATTAGAGCAGCTTTATCAAATATTTTGTTTTGTATACGAAACAAAACGACACACCTTTTATTCTATATATGAAACGAAAAACTTATTGAAGCCTGCTTTTTATATACATACGCTTTAATTATACAATCATCATTCGTTTTCTTTCCTAAACATTTATAACTCTCTCTTGTTATTTTCCGAAAAGTATTTGTACCTTTGTCATTGGAACGTAGCATGCCGTTTTATGGTATGCGATTGTGCGTTTCCTCGGTGAACAGGAAATCGTAGCGGATTTTTTTTCAGACACCGGGAGACGCCTGTACTTCTATGACTTCTCATAGGGTACGGGCTGTCTGCCCGTGTCTGAAAGGTAGCCGCTACTACCTCCTGTTTGCGGGATTGTGACAGCTCCGTACTCTTTTATAATAAAAGGTACGGAACTAGTTGATATTATTAATCTAGTTCCGTTTTTTTATGTCAAATTGGCTCACAACAAAACAGATGTCTGAAAGACGCGACATCCAAGAAGCTATTTTAAAGAATTGGGCAAATCTTGGATATATTACGAGTTCCCGAATCAACGATCAGTTGTTTTTGGATGATGAGAGTTTGGATGCTTATCTGGAAGCTCACAAAAGACTGTTTTCTATTCTATTTCTATAGGAGAATCAGTAGAGAAAGTGGCTGGTAGGCATCGAATTACCTATGAAAAGACATTGCAAATTTATAACTCTATACTTAAAGGATTAAAACTGAAGAAAGATATATTGGCTACTTATCGAAAACGTGCTATCAATGCTCGTTTTTTATCTTTGGCAGATAATAATAAGAATATAAATATTGAGCAGGAGGAGTGGATACTTCAATTACCCGTTTGTAAAGTAGCTGATACGCGGTTGGCTAATGTCTTGTATAATCAAGATGTTCGAACGGTAAAGGACTTATTGGAAATCGTATCGGGAAGAGGGTGGAAAAGCCTGTTGAGAATAGAAGGAGTAGGAAAAACTTCCTACTATCATTTATTATCCAAACTTCAGATGATAGGTGTTGTGGATG